>WNFO01003127.1_pt1 | contig 13920 bp, 12 predicted proteins | sample 5400251 | NCBI WGS metagenome assembly WNFO01 (sample SAMN13153354, study PRJNA577476) | soil metagenome | isolation source: 100 cm saprolite under Madrone tree | place: USA:California | collected 2016-06-14 | reverse complement strand
CTGGTTGCAGCGCCGGCATATCTGAAAAGGGCCGGTACACCTACGCACCCGGAAGACCTGATGCACCACGCCTGCTTGCATCATAAGTTCCCGTCCGTCGGCAAACTTGAGCAGTGGCCATTGGTGTCAACGGATGATATCTCCGAGTTCCAATTGCCGGTTACCGCGGTTGCCAGCACTATTGAGCCGCTGATTACCATGGCGGAAGGCGGACTCGGCATCGCGTGCTTACCAGACTTTGCGGTGCGCAAACAGCTCCAAGATGGGGTACTCGTCCAAGTGCTTCCTGCCTTTACCGAACATACCGGTCGATTTCGCGCCTTGTGGCCCTCGAGCCGTTACCTATCGCCCAAGGTGCGAGCCTTTGTCGATTTCATGGCCTCGCACCTGTCGTTGACGAGCTCCGAGCCCCCTCGTGAAAGGCTTGCATCCATACACGCTGTCGCCATGACCGCATAGAGCTTCAACGGTGTGCTCCCAATCGCCCGCTTAGGACACCACGGTCCGAGGTATCGGGGAGCTGACCTCTAGATGCTTCCTGCGGCCTCTCCATCCCGCCCTTGAGGTTCAGGCCCACTCAATTCTCCGAATCGCCGCGCGGCGAGATGACGCGCGGTGCGATCAAGCGGGTCCTCCTTTCCATGCTTAGTAGCTCGACCATCTCTGTACGCGCAGGTGCGCCGCGCCATCCCGCGGCGCAACTGTTTACTGAGGCGTCGGCACGCCGCGCAACTGCGCTCCGAGTAGCGACGACTCACTCCGCCGAACTCATGGTCTAACCCCGGCGACCCTCGGCTGGGCACCCCATGTCGATCCAGCCACACTGTTTCTGGAACGCGAAGTCCGATCACTTGTTCTCATCGACCCGATTATTTCGGTTCGAATAGTGAATAGGATTGCATTCAGCTTTCGAGTCGAAGCTGACGCTCGCAGTCGTTGTCACTAATCGAGGCCTTATGTCCAAGCTCTTCTCCTCCATCTCAATTGGCGCGGTAAATCTCGCGCATCGTGTTGTCATGGCGGACTATCCGGCTTACGCCCCTGAGATGTTAACGAGTGCTGCGGCTTCCGCCGGCTCAGAGAAATAGCCAGCTTAACTTTATCGAAATGCTGTCCGATTAGCGGCGGCACACACCAAGGAGATCGTAGTTATGAGCAGTCAAGTTGTTGTGGTTACCGGTGGACTTACCGGCATTGGGCGCGCCGCCGCCGTGGCCTTCGCCAAGAAGGGAGCCAAGGTGGCCGTCGTGGGTCGGCGAGATGAGGTCGGCAAGGCGCTCGCGAAGGAGCTCCGCTCACTCGGCACGGAGGCCGAATTCTTCAACGCCGACGTTCGCAAGGAAGCTGACATACGCGAGGCGATCGACAAGACGGTGGCTCGGTTTGGCCGTCTCGATGTCGCCGTCAACAACGCGGCCACTGAAGGCCAGGTGGGGCCGATCACCGACCAGACCGCAGAAAGCTATGCCGCCACCTTCGACACCAATGTTCTCGGCGTGCTCCTGAGCATCAAGCACGAAGTGCGCGTCATGCAAAAGCAGGGCAGCGGCAACATCATCAATATCTCCTCGACCTACGGACACGAGGGTGCGGCATTTGCCTCCGTCTATGTGGCCAGCAAGCACGCCGTCGAAGGAATCACGAAGTCAGTGGCGCTTGAGGTCGTCAAGTCGGGTATTCGCGTGAACGCAGTGGCGCCTGGCCCTGTGGACACCGGCATGTTGACCCGCTTTACGCACACGCCGGAGAATAAAGCGGCTCTGGTGACACAGGTTCCGATGGCGCGCCTCGGCGTTTCGGAGGAGCAAGCCCACGCAATCGTCTTCATCGCCTCGGAGGAAGCCTCGTTCATCACCGGCCATATCCTCAACGTCGACGGCGGTATGACTATTAGCTGATCCAGTCGGGCGCGCAGAGTTCTCCGCGCCCGGTCAAGTGCACGGAGTATTTCATGCCTATCGATAGTTCCGATCGCATCAAGGTCGGCATTCTCCGGGAGCGCTCGAGCGGCGAACGCCGCGTCGCAGTAATTCCTGCCGACGTAAAGAAGCTCGACCCCAAAGTCACGTTCGTCGTCGAGAGCGGTGCTGGCCGCGAGGCGGGCTTCGACGACAACGCGTATATCGGCGCCGGTGCCCGAATCGCAGCTCAGCGCGAGGTTCTCGAGGTCGCGGATCTGGTCGTCAAAATACGGCCACCAGGCGCCAATGAAATGCCACTGGCAGGCCGCATTCTCGTTTCGCTCGGCGGCCGAGATCCCTCCATCGTTGGCGCCTTGCGCAAGCAGTCGGTCCTACATCTCGCACTCGAACGCATCCCGAGGACGACCCGCGCACAGTCAATGGACGTACTGTCTTCTCAGGCATCCATCGCAGGCTATGCCGCGGTCCTCGAGGGGGCCCGCGCTTTGGGTGTGCTACTCCCCATGTTGACCACCGCTGCCGGCGCGATCAAGCCCGCGAGAATGATCGCGCTCGGCGCAGGCGTCGCCGGCTTGCAGGCCATCGCCACCGCACGTCGCCTCGGCGCGATCGTGCACGGCTTCGATGTTCGCGTGGCAGCTCGCGAGCAGGCCGAAAGTCTCGGCGCTCGATTCGCCTTGGTGGATGCCGGTACTGGTATCGGCGAGAGCGCTGGCGGCTATGCCCGCGAGCAATCCAGCGAGCAGCAGGCACAGCTTCGCCGCGGTCTCTCGACCCACCTGGCCACCATGCAACTGGTCATCACGACCGCGCAGATCCCCGGACGCCCCGCTCCCCTGCTGATCGATCGCGAGACGCTCGGGACGATGAAGCCGGGCGCTGTCATCGTCGATCTTGCCGCCGAGACCGGGGGCAACTGTGAGGTAACGCGAGCTGACGAGACGGTGACGGTGAATGGTGTACAGGTCATGGGACCGACCAACCTTCCGAGCGTCGTGGCGGGCGACGCCAGCCGACTGTTCAGCGGCAATATTCGTTCATTGCTCGCTTATCTGCTCGACGCTTCGAGTCGATTGCGCCTTGACCCGACCGATCCGTTTATCGGTGCGATGCTCGACAGCCAAAGTGTGGCCGGCGTTTTGGCCGTTGCGGCCTAAAGGGACTGCCACCATGCCGACCATCACCGTCATTCAACTCTTCGTCTTCATGCTGGCCGGCTTCGTGGGAGTTCAAACCATTAATCGAATACCGCCGCTGCTGCACACGCCGCTGATGGCAGCGACGAATGCGATCTCCGGCATCTCGCTGGTCGCCTCGTTGGTGCTGGCCGGCAGCGGCCACGGCACGCTAGGTACCGTCCTCGGCACGATCGCCGTGGCCTGCGCCATGGCAAATATCGTCGGTGGCTTTCTCATCACCGATCGAATGCTTGCAATGTTCAAACGCACCAAAACGGCCGCGACGGAAACTCGGAAAGGCGGCCCATCGAGCGCCAGGTCACCCTCATGAGCGAGATTCTCATTCAGCTTTCTTATCTACTTGCGGCGTTCTTGTTCATCAGCGCGCTTCGCGCACTCGGTCGCCCTGACAGCGCGCGGCATGGCATGCAATTGGCCGCATTTGGCATGGCAGTCGCCATTGTCGCGACCCTCTTTCACGCGCGCATCGTCTCCTATGAATGGATCGCTGTCGGCGCCGCCGTGGGCGCAATCGCGGGATACCCGCTTGGCATGTGGGTGCCGATGACCGCGATGCCGCAGCGCATCGCGCTCAGCCACGCGTTTGGCGCGCTTGCGGCCACGCTCGTGGGCATCGGAGAATACATCACTGGCTTCTCCGCGGGCACGCTCGACCGATCGACCGTGGCGGCGCTAAGCCTGGAAGTATTTTTTGGCGGCCTCACGGTCACCGGCAGCCTGATGGCGTTTGGGAAGTTACAGGAAATTCTGCCGGGCCGCCCTTTGACGTTCCGAGGGCAAAATGCTGCGAATGCCCAGCTGTTTGCGGCCGCCTGCGGCTGCATGGTTTGGCTGATCGCCTTTCCGACCCAGCTCCTCGCCTTCAGCGGCATGGTCGCCTTCGCCGCCCTATTGGGACTCCTTTTCGTGTTGCCTATTGGCGGGGCGGACATGCCGGTCGTGGTGTCGCTACTCAACTCGTATGCGGGACTCGCCGCCGTTGCTACCGGGTTCGCCATCGACAACAACATTCTGATCATCGTGGGTGCCTTGGACGGTCTGAGCGGCTTGATCCTGTCGATCGCCATGAGCAAGGCCATGAACCGCTCCTTTGGGAACGTGCTTTTCGGGGCGTTCGGTGCGACCGCGGCCAATGCACCGGCCGCCACGGCTGCCGGCGGCGAAATGTCCGCCACCACCACCGAGGATGCCGCGTTGCGGCTTGCCTACGCAGAACGCCTCATTATGGTGCCGGGATACGGTCTTGCCGTGTCGCAGGCGCAGCATCAGATGCGCGAGTTGGGAGACCTGATCGAGAAGCGCGGTGGGGATGTTCGATACGCCATTCACCCCGTCGCGGGTCGGATGCCGGGACACATGAATGTCCTGCTCGCCGAGGCCGGTGTGCCTTATGACAAGCTCATCGATATGGATGAGATCAACGAACGGTTCGTCGAAACGGACGTTGCCATCGTCGTTGGGGCGAACGATGTGGTCAATCCCGCGGCTCGCACCAATCCGGGATCCCCGATCTTTGGGATGCCGATCTTGAAGGTGGAGGATGCGAAGAGCGTTCTCGTGCTCAAGCGTGGCAAAGGCAAGGGCTTTTCCGGCGTCGAGAACGATCTATTCGTGGACCCGAAGACATCGATGTTGTTTGGCGATGCCCGGCAATCACTCTTAGATCTCGGTTTGCAGGTCAAAGAGGCTTAGCGTGCCTCGTGAGACTTTCGGTTTAATTGAGTAGGAGACTTGATTGTGGCTGACAGAGCGATAAAGATTCCAGGACCCGACCACCCCATTTCGATCGAGGCGAATCCGTCTCGTGTCACCGTCCGCGTCGGCGGTGGGGTAATCGCAGACACCCGCGAGGCATTGACTCTGCGCGAGGCCTCTTATCCATCGGTTCAATACATTCCCCGTCGAGATGTCGATATGAGCGCGCTGACGCGGAGCAGCCATACGACGTATTGTCCCTACAAGGGCGACGCTGCCTATTACAGTATTCCGGTTGGCGGGACTCGCTCCATCAACGCCGTATGGACTTATGAAACGCCATTCGAGGCGACGGCGCAGATCAAAGAATACGTTGCCTTCTACCCGGATCGAGTCGATGAGATCAGCTGAGTGACGCGGGCGGCCGGCCTTCAGGGCTGCAATGACGATCGTGTTTGCACGGGTGCCAGGGGCACAGCCCGATTGCAATTGGTTGGAAAATAAGAAGGTTCATGGTGGCCAGGGGCGGAATCGAACCACCGACACGCGGATTTTCAGTCCGCCACATTTTGCATCCAGCGTCACCCAAGAGCATCCAATAGAAGCGCTTAGCCTGATTTCCCTCCTACGGTAGGTGCTGGTAGATGACGCTGGGTGATGCTGGGTTGGAAACCGGAGTGGAAACAGTGGCGACTTGAGGTCATCTGCTTGGCGCAGCGTTCGGGCTGGCAAACAGGCCGTGGTCTCCGACGAGCAGAAATTCTGGCTCCCCCGAGCCCTGGCGCATATACCGAACTATGCCCCTCTCGCGCTCGTACGCGAATTCTGTGGTTGCCCCTCTGAACGTACACGTTACACGATTGATACCAGTCTGCGTCAATCCATCAGTCGATCGGCAAGCCACGTGCGCGAAGATCCACTCTGTTTGCCTGTTTAGCGTCCTGGGAACGACCGCAGAGATACCACCACGGATACAAAAGTACTTGGCGTTGGTGCAATAGAGTATTGGCCCGGCGAACTCCGTCTGGTGCCGACCGTCCCGGCGAGCAAGATAATCATCCCCCTCGATAAACACGTAGCGCTTGGTCAGGTCGAACACATCGACGCGGTGGCCGCTGCTTGCCTTATATAGGACTTCTCCACTCGGGGTCACACTAGAGTTCACTTGCGCACCCTTCGAGTCCGCCGCCTCAGCGGAGGCCAGCGTGACAACGGACGCCACCAAGATGACACGACGAAGTAGATCAACCGCGAACGACCCGGTCACGGCTAGTTACCCGGGCCTTTGTACAAAATCTCACTATCACGGTTGTACTCCTGTTGATGATCAAGGTTAAACCGTTGTGGGTCCGAGTCAAACATCTGCCTAAACACTATTTCCCCAGGATGACCATGTATTCCTTCGTGTATGAAAGTCATACGGAGATCGGTTTGGATATGCTGGGTTCCTCCCTGACGGTCGCGTTCGAGAGCGTTCCTATAGATGGTAGTCTCCACACCTCCGCTCTTTGTGGTTCCTGGAGTCAGTGCTCCGCCTAAGGTCGACGCGCGGGCGTCCGGGTTGGTACCGCCGATGACCGTGGTTGCTGCCAGCCCCTTCGCGAGATCACCCGCTTTGACTTCGAACGACTTTCCATTGACGGTAACTTGGACGGTTTGCTTCGGGTGAGAAAGGAGTCTATTCACCGCGGCCGTATAGGCCTTGTTTATCTTATGGACTTCCTTGGCAGACAGCGTGCCCGGGTCATCGACCTTGCAAGTCATCCCCCTATGGTCATTATTTTCGGTACATGTCTGGCCCGTCGGATCGGTTCTATCCAACGGATCGTTGCCGACGTAGGCGTAGAGGTTGAGGTCATCCTTATAGCCAACGGGATCGGTCTGGAGGAATCGCCCGAGCTGCGGATAATAAAATCGCGCCCGATAGTAGGTCAGGTCGAGTTCGGGAATGTAGGCTTGGCCGGTATAATCAAAGCGGCCGATATTGTTAACGTTGGAAGTACCATAGGCGTCGTAGATATTCGTTCCGATGCTCACTCCGTTGGTGTCTGTAACAGCGACGACTGAGCCTTGGTGATCCGCGTACAGGTATCGCCGCGCTGTCGCCCCCACTGTCGCCCCTTCGTACCATACGAGAGGCTCGTCGACTCCACTGCCAGAGACATAGCGGCGCAAGAGTACACCCGAGCCGTCGTACTCGGCGACAAGCTCGTCTCCATCGTAAAGGAACTGCGTAGCACCCGCTGACCCGCCGCTCGTGGTGTAGAGGCGTCCCTGTGGGTCGTATGTCAGCGTTGCTAAATGCGCTCCCGTGGCACTCGTCAGTCGGTTTTCGGCGTCGTAGCCGAACGTCGTGGCGCCATCAAACGTAAGGCTACCGTTCGCGTCGTACCTAGGACTGGCAGTCGTCGCCGAAGCGATCTGAGTGTATTGGTTGAGCCCGTTTGGGGTGTAGGTCGTCGAAGAATTAGGCACATCCGGCAGGGCGTATATGCCGTTCGAGAGGGTGCGCGTTATGATTTGGTTTGCTGGGTTGTACGAGAACGTCAATGTCTCGTCATGCGTCATGGGCACCACGTGCAGGGCGTGCGACAGCGTCTGCAGCCTCGACACGGGATCGTAGCGGTAAGACGTAGCGGCTACACCACCGCCACGCGTAAGCGTATATCGTCTTCCCTGATTGTCGTAGGTTAGCGCCGTGAGGACCGCGGAACCGTTTTCCGTAATCTGCGTCAATCGATCTAAGCCGTCATAGGCATAGACGAAATAGTTACCGTCAGGGTGCGTGACCCGTACCCGGTTTCCATCGGCGTCGTACTTGTGTGAAACCTGCTGCGAACGCCCGTTGAGATTTATCGTCGATGATGAAACGCGTGAAAACCCGTCATAGACAGTGGTAACGCCCTGGCCGGTTGGTGAGCCGAAGTTCGCATAAAGTTGCAAATTTCTCAGGTCGTAGCCGTAGTAGACGTCCGTGGCTGGAGCTGCGGGGAAGTGCTTCTGCGTGGGACGATTCAACGCGTCGTAGTAATAGTCAATAATTGTCCCGTCGCGCTTCTTGAGGGACTGAAGATTGCTCGTCGGGTAATAGTTGTATTGCTCGAAATCCGTCGTGCTAGCCTGGCCTGCCGTAGTCTTAGAGGGGAAATATAGGTATTGAAGGCGATCGAAGCCATCATATTTCAGCGAGGAATAATTGCCATTGGCATCCGTGACGCTCGTCCGATTGCCGTTAGGACTATACGTGTACGTCGCATAGTTCTGCTGCTGCGCGGTGCCAAGTGCCTTCTGAACTTGCATCAGGTGAACAGTTGCATCGTAGGTATTCTTGGTAATGCGATCCGCACCGTACGATGTTGAAGTGGGCCCGAGAGTGCAGGCGCTGGCGGGGAGGGATACGTAGACCGCCGGATTCATTCGTACCGCTGCGCAAGAGAGCCTGCCAACGCTGTCGTAACTGAGCTGTGTCGCGGCATACGCCGTGGCGCCTGAGGAAAGCTGCTCGCTCAACTTTCGACCCATTGTGTCGTAGGTATAGGTCTTCACCTGAAACACGGTAAACCCAGGCCACGACGCAGGATCGACGGTTTCTGGTTGCCACGCTGCGAGCGCGCCAGTCTCAGTCTTGCTGAGACTGCCAGCGGAGTCGTATGTATTCCTCGCCGCTTGGTGGACGGGTGATCCAACATCCCCCGGGTCTGGGCGGATTACACCGGTCAGCAGACCGCCAAGATTGTACCGATATCCGGTGGTATACGCAGCCGGTGTCGTTTGCCCAAGCACTCTGGTTCCGGGTAACAAGGCAGCCGCCGACAGAGCGACGACCCATAGTGGATACCCTCTCAACGGCCACGGCCTGGCTTTCATATGAGCTCTCTCATTTTCACGGACAGCTCGCAAGACCCGCGCGCGGCAGTGTCTCGCTGATCTTGTTGCCGACCGCGTCATAGCTATAGCACGTGCGCAGGGTCTCACCATCCGCCGTAAGTGCAAAACCTCTAAGGAACAAATTGTTGGGACCCGCATCGGGGCCGTACTCGTAAGTCGTCACAACCTCGTCAGTAGGGACCGTGCACGCGGTTCCCGTGTAGGCCGTCGTCCGGCAGTAGCTCTCTTTTGTCGGCACCCAGATCGGATTCGCCGACCGCACGTATGCACCTGAGGCGTTCTTCACCCAGACATATCGCTGCGCGTAAAAGTAGCGCTTTTGCGCACGAATGCCGTTCACCCCTGGTGACGTCACGGTCAGGATGCCGCCGTGTGTGGGATCGTAGGTGTAATCGGTCTGGTTTTGCAGTGCGTCTCGTACCCAATTCGGCTTGTTGCACTTGACCGGGATGGCACACGTCGGATCGTAGCCAGCCGACACCTGGATCGCAGGATCGGTGAAGCCGGTATTCGGCCCGACCGACACACCGGTCACATTCCCACGCGAGTCGTACCCGTAGCTCGCACCACCTCCCTCGGGTTTGGTTACAGTAGTGATCCGCCCGGTGAACAACGTCGGATCCGCATAGTATGTCGTGCCATCCTCGTCGATAAGCTTGAAGAAGGCGGTTACAAATGTCGTCTGCGGTGCGAAGGTCGCGGCCAGGGATGCTGTCTTCCTTCCGCCGACAGGACTCGTCGACCCATAGTAGGAAAAGCTGTACCCACCGCCAGGCCCGAACGAATACGTCCACGGGCTACCGTCTCGAACGACGTTCTGAATCATGTTGGGAAACGTTGCCCCTCCACTTTGATCGATGACGTAACAGCTATTGTCACAGTAGGTATAGCTGAGGTTGTCCGCAGATGCGCTGGAGGGCCACTTAATGCCAGTGATTCGACCCTGTGAATCGAAGGTGTATCGAGTCACGCGCAAAGCTGGGTCTGTAACGGTCAGAATCGATCCCGTACCAGACGGCGGAAGCGATCGTGCATACGTTGCGGTGGGCCAAGCGACAGACAGCGCGCAGGTATCAGCTGCGGGGTCGCAGTAGTCCACGGCGTTATTGATCGCTGTGATGCCTACGAGTTGAAGCCAAGTGCTCACGTTGCTGTTTGTCGGGGTACCGTTGGCCGCGTAGTTGTACTTCAGCTGCAGACCGTCGCTACGTGTCACCGATTGAACGCGTCTACCTCCAGTCACTCCGGGAACTGTTTTCTGTGTAATGGTCAACACACGCGCATCAGGATAAGTAACTTTCGTTGGTGCGAGCCCACCAAACGTTGTGGCGACGCGATCACGATCTGTATAGGTCCAAGTCCCGTTTGCGTTTGCTACCAACGTGGCACCTTTTTGACTAAGCGATATGTAGGCCGACCCGCTTTGGTAGAAGAGCTCAAAGGCATCACCGAACCCGGCCTGATATGTCGTGATATATGAGCCATTCATATAAGTGGCCGACTGCGGGATCGTAAACAGTCGCCAATAGAAGGAATCGAAACCTGGTATAGCCCCAACAATTGGAGAATATTCGGCTGGCCCGGCCGCCACTGGAATTGGAGTCGCATCGAACCACAGGCTGTGTACGAGCGCTGATTTGCCCTGGCCAATTGAAAGGTCGGTCATGCGCGTGTGAAGCGTGCCGGAAAGCAGATCGACGTCGTTGCGGTCGCTAACGGAGTACACGGGCGCCTGCGGGGGCCTACTTTGGGCGACGACCTTAGGTGCGTCGCACGTGCAAACTAAGCCAAGCAATCCAATTAGCCAGCTAACGAATGGAGGTCGCGTGGCATGGGGTTTCATATCGCACCTTACCGCACCCGAGCGGCGCGGACCCACACATTTACCTGGGCGGGGACTCGTCATGTCAGACCATGCAAGAGATTGGTACATACTCGAGCTTGGTATCGCGGCTGAGGCAACGATCATTCCTTGTGCACGAACGTACACGACGTCGCTGCCCCGCCCCAGAAGCCCATCGCGCTGAAACCGGCATTCGCGCTCCAATCCCACTCGGCAGTTCCTCCGCTGTAGTAGTAACCCGCCGATGCGCCGGTACGAGTCTGGCCGTTCGCGGAAACAGACGAGAGCCAGCCACCACCCGGATCAGCAGTAAATCCGGTAACCTGCAGACGCGTGTAAGCAAACGAGTGGTTGATCGTGTAGTCGTACAGCGCAAACACCGTCTTACCGCCGGTCAGCACGGAGGGGCTCATCGACCCAAAACCGCCGCTGCTGTAGCCTATTTGCGCGATCGGTGGATTGCCCACCTGACTCATGCCCATAGACGTTGTGTCGGTGATATACAGCGGCAACGTCGTGAAGGAGTTGCTGGCCACAGGGCCGACGTTGCCAGCCGCGTCCTTGGCGTGCACTCCGACGGTATACCGAGTGGCTGGTGTGAGCCCGACCAGCCCGACCGACAAGGACGTCCCATTTCCCACCCAAGCACCCCCGTTTAACTGATACTCGTACGCTGTTACACCGACGTTATCTGTAGCTTTGGTCCAGCTCCCAACCGCTTGATCGCTGAGTATGTACGTGAATGTCGGCGTACCGGGTGGGGACGGCGGGATCGTGTCCAGCGTCATGACCGTACTCGTGCTAGCGGGCCCAGCGACCCCAACCCTGTCTTTCGCGTGCACGTGCAGTGTGTAAGCAGTCGCGGGAGTAAGACCGGTGAGGCCGACGCTCAGCGCATTGCCGACGTTTATCCACGACCCCGTGTTCACCTGATATTCGTATGCCGCTACGCCAACAACGTCCGTCGCAGGCGTCCAACTAGCGGTCACGCTGGTTCCGGTAATGTTGGTGTATGTCGGCACACCGGGTGCGCCCGGCGGGTTGGTGTCGTTCGCCTGAACCGTCAACCGATTTCCGGCGGCATCGTAGCTGTAGGAAGTGGTGGTGCCGTTCGGATAGGCCACGCTCTTCAGCCGGCCGAGGGCATCGTACGTGTAGGTTTCGGTCCCTGGAATGGATTGCGCGTCGCACTGGGTCCAAAATAGCGCGCAAACTAACGCTGCGGATGCCAAGCGTCTGATGTTCATAGGGGCGCTTCGACTCTTGGAGAGCGATCCACTATTAGCGTACTGCGTGCGGAAAGGCGATCGCGAGCACACATTGAGGCGGCACAGCGTCAAGGAGTGCTCCTCCAGCACCCCTGATCGTTCCACCGGATCCCTCTGTGCGTCCTTACTTGCTTTCGTGCGGCGTTGTAATTAATTGCTGTCAACACTATACGAGTGCTAACGGTGTTGGGTCAATACGGCGATTACCCCATTAGTTCGGAGAGATCTCCGATCGGAGCGTTTTTCGAGTACCCAAAAGAGATCTTTGTTTCGATGCGACTTGTTATCTTGAGGTGCTCCCCGTCTTAGTACCTGCGCAAGCTCAGCCGGCGTTATTTTTAGATTTCGCGTTCGGCCCAAAGCAAAGTGGAAACCGAAGGGAAACATTCAATGGACCATTGGGCCCATCGTTCGAAGAAACGCCAGACGGGAGGCGTCGCGGAAGATGCGTAGGATTACGAGTTTGTCTTCTGGTGGCTGATGCAGGTCGGCGCCGCTAAGGTAACCGCTGTGGTCCGCAAAAATCCGGTCTGTGGGCCCTGAAGGGGTTCGGTTTCGCGAGTGTGGCATGATCGGCGGGTGCTGAGCGCTGCTTCCATTGTCGCGCGACTCGCCAGCGAACTGGTCGCGTGGGTTGCCCTGGCGTTTCGGTCACGCCAGTCGCTGCATGCAGAGGTGCTGTTCCTGCGTCGACAACTCGCCCTGTATGTCGAACGCGGTATCAAGCCGCGGCGAATCGATCCCGTCACGCGAATCTCACTGGCGATACTCTCAAGATTCTTCAACTGGCGCGACGCCTTGGTGGTGGTGCGCCCCGAGACGCTGATCCGCTGGCACCGCGCCGGCTGGAAACTGTTCTGGCGCCTGAAGTCTCGACCTGGCCGACCGCCGATTCCCCAACAATTACAGGCTCTGATCCGCCGCATGGCGAACGAGAACCCTTCGTGGGGTGAGGAACACATCGCCAACGAACTTTTACTGAAGCTGGGGATTCAGGTTTCTCCACGAACCGTACGGAAGTATCTGCCTCGTCGCCCGCGAGGCCGACCGAGGGGCAATTTGCGGTGGTCGACGTTCCTGCGCCTGCACGCCCAGGGGATCATCGCCTGCGATTTCTTGCTCGTCGTGACGGCCACGTTCCGACTGCTCTACGTGTTCGTGGTGATCGAGCACCGCAGCCGACGTCTGATCCATTGCAACGTCACCACCCATCCAAGCGCCGCTTGGACGCTGCAACAGCTGCGCGAGACCACCGGGTTGGAGAGGCGATACGATTACTTGTTACACGATCGCGACAGCATCTTTGCCCAGCACCTCGACGAATCGGTGAAAAAACTCGGAATCAAGGTGTTGAAGTCGCCGCCGCGAAGCCCGATCGCCAATTCGATCTGCGAACGCGTCATCGGCACGATTCGGCGAGAGTGTCTGGATTGGTTGATCCCGCTATCCGAGTCCCATCTGCGATCCATTCTGAAATCCTGGATCCCCCATTACAATGCCGGGCGCCCGCACATGGCGCTGGGTCCGGGTGTTCCCGATCCGCCGCCTGCGTGTCGCGACTACCGAAAGGCCAGTTCGCGCCAACGCCACAGGGAATCATATGCAGTCCGTGCCATTCCGATCCTCGGCGGATTGCATCACGAATACTTCCTCGCGCCTTCCTGTGTGTGACTGAGTTTTTGTGGACCACAACGGAGAGCGGCACATGCCTCAGGCGCTTGCGCTGGCAGCTCAGATGGTTGCGACGCTCGCCCTCCTCGTAGTGCTTGCCCTCAGCCTCTTCGTACTGGGTCTCGCTTTCAGGACAAACAGGCCGCCGGAGTCTCCCGCCCGCAGGTGGACCACAAGGATCAACGGCTCAGGGAGGGGCTAAGTTGCAGATTCCGTGGGGTCTTCGGCGCGCCGGTTTCGCTGCAATCAATTGCAGACCGGGCTGCCGAATCCCGCATCGCTCATTCGTTGTAGCCTAGCGTGAGTTTACTGGCAGTCGGCTGACGTTAAGCGATAAATCGCTGTCGGATCGGGGAGTTACGGCCGGCGCCTACGTATACACAAAGGGCGGCTGTGCCGGCACGAGATGGCGGAACAGCCGCATTGCCTCCGGC
>WNFO01003126.1_pt1 | contig 13922 bp, 10 predicted proteins | sample 5400251 | NCBI WGS metagenome assembly WNFO01 (sample SAMN13153354, study PRJNA577476) | soil metagenome | isolation source: 100 cm saprolite under Madrone tree | place: USA:California | collected 2016-06-14 | reverse complement strand
AAGGCCTCCTCCGGGCTTTCTTGCTGCAACTGGCCTGGGTCCCTGCCAGGGATTGGTCTGCTGCGCTCGCCGTAGCCCACTCGGAGTGTAGCGGAGAGCGTTCTGCCGACTCATTCATATCCGCTCCTCCTCAGGACAGCGAATGGCGCACCTCGAGTTTGGGCAGGACCGGTTGGCCCAACCGCATCCGCTGCAGGCGTTCCTTTCTAATTGCAGGGAAATAAGCAGGGAAACATCGCGCTCTTGACGAGTTGACCCGACCGCAAGCTTGCCATTGGCGCGGATACTGGCAAACTAAGCATCTCCGCAAAGCCGAGGGGAACAGGCAATTAACAGGGGAAACCCTACCTGCAAGCTGTGAATCCTGCGCGAAAAATGCCGCTCCGTTGGTCACGCCCCTAATGGGGTACCAATATCCGTCTTTTCAGCTTTTGGTGGAATCTGTGGGCAGACCACGGACAATTCAATACCGTCGAAAAGGCAATCTTCTTCGGTTCCATTCGCGAAGCAGTGCACTTCGTTTAATTAAGGGTGAATCAAAAATAGAGGGCTTTCCTGCCTTCACTTTCTCATTCGCTTGATTGTAATATTCGAACATGATCCTTCTTGCTGGTGGAAGCAGCTCAGACTGCCGCGAAGGAGTGAGTAGTATCGCGCATGATTGCCCAGCAGTGTGTTCACGCCGCAAAGCCAAATATCTCGATTGCATGGACTTAGAGTAGTTCGTTTTGTAATTCTACTTTCCTCCCGTATCAGCAATCGGGTAGCGCTATAATCGGCAGCCGGGAATAGCATGGGCGCGAAGCAATTTCGATCCTTGGAGCAACCATGAGGAAGTGCGTGGTCGGCCTCGTCCTCCTGCTGTCGTCATCCAGTGTCTTCGGTCAGGAGTACGGCATTCTCATCCGCAACGGGCGCGTTGTGGACGGCATGGGAAACCCGTGGGTGTATGCCGAGGTCGGCGTCACCGGCGATCGCATCAGCTTGGTAGGCCGTGCGCCGGCCAACGCCACGGCCAAGCAAGTGATTGATGCAAAGGGATTGATCGTCGCCCCCGGCTTCATCGACATGTTGGAGCAGTCCGAGTGGAACCTGCTGATTGACAAGCAGGCCTTCAGCAAGTTGACCCAGGGAATTACCACCGGAATTACGGGCGAGGGCGGGTCCATTGCTCCGCAAAACGATGAGGCTCTAGCCGACCGCCGCGATTTTCTCGAGCACTACCACTTGACTGTAGACTGGCGCGATCTCGACGGCTACTTTCGCCGCCTGGAGAAGCAGGGCGCAGGCATAAATCTTGGTACTTATGTTGGCGCTACCCAAGTGCGACGGTGCGTCATGGGCAGCGCAGACCGCGCGCCCACCGCCGAAGAACTCGCCCGCATGGAACAACTGGTGGAGCAGGCGATGCGGCAAGGTGCGATGGGTGTTTCCACTTCCCTGATCTACGCGCCCGCCTTTTACGCCAAGACCGAAGAATTGATCGCGTTGGCTAAAGCGGCGTCGAAATACGGAGGCATCTACGCTTCCCACATCCGCAACGAGGGCGATCACGAGATGGAAGCTTTGGAGGAGGCATTTCGCATCGGCCGCGAAGCCAAAATTCCAGTCGAGATATGGCATTTGAAAGTGGCCGGCCGGCAGAACTGGGGCAAGATGCCCAACGTGATTGCCGCGATCGAGGCCGCACGAGCTTCCGGTCTGGATGTTACCGCCAATCAGTATTCCTACACGGCTTCTGGCACATCGCTTGGCGCAACGATCCCGCCCAAGTACCACGAGGATGGGTCAACAGCCTTTGTGACGCGGCTCCAGAATCCGCAAGTGCGTGCCGCCATTCGCCAAGAGCTTGCGGGTGTCGGCGGAAACATCGAGAACATGTGGCGGGGCACGGGCGGACCGCAAGGCATTCTGGTCGCTTCTGTGTTGGATCCCATGTTCAAGCATTACGAAGGTAAAACCATTGCGCAGATTGCTGCCGATGAACATAAGGACCCGCTCGACGCGTTGATGGACCTAGTTGTTGCCGGCAAGGACCACGTGGGAGCCGTGTATTTCACGATGAGCGAAGACGATGTGAAGTTCGCGATGCAACAGCCCTTCCTGAGCGTGGGAACAGATGCGGGGGCAGTGAACGTCCAGGGGCCGTTGAGCGAGTCGAAGGTACATCCGCGTGCTTACGGCACCTTCCCACGTATTTTGGGCCGATACGTTCGCGACCAGCGCCTGCTCACGCTGGAACAGGCGATCAGGAAGTTCACGAGCTTGCCGGCGCAGCGCATGGGTCTCCGCGACAGGGGCATCCTGCGTACCGGCGCGTTCGCCGACATCACCATCTTCGACCCGGCAACGGTCAACGACATGGCTACATTCGAAAATCCGCATCGTCCCTCAGTCGGGATCGAATATGTCATCGTGAACGGGGTAGTTTCGTTGGAGGGCGGCAAGGTGACCGGCCGGCTCGCTGGCAGGCCGCTACGGGGCCCCGGGTACGGCGCAGGCTCTACTTCAAGACCCTAAAATTGGACCAGGACTGCGGTGCACGTCGGCTAGTTTCGCCCGGGATCAGCGGTGCCCCTTTTTTTCTGGATTCCTTTCAACACGTCCTCGATTGTCATACCCAGGCCATCAGAAATTCTGAGAACGTTGGCAATGCGCGGCCATCGCCTGTCCTGCTCGATTAATCCTAACGCGTTCCGGCTGAGACCGGCCTTTTCCGTCAACTTTCCCTGATACAAGGTGAGCGAAGTGGCTGACGGCAACGCAAGGATCATCCTGAAAATCAACAAGGAACGGCTGAAATCGCTGGCCGGTGCCTGGCCAGCATGACCGAACCCCCAAAGCTGTTTTTCCTCAGAAGGTAAACTTCCCTCCGAACCAGAACGTGCGCTGGCCGCTGAGGTTGCCGGCTTCGCTGGAGAATTGTGGTCCACTGGCCGTCCCAGTGATAACTCCAAAGTTCGACTGCGAGATATTTGTCTGCGGGTTGCCAAAATTCGGCGTATTCGTCACGGCAAACGCGCTTACCCTGAACTGAAACCTCAGCCGCTCAGTGATCGGAAAGTCCCGCAATAGGGCGGTATCCAAGTCAAAGAAGCCAGGGCCGCGCAGAATGTTGCGCCCAGCGGTCCCGTAGCGCGCCTGGGTCGCCGATGCGGCCGGGACCTGCGCGAACGAACTCGCCTGGAAATAGTGACACGTTGAGTCCGTCGCGGCACAGTTGGCAAATCCGCCTGTCGCTGGATTGTTGGCCTGGACATTTCCAAGAATGATGATCGGGCCAACGAGATCCGGCGTGTTCGTACTTCCCAGGGCGTTGGACGGGTTTACGTTGGTAGTGATGGTTAGGGGAACTCCACTGTAGACGCTCATGATCCAGCTCAACTGCCAGCCACCAGCCAGAATGTTTGCTATGCCGTGCTGCGCCCAGCGCTTGGTCCGCCCAAAGGGCAGTTCGTACACACCGTAGGCTTGTACATTGTGCGTGCGGTCAAAACCCGCAATGGCCTTGTTGTCTTGCCAATCGGTCGGGAACGGGTGGAAGAGGGCTCCCTCGTTTTCGCCGTAGTCGATGGCCTTAGAGAACGTGTAGACGACACCCGCCTCCGTCCCGCCGCCGAATCGCCGAGTTAGCCGGGTTTGCAGAGAATCATAGTAGGTGACCTTGAAGGGCGTCACGGCGTTGATGTCACCCCAACAAGGCGCAGTTGCATCGTTGGGACAAACATTGGGATTCGCATTCAGTAGCCGCGACTTTGCGCCAGCGGTCGACCCAAAGCCTACGGGGGCGGGGTTGATATTGAGGCCCAAAGGTATGCGAATCCCACGGGTTCCGACGTAGCCAGCTTCGGCCACCCAACCGGCAAACTCATGCTGCAAAGTCAGATTGTAGGACTCAGCATACCCGCGATGGAAAGGGTTTGCCACCGTTGTCGTACCCGCATTGTTTGGCAAGCGAATGACACCTGACCCCAGGCCGGTGAAGGGTATCAGGGTTATCCCCGTGACGAGTCCCGGGAACGGGGCGAGATTCGCATTGGTGCCTGTGAGGCTCGCCGACGGCGCGAAACTGCTGCCAAAAATGGAAATTCCCTGGTAGTCCGGATTCGTGATGTTCGGAAAAGTGTCACGCAGAGCCCGGAAGTTGTTCGGGTCCACGCTGATTCCGTAGCCCGCCCGAATAACAGTCCTGCTCCCGAGTCGGTAAGCGATGCCAATGCGCGGGGCAAACAGCCCGTGTCCCACATCAACGCCGTCATCCTCTGGCACGGAGCCAACTCCGCCAATGAAAACGTTTCCCGTTGTGGGATCAAAGTATTTCGCGCCGGTGTGGTCGCTTCTTGCGAAGGGGTAGTACTCCCATCGCAGGCCATAAGTGAACGTCAGCTTCGGAGTGACTTGCCAACGGTCCCGGGCATACAAAGCCCACGTCGTGAACCGCAACGCGTTTGGATTGATGTTCTGTGTGACCTTGCCATCCCTTTGAGGAAGGCCGAGCAAAAATTGGGCAAAACTGTTGTAGGCATTGGCCGCCGCGTACTTTGGCACGCCATTCAGCGCTGTCACGCTTCCGTCAAATCCAAAGGTGCCGCGTGGCGTGCCAAAAGTTCCGCCTTGCGGCTGGAAATGGTTAATCCCGCTGCGGTAGTACTCCAATCCGAAGCGCAGATCATGTCGCCCCTTAATCCAGCTAAGGTTTGTGTTCGCCACGTACTGATTGTCGCGGAAGACAAAGGGATTGCCGGTGTTAGCATTTCCTAGATTGGCCCAACTGGAGATCTGGAACGCCGGAATTCCGCCGTAGATGGGGTCGGTGCCATTCGTACCGGGAATGTGTAAGGTGTCCAGCCCAAAGTTCGTGCCAATGTCCACGTTTTCAGCGTTGAGACGCAACCGGGTATAACCGGCGTTCACATCCCACAACATGTTCGAACTAATCTGGTAGCTTCCTCCCATCGCTACGCTTTGCACCCTGCTAAACGCGTTGCCGTTCTGTCCCCCGCCAGTGGCGTCGCCGCCTGCACCTCCCAGGGCAGGCGGGTCGAAGATGAACGAAGGCGAAATGCTGTACCTGGCGAACAGCATGGACTTCTTGTTTGGTACATAGTTCACCTTGGCATCGATTCGACTCAGGTTGTACTGAGGAGTTCCAAGCGGGATGAAGTTGTTCGAAATATTGGCTGCGTTACTGGGGTCGCCTACGTTCGGCTGAGGGATTAGCCCAACCATCGTCGTTGCTGCGGGATCAAGCCGATTGGAGGGGATAATATTCCCCGGAAAGGCGGTACGGCCGCTGCCGTCGGCTTTGCCGGTGTTCGGGTCGTAAATACACCCCCCGGCTGGCGTGGCATTGCAATCAACAAATGCGACGCCCGCGGGATTTGCGGTGGTAACAGAACCTGGAATGATGGAGCCAACGGCTGGCAAGAGCGCTGAGAAGTCGCCGTTCCGGATCGAGGTAGGCGCGACGCTTTTCGAGGCCCCACCAGCTGTGCGGATTTTGGTGCCTTCATAAGCCCCAAAGAAAAACAGTTTGTCTTTCTTGATAGGACCGCCGAAAGTTCCGCCGTACTGGTTGAAGATGTTTTTTGGCTTCACCGGCTGGACAGCCGCAGGTCTGAAGTAGTTCCTCGTCCGAAGAGCGTTGTCCGTGTGGTACTCGTAAGCAGTCCCGCGAAACTGATTTGTGCCCGACTTGATCGTCACGTTTGCCGCCGCTCCTCCTGCCATTCCCTGCTCGGCGTCAAAGTTGTTCGTGACCACATTCACCGACTCGATCGCGTCGGCGGACGGAATGTAGGCGACGTTCGCCGGCAACCAGGTATAGGTGTCTGTGGCACCGTCAATCCGCGTGTTGTTGTTATTGATCGACAGACCGTTGACGTTCGCCGTCATTGCACGCTGCGGATTCCCGGCGGCCGAATTGTTTTCTCCCAGGAAGCCAACGCCTGGAATGACGCGATAGGCCGATTGGAAGTTCCGTCCATTCGAAGCAAGAAGCGGCAAGTCCGAGATTTCCCGCGTATTCAAGTCTGTATGAACGTCGGCGCGGTCGGTCTGCAACAATTGCTGTGTAGCGCTGACGGTAACCGTCTCGACCTGCTGCGACAGTTGAAGCTGTACATCCACGCGCCGAGTGGCGTTCGCTTCTAACAGCACGTTCTCCGTCACCTTCGTGCCGAAGTTCGTCGCTGACATGGTCACTCTGTATGTGCCCGGCTGGAGTTCGTTAAATAGATAAATGCCGCTGGTGTCCGACGCGGCCTCTCGAGTAACTCCGGTTTTCACGTTGAGCGCTTCCACGTGAACGCCCGGCACAGCTGCGCCCGATGGATCGGTGACGTTCCCCGTGAGCGAGCCATAGAGTACTTGCGCTCCAGATGCGGTCAAAAGTACCGCCAGAAACAATAGGAAGACACAACACATTACTCCGGCCCGTCTGAGATTCATGCTTGCCAGATCAGTCTTGCGTAACACAGTCCCGCTTGACATGAAACCTCCTATCCGCTGCTGTTCTGTGCCGCCTCGACCGGCAAATTCGTTCGGTGCTTTACGCGCCTGCGGCCGGAAGCCCCGTTCGCCGGCTCATAAAGCTACTGCCTGTGGCCTCTCTTGCTCCGCTGTTCGCACACCGTGACCAAAATGTTTTTGTAGCACCAGCGCGACTGTCCCGCGAAGACGCGCCATGCCCGGCTCAGCAGCGGGCCTTACGCGAGGCGGCATGCCGACCAACGCGCCGGCCGCCACCTCCGCTTCGATGACTGGGCCAAATCGCGGCCAATGCTTCATGAACTCGCCGACAATCACGATCTCTTCGGGAGCAAGGCTCGCAACGATCATTCGCATTCCGCTCCCGATGGCGTGCGCCATACGGTCCAGGGCCTTCAAAGCGAGCGAGTCGCCGGCTTCGGCCAGAGCCAGCAGATCCTGAAAACTAAGACCCTCGGAAGTCTGGCTTGACTCGCGGTAATACCGCAAAGCGGCTCGGTTTGAGGCGTACACCTCCCAGCAACCGCAGCCGCCACAGCTACAAGGCGGGCCGTGTGGATCCAGGGAGACATGGCCGAATTCGCCAGCCATCCCGTGAAGCCCCCGGGCCAATTGTCCGTTCATAAAAACGCCGGTACCAACGCCCTCGGAAATGGTTACGACGACCAAATCACGGACTTTTTCCGTGTGTCCGAACCACACTTCCGCGAGCACACAAGCGTTGGCTGCGTTTTCAAGCTCGACCCGCATTCCCGTTGCCTGCTCGATCGCCGCCTTGAAATCGAAATCGGGCCACTTCAAGTTCGGGGCGAAGACCACGCGCTGCGTTTCCAGGTCGAATCGGCCGGGCAAACTGATTCCGACCCCTTCGAAGACCAAGTCCCGATGAACTTGCATGAGGTCCCGAATTCTTGCCGCCAGATGTTCCGCCGTGTCTTGCGGACTGGGAGGTGTCTGCATGACCTCCTGCGACAGTAGCCGCCCGTTCACGTCCGCTACACCTAGTGTCGTCTGCGCCGGCCGAAGGTCCGCCACAAGAATCCCACGTCGTTCGTTCAACCGGAGAAACGTTGGCCTTCGTCCTCGAGGCAACCGCCCTGTGGGTCCATAGACAACCCATCGCTCCCGAATAAGCTGTTGTGTGATGAGGGAAACTGTGCTTCGCTGTAATCCAGAAACGCGAGCCAGGTCCGCTCGCGAAATGGGCTGCCGGCGCCGAATCAGGTTCAGGACAACGCCGCGATTGATGTCACGAGCCGTTTCGCTCGAAGCCACTTGTGTATTGGTGAATTCAATTCGGCGCATTTAATTTTCGACCCGAACTATATGAAAAGCCAATAATAATGCGCATTCATCATGAGTCTGGCCAACATCCTCGCAATCAACGATTGAAAAAACGCTGCGGAGCATTAAATTCGCGGCACGAACTATATCCGCGGTTTTCCCACGTTGTCAAGAACAAGTTTTCTGGAACAAATCCCCTTCCCCCTTGGACTCGCTTTTTTCCTTCGGACTAACTCTTTCCGGGTTCATATGCTTGGCCGGCTGTTGAGGAAGACTTCTTGCTTCATCGCACTTCGCATCCGCTGCAGCCCTTCGCGAGGTTATCGAGACCTAGCGTGAAGCTCGACATAGTCCAGCGGCGCGCGTTCCTCGCCATCGGGGATTCCCTCGATGCGGATTTCATCGCCCGGGCGCAGCGCTAGACCGGTGATTCGGCGCCGGGTGGAAGAGTCGCCTCCCAGTTGCATCGTGGGAAGGTGATCGTTGGCCACCCATTCGTCCACCAACTGGCCACCGACGTAAACGCGAAACGTCGATTCGCCCTTGGTCAGGTCGAAGTATTCTACGTTGATGTCGTACCATCCTGGTTTGTTCGAAAACCGGAACGAGGCTGTGCAGCCTTCCGGCCGCGCGCATTCAACTCCCTTGCCTCCGGAAGCGTTTTCCCATGGAATGATATCCACCTGCGTGTAACCCTGGAGCTGCATGGCTTCGGCTTCAATCCGTTCAGCGTGATGTCCCACTCGGCCCTTGGCATCAGGAATCCCTGACGCGCGGAAAAACCAGTTGCAGATAGCATCCCGCCAGACGATCGCGTGCCCCGCCTGGTACTCAAAGCGCGCTAACACATCAGCATAACGCTGCTCATCGAGGCGGCCTTTGACTGAATTCCACTGCCGGACGTAATCCGCGGCACGTTCAGCTCCTTCATAATGGGAATCGTAAATGTGCTGGATCACCGTCTCTCCCGAATGCAGCACGTAGGTGTACGGCACATGATGGAAAAACAGCAGCAGCTCGTCGGGAGTAGTTTCCAGAGACTCGTACTGCCTGGCCACGGGCGCGCGGTATTGTCCGGCAAAGCCTGTTCCCGTGCTCACGGATCGGTCCATCCCGATTCCCTCATGGTCGGCGCGATGCCACTGGCCCCAGCCATTGCGCTCTGACGACTCGATTCCAGGTCCGTAGTGGCTGCCGAGAATGTCAGTCAGAGTTTGCGCGCCCAACGGCCCGGTGTAACTCTCATAGATGTGCCACGATGCCAACTGCATGTCCGAGATGGTCCGCACCACGGCAGGATCGTTCCCAAAGGTGAGTCGGGTCCATTCTTCAACGATCGTCCTCGCGCTCAGATTGGGATCCCACACCAGACGGCCGAAGCCATAAAGATTTGCCATCGCTAAAGGATGTCCCAGCCAGCTTGGGTCCATCCCAGCATTCGCGACGCCAACGAACCCGCCCATGGGGCGATGAAACGTGCGGCCAGCTACGAGATCTTTCATCGGCGCGCTGTCTCCGCCCGCATGCAAGTCGAAATCCAGGACCTCTTTCCACATGGAAGGAAGAAAACACAGATGCCGGTGCTGCCCCGTGTATTCTTGGGTGATTTGCAGCTCGATCGCCTGGTTCGTTTTCTCAAGCCCGCCGAAGAGCGGCGAAACTGGTTCGCGCGTCTGGAAGTCGATTGGGCCATATTTAATCTGGATGATGACGTTGTCCGCAAATTTACCGTCGAGCGGATAAAAAATGTCGTAGGCAGCTTTGGCACGATCATTCTTGGGATCGCGCCAATCAAGATGGTGGTTATAGACAAACGCCCGGTAGAAAACGATCCCGCCGTGCGGCGCAAGGGCGTGCGCGATCGCGTTAGCCGCCTCTGCGGGCGTCCGGCCGTAGGTCGAGGGACCCGCCCGGCCCTCAGAGTCCGCTTTTACGACAAATCCCCCGAAATCGGGAATCTGCCGGTAAATCTCGTCAACTTTCTTGCGCCACCATTCCGTAACGCGAGAATCCAGCGGATCAAACGTATCCAGGCCTCCGATCCCTTTGGGGCTGCTCAGATCGACGGCAACAGACAGCCGGACGCCCCACGGGCGAAACACATTGGCGATGCGAACGAGTTGAGGAAGAAAGCTGTCTTCCAAAATGCGTGGATCGGCGTTGACATTATTGATGGTGCACCCATTGATCCCGACGGAGGCAAGCAAACGAGCGTAATCACGAACGCGCTTCAGGTCCGCGCGAACGCTGCCATTCTCGAAAAAGATAGATCGCCCGGCATATCCGCGCTCAATCCCGCCGTCTAAATTGTCCCACTGGTTTACCCAGCGTATCGAAGCATAAGGCTCCTGCGCTTCATTCAGTGCTGCAATGGATTCGCTCCGCGCGATCCTACTCAGCAGCGCGAATACGCCGTAAAGGACACCCCGGTCCGTCGATGCCGTGATAATGACACAATGAAATCCGCGCACTTGCCCCGTGGCCAGCCGGAAGCCATCCTCTCGCAACTCATTCCTTGCCGAAAACTCGGGAACCTCAGCCCGGACTGCTTTGAGCGTTCCCAGGACGAAAGCGTTTTCTTTTGGCGGGCCCATTCCGGCACGCAGTGTTTTTCCCAGCATTCCTCTGACGCCGCGAATCAGCTCCCCCTGTGCCGTCTCCAGCACCACGGAACTCCCAAGCACGGTCACACTCGCGGGCAGTGATTCGTACATTTGCGCAGTGCGCTCATCTAACGGTGCATAGCGCAGCCACGCATTCTGCCCGGACTCAGCGTGCAAGAAGTCTCCTTGCAGAACCCCGCAAAGGGCTGCTACCCAAATCGCGGTATGCGGGCTTCGACGTCTCACACGGCCACCTCGCAGTATCATGGAGCCAAAGCGTATGACTGCTTCTCCGCATCCTTCCCAAGCAGATCACAAAGGACATGGCGAAAATATTCGTGCCGCGGAAACGACATGAAAGATCGCGAGTCGGTTAGCATGCCGATAAACCGCGACAACAATCCCGTGTTCGAAAGCGCGTTGATCTGCCATCCAAATAGCGAGCACCCAGGCAAGAGATAGACTCCCTAGCAAGTCGTCTTGAATGAAAAAGCTCGTGCGGGATGGACACTTTCTTTCCTGCACAGTTCTGAAGTGCTTCCCCGACGCGCTAATGTGCCAACCGGTTTTCACTTCCTTGATGGCTGGCCCGTGTCTTCGCTCGTCTCGGATGCCCAGCGAGCGTTCATAGGTCATTTGTTCGAGCCTCGCAGTAAATATCACCATCTCCTCCCAAAATCAACGACCCCTCCCGTAAACCGTTCAACGCGTATGCTGCCTCCAAGTGCTTGAAAGCACTGATGTCCATCTAACTGTCACGGCAGAGGCCGCGGGTTCGAGTCCCGTCGCCCCCGCCATTCCTTCGAGCAAAGGACCAAGACTCCTTCAGCAAGTACAGCGAGAGACGGTTAAAAGCCGCGTGCTTTACTAATCTTGCTTTCTACTTTGCAAATAGCTTTAAGTCGATCGCATCAGCCATGATCCTGTAGCCCGCATCCGCCGGGTGCAGATGATCGCCGCTATCTGCTGCCGCCGACAGATGCGAAGGTTTTTGCGGATCGCGTGTTGCGGCATCCAGATCGATGACAACATCAAAGTGACCAGGGGTTCGAATCCAGTTGTTGATGCTTTGGCGATCGGCTTCCAAATCCATATTAAAGTAACTCGATCCCTCGCAAGGCATGATCGTCGCTCCGTACACGCGAATATTGTGGACATGCGCACGAAGAATGATCTGCTCATACGCGGCGACGATATCCTGTACTGTCGCTGCTTGTTCGTTGCGCTCTTGACCGCCCGCGCGCGTCCCAAGATCATTAATCCCTTCAAGGACCATCAGCCATCGCACTCCGCTTTGTGCAAGCACGTCGCGATCCAGCCGCGCCAAAGCGTTTGGGCCCAAGCCATCGTGCAATAACCGGTTACCGCCAATCCCTTCATTCAATACTGCAACGTCTTTTGTTCCCTTTTTTGCTTGTAGGCGGCGGGCCAGGTCATCCGGCCAGCGTCCGTTTCCGTTGGTCGTTGAGTTTCTTCCGTCGGTAATCGAGTCGCCAAGCATCACCGCAGCTGCCGCGGAATGCTTGCCAAGCACGTCGACGCCGTTGAGAAAATACCAGTGATCGACCGGAACCGCCGCTGGCATGTCCGTCGCCGAGACCAAATCACCAGCTTGCAGATACGAGGTAGCCCTGGCACCTGGGTGTGTTGTGACGCCGTCCGGCACGCCAGTTAAGTGAATCGTGACAGCCAGATCAGACAAAGGACCAAGATCAAAATCTAGAGGATCCGAATAGGTCGGCGCTCCTGGCGGAATTATCACGCATGCTTGGCCATCAAAGGTCAGAGGCTTGTCGCTTCCCGGCTTGATCGCACTGCCCCCTGCGGCTGGCGCCACGTGAGCGGAAGAGATGGTGAGTGCTGTAGCTCCGAACGCATTGGAGAATCGAATACGTATTTGTTTCCCGCCAATGGAAACATGCACGATCTGCCGAAGCGTACTGTCAGCGAAGCCAGGCGCTGGCGGCTCGTTCCTTGCGTCCCCGAGCTGCGGCGAGGAGGCCCATGTGCCCACCCAATGGTCGTCCTTGTCGTTCGCATCCGACTTACTGTGCCTCGCCGACGCGGGGACCGCGGCCATACCGAGGAACAAAGAGGCAACAAAAATCAATTCCCTTCTCAAGAAGCCCCCCTTCTTCACAGACAAGCTGCACCCGTCACCGGCAGAGCTGGTCAAGTCTGACAGGTGGATTTACCGATTGATTGCGTTCAGTCATGTGTTTGGCGACCATCATCTGTTCCAAGAATGTTCCGTCCCATCTGGAAGGAAGGTCAGGGTCTCATCGTGGCCGCAGCTGGATTCGTGGCCGCCGTGATAATACTGGCCCTCGTGGCGCTCGGGAAATTCGGCGCAGGAACTCCCAACGACGCCCTGCTTATGAAGAATCTTACTTTTTTCTTCGGCCACATGCTGGTGAACATCACTATGTATCTCGGCGTCGCGGTGGTTTACGAATTGCTCTCGATATACGCACACCGGTCTTGGAAGACTAACAAAATCGTGGCCATCCTCTAGAATACTGTCCTGCTGCTGGTGATCTTCGCTTACCTTCACCACTTGTACGTGGACTTCGCCCAGCCGCGCTTTTTGCAGGACCTTGGCCAGATAAGTTCATACTTCATCTCGATACCTGCAGCGGTCGTCTCCATTTTTGGCTGCCTCACGCTGGTGTACGCCTTGCGCATGCGGTGGACCTTGGGCTCATCGCTCTACTTCCTTGACCTGATGGGCTGGGCGATCGGCGGCGTTGGTGCAGTCGTGGACTCTACCGTGGCAGTCAACTTCCACTTCCATAACACACTGTGGGTCCCGGTCCATTTCCACAGCTATTACCTGATGGGTGTCGTGCTCATGCTGCTTGGCTTTGCCAGCCATCTCGGCGTAGAGCTGAGCGGTGAGCCGGACAGTCCGGGCATGCGGCGCGCCATTCTGGCGTTACTCATACCCGGAGGTTACGGCTTCCTTGCGATGTTCTACTGGGCTGGCGCTCACGGTGTGCCCCGGCGCTACGCCGTCTATCCGGCAGAGGTGGAGCAAGGCGTGACCTACGGCCGTATCTCCGTGTTCTTTGTTACGCTGATTCTGTTGGCCACGCTACTCTACGTCTGGGAGACCGGCAAGCGATGCTACAAGGCCTGCTCAGCGTGAAATGTGCCGCGGCATTGCTTTGCTTCGCGCATCTGGTTATCGAATTGAAACCGGGTCTGATCGTGGTTTTCATCTACCAACGAAGTGTGTATTTCTTTCCCGTGCTCACTGGTAGCGCGAAGGTCGGCCGAGGCGATCTCAAAGAGTTGGGCACCCCGGAGGATGGAGTCGTTCACGATTCCCTCTCCAAGTTGGCGCACGACTGAATTGCCAGGGTGCCCATGGCGAGAATCTTGGTACAGTTGGACTTCAACGACAATCAAATTAGGTCGTCGCACTCGCAGCGGCTGCCTGTTCGAGAAGCTTCACGGCTTTGCCCGCGTCCGCGACTCCGAGGATCAGGAAAGATGCGTTGGCGCCCGGTTCAGCTCCGGAGTAGCCGTGGTTGATGTTGATTC
>WNFO01008381.1_pt1 | contig 13925 bp, 10 predicted proteins | sample 5400251 | NCBI WGS metagenome assembly WNFO01 (sample SAMN13153354, study PRJNA577476) | soil metagenome | isolation source: 100 cm saprolite under Madrone tree | place: USA:California | collected 2016-06-14 | reverse complement strand
CAGCTGCCTTTCTTGTGGCGCACGCGCGCGGCGACGTGCACGCGGGCGCGTGGCGCGGCCATCGCTTCCTGGAGGCGTACCAGCACGCCCGCGCGGTCATCGGGATGGATCAGCTCCATCGCGTTGCGGCCCACAAACTCGCTGAGGTCGTAGCCGAGGAGCCGAGTAGTGGCCGGACTGCCGTAGAGGATCGCGCCGTCACTGCCGAACAGGGCGATGGCGTCCCAGCTCTCTTCGACCAGCGCGCGGAACCGGCGCTCGCTGATCCGCAGCGCCGACTCCGCCGCGTGCTTATCAGCCTGGCTCTGTGCGAACGCGAGCGCGCCGCTGATGGCCGGGTCCAACCGGATCAGATTGGTCTTGAGGACGTAGTCGGCGGCTCCTGCTTTGATGCATTCCGCCGCGGTCTCTTCGTCCAGGCTCCCGGTGACGATGATCAGGGGTGTGACGGGTGCCTCGGTCTTGAGAATCTCGAGCGCGGCCATCCCGCCGAACCCCGGTACGGTGTAGTCCGCGAGCACGATGTCCGGCCGGAAGTCCGCCAACGCGCGGCGAAACGCGTGCGCCGTGTCCACGCGTAGCGTCTCGCACTCGAGCTCCGCACGACGCAGCTCACGGACGGTCAGCTCCGCGTCTTCCGCGCGGTCCTCGACCACCAGCACGCGGAGAGACTTGGCGCCCACGGGTTATTGCGGGGGGTGGTTCAGCAACAGCCAGTAGAGCCCGACGTCGGAGACGGCGCTGTCTTGCTTCAGGCGGCGCAGCACCTCGAGACCGTCCACCTTGGGCAATTCGAGGTCGAGCAGGACGACCTTGGGGACCGGGCCCTCACCTGTCGAGAAAAAGTCCATCGCTTCCGCGCCATCGTGACAGACGAACACTTGGTTGGCGAGATTGCGCTGTTTCAGCGCCCGCAGGGTTAGCTCCGCGTCGTTGGCGTTGTCTTCGACGAGCAGAATCTCGACTCCGTGTGGTTGTATCAACGTTCCTCGCCTGGCAGGGTGAAGTAGAACGTGGCGCCCTGATTCACGGCGCCTTCCGCCCACACGTGGCCGCCGTGCCGTTGCACGATGCGCTTGACAATCGCGAGGCCGACGCCGGTGCCGTCGAACTGCTCGGTGCTGTGCAGCCGCTGGAAGACCCCGAACAGCTTGTCCGCGTAACGCGCGTCGAATCCCGCCCCGTTGTCTTTCACGTAATACGCGGTCTGCCCGCCGTCCGGTCGCGCGCCGACTTCGACGCGCGCGTTCGGGCGGTCGCGCGTGAACTTCGCCGCGTTTTGCAGCAGGTTGCTCATGACCTGGCGCAGCAATCCCCGATCGCCACTGGCTGGTGGCAAGGGGTCGATCCGGATCTCCAGAGAGCCGTTCCTGCCGGTCTCGGCGCGCTTGATTTCGTCCGCAACGATCTGCGCCAGCTCCTTCATGTCGACCGGCCCGGTCGTCAAGTCGGTACGACCGAGGCGAGAGAAGGCGAGCAGATCGTCGATGAGCTGTCCCATGCGGCGCGTGTTCTGATCGATCACCCCCAGCAGCCGTTGGGCCTCAGGATCGAGCTTGGCGTTGTGATCCTCGAGCAGGATCCGCGCGAAGCCGTGAATCGCGCGGAGCGGCGCCCGCAGATCGTGCGAGACCGAATAGGAGAAAGATTCCAGCTCCGCATTTGTCCCCTCCAGCGCCTTGGTACGCTGCGCGACCTGCGCCTCGAGATGGTGGTGCGAGCGCGATACCTGTTCGGCCATGGTATTGAACGACTGCGCCAGCCGGCCCAGCTCGTCGTCGCGCCCAGCGGCTACGCGCTGGGTAAGATCGCCCGCCGCAATGGCTTCCGCGGCGCGAGTAAAGCCGACAAGGGGAGCGGTCAGACGGCGGCTCCCCCACCACGCGGCGAGCGTGCCGATGATGACGATGAGCGCGGCGATCAATGCCATCCTGAGCAGATACGCACGAGCAGGGGCGAGGATCCGGCTGCTGGGCATATCCGCGACGACCATCCACGGTGTGCCCGGAACCGGCGCCGAGGCGGCGCGCCTCGACTCGCCCGCGCGCTCGTAGCGGACGGGCGTTCGGCTCGCGAGCACGCTCTGGGGAGGAGTGGGGACGATACTTCCGAAGTCGGTCCAGGGATCGCCGGTCGCGTTGCCGACGAAGAGTGAGATGTCGCCCCCCGCGAGACCCGTCAGATTTTTCGGTGTCGCGGGTTGGAAAACCACGCGCACCACTTGCTGCACGATTCCGCCGGCCCCCTCCACGTCCCCGGTGGCAGCCGTGACCGCGAGAAACAGTGTCGTGTCGCGGCGCATGAGCGGGCCGTAGCGCGCGGAGTCCTTCCCCGGCGAGACGAGCACGCTGTCGGCGACGGTGAAGCGGCCCGTGCGGAGCAGGAGCTTGCCGCTGAAGTCGCGGAGCTCGAGGCTCGCGGTCGTCGCCGTGTCGTTCGTCAGTGGGCGCATCGCGGCCAGCGCTGCCTCGCGGCCGGTGCGTCCTCTGGAGCGCAGGAACGCAACGATTGCGGGATTCTTGGCGAGCGCCGTGATACGGGCGCGGCCCTGGGGAATCTGAAACAGATCCGCCAACACTTTGGTGGCCAGGGGCAGGCGCTGGTCGGCGAGCTGCCGGGAAGCCTGCCGGACCTCCGCGTACCCCAGCGTCAGCTGCACGATCGCCACCGCCACCAGCAGCGCGGTCACGAACAACGGAAACGTGCGCTGGATCGATCTCATCACGACGCCTCCAAGACCTCGCGGACCCTCCGGGTGACCGCTTCGGTGGTGAAGGGCTTGGCGAGATACGCGACGCCCGGCTCGAGCATGCCGTGGCTGGCGATCGCGCCGTCGGGATAGCCGGACATGTAGAGCACGCGTAATCCAGGACGTGCCGCCTGGATGGTCTCCGCGAGCTTCCGACCGTTGGTGTCGGGCATGATGACGTCGGTCAGCAAAAGGTCGATCTGTCCCTTGTGACGACGCGCGATGTCCAGCGCGGTGCTGCCGCGGTCGGCCTCCAGCACCGTATAGCCGTAGCCGGCCAGCGCGCGATGCGTCAAGCGGCGCAGCTGCTCGTCATCCTCCACGACGAGCACGGTACCTCTCCCGGGGCGCGCCGCTTCGGCCGGCGCGACTTTCCCGATGTCTTCGGGCAGCGCCGCGATGGCGGGCAGATAGATCTTGAACGTCGTGCCTTTGCCGGGCTCGCTATAGAGCCAGATGTTGCCGCCCGTCTGTTTGACGATGCCGTACACGGTCGACAGCCCGAGGCCGGTTCCGCGCCCCGCGGGCTTGGTGGTGAAGAACGGCTCGAAGATCCGCGATTTGGTTTTCTCGTCCATCCCACAGCCCGTGTCACTGACGGCCAGCATGACGTATTCGCCCGGGATGACCGAGACGTGCTGCGCCGCGTACGCCTCGTCGAGGGTCGCGTTGCGCGTTTCGATCGTCACGGTGCCGCCCTCGGGCATCGCGTCGCGCGCGTTGATCGCGAGATTCATGATGACTTGCTCGATCTGGTTCGGATCGGCGCGTGCCGCCGCGAGATCGTCCGCCAGCTCCGTCTTGAGCTCGATGTTCTCGGACATCAGCGAGCGCAGCATCTTGTCGAGGTTCGAGACCACACTGTTCACGTCGATGATGCGGGGCTCGAGCACCTGTTTGCGCGAAAAGGCAAGCAGCTGACGAGTGAGCGCGGCGGCCCGTCGCGACGCCTTGCGAATCTCTTCGAGGTCCTCGAGCTGCCGGGCGTTACCCTCCAGCTCGGCCGCGAGCAGATCCGTGTACCCGACGATCGCGGTCAGGATGTTGTTGAAGTCGTGCGCTACGCCACCGGCGAGCTGGCCCACCGCTTCCATCTTCTGTGACTGCAGCAGCTGCTCTTCCAGTCGCTTGCGTTCGGTAATCTCCGTCGCAACGCCCAGAAGCGTGGCCGTCCCTTCGTTCGGGGACCGCAACGGCACCTTGATCGTTTGGAACCAGCGGGTATCCCCGGTCGTGGGATTCGTCACCGGTTCCTCGGCAATGATTTTGGGCTGGCCCGACGACATTACGTCGCGGTCGTGACGCAGGAAGTGCGCGATTTCGTCGACGTTGGGATTGAAGTCGGCATCGGTTTTGCCGACCAGCGACTCCACGGTGGTCCCGTAGACCTGCGCCGTGGCCTGATTGACGAGCACGAATCGGCCGTTCCAGTCCTTCACAAAAATCAGGCTGGGATTGGCGTCGATGATCTGGCGCAACAGACGTTCCTGGCTGCGTAACGCGTCCTTCTGGCGAGCGCGCTGCAATGCTTCCAGCAGCGCGGGGCCGAGACGCACCAGCCGGTCCTTCAGGATGTAATCGGACGCGCCGCTTTTCAGGTACCGGACGGCGGTCTCTTCATCGAGCGATCCCGTGACGAGAATGAACGGCACATCCGGCTGCGCTCGCTGTGCGATCTCGAGCGCTTCCCAGCCGCTAAACCCGGGAATGTTGTGATCGCTGAGAATCGCGTGCGGGGCAAATCCCTCCAATGCCGCGACGAAAGCAGGTTGAGTTCGGACGTGCTGGACGGCGGGCGCTGGAGTGAGGCGCGCGAGCTCACGGCTGATCAACGCCGCGTCGTTGTCGTTGTCCTCGACCATGAGCACGCGAACTTCTTCCATGCCACAGGATTGGTGATGCTGAGAATCGTGTCTGTCGGCGGTAGAGAACTGGGCTGGTAGGGTTTCACCTACGACGTTTCTATCGCGTCTCCCGCAGCGCTGCCGGACTGATAAGGCCGTGTTGCGTCGCGTAAAACGTCAGCTCGGCGTTGGAGCGCATGCGCAATTTGTGCAGCAGCCGCGCGCGATACGTAGTCACCGTCTTGGGTGAGAGTCCGAGGTGCCGGCTGATCGCGGTGATCGGACGACCGGCCGCCAGGAGCCGCAGCACCTCGAGCTCGCGATCCGAGAGCTGCTCGTGCGGGGCGGGCGGGGGCCCGCCGAGGCCGTCGGCTACTGCCTGGGCCATCGCCGGACTCAGGTACTTATGTCCCGTCATCACGCGCTCGAGCGCGCGTAACAACTCTTCGGGCGCTGATTCCTTCGTCAGATATCCGGACGCCCCCATCTCGAGCATCCGGACTGCCAATTGGTCTTCGGGGAACATTGTGAGGATCAGCACGGGAAGCTGGGGTCGCGCCGCGTGGATCTCCTTGAGGACCTCGAGGCCGTGCCGATCGGGCAAGCCAAGATCCAGCAACACCACATCCCAGCGCTCGCCGAACGCCAACGCAATCGCTTCCGCCGCCGTCCCCGCCTCCCCGAACTGCACGCCATCGGGCAGTCCCTGCAGCAGCTCGATCAGTCCGCGGCGCACGAGCGCGTGATCGTCTACGACGAGAATGCGAATCATCGGAACGGGAACCACGCGGCGACGCGGGTGCCGCCGTTGCTGCGCGGAGCGACTTCCAGCACGCCGCCGAGTGCCGCCGCGCGCTCGCGCATACCGAGAATGCCGAGCGAACCCGGTCCCATGCCGGCTTCCGTGATGCCGCTGCCGTCATCGTTGATCTCGAGCATCACGCAATCGCTTTTCACGCCGAGCTCGATATCGACGCGCGTGGCTCCGGCATGCCGCAGCACGTTCGTGAGTGCCTCCTGGACGATGCGGAACAGTGACGTGGCGAGCTCACTGCTGATGGCCCCCTCGGTCGGGGAAATGGCGGTCTTGCAGCGCAGGCCCGTGCGCCGCGAGAAGTCTTGCGCCAGCCATTCGACTGCGGCGGGCAAACCCAGCTGATCGAGAATCGGCGGCCGCAGCTCCGTGGCGATGCGACGCACGCCCTTCACGAGGTCGTCGACCATCGCCGCGGTCTCGGCGAGTCGCGCGCTGAGCGGCGGCACTTCCTTTGCGGCGTCCTGTGCCGCCACGAGCTGCATCTTCAGCGCAGTCAGGGCCTGACCGAGGCTGTCGTGAATCTCGCGCGCGATCCGCGTCCGTTCGTCCTCGCGGATCTCCTGCTGCCGGGTGGCGAGGCTGCGCAGCGCGGCTCGCGAGGCGCGCAGCTGCTGTTCCGCCCGTTTGGCCTCGGTGACGTCGCGATACGTGCCGAGGGTGCACTGCTGACCGCCGAGCTCGATGCGCACGAGCGACAGCAGCCCGGCGCGCGGCGCGCTGTCGCGGGGATGCAGCTCGAGCTCGATGTCGTTCACGACGCCCTCGGTCCGGAGCCGTTCGACTATCGACTCCCGTCGCGCCGGGTCGATTACGCCGAGTGCGACGGTCGTCTGCCCGAGGACATCGTCGCGCGGGCGATTCACGAGCTTCGTGAACGCGTCATTGGCGTCAAGCACCATCCCGTCGGACAGTCGGGTGATGAGCAGGGGCAGGGCATTGGCGTAGAAAGCCTTACAAAAGCGTTCCTCCGATTCCACCAACGCCAGCTCCGCGATTGTGCGGCGGGAGATGTCGCGCGTGATGCCCAGCACCGCCTGGATCTTGCCGACAGTGTCGCGCAGGGGGACGGCGTGCGTGGAGAGCCAGCTGCGCTTGCCCTTGAGACCGATCACCTCGAACTCCAGCGTGCCCGTTTCGCCGGCGAAGACGCGGCGGTGCAGGTTCGTGAACGCCTCCCGATACTCGGGCGCCACGATGTCGACGATGGGCAGGCCGCGCACCTTGTCGATGCTCTCGGCCTCGATCATCGCGAGGCCGGCGGGATTCATATCGAGCAACCGGCCCTGCTCATCCACCAGCTTCACGCATTCGGGTTCGGTCTCGATGATTGTCCGCAGCCGAGTTTCGCTCTCCTGCAGCGCGAGCTCGGCGCGACGCCGGTCCGTAATGTCGAAACATATCCCAGCCACACCGCAGATGCCCCCATGCGACTCATAGAGCGGCTCGACCCGACAACTGAACGTCCGTCCACGGAAGCACACCTCGTAGGTCTTCGCCTCGCCGCGGAGCGCAGCGCGATGGGCCTCGACGGCGCGCACCGCCTCGCTGGGGCTTTCCACTTCGCCCACACGGAGACCCTCAGCGGGCCCGGGGACGGGTCCCACAAGGGCGAGGCCGCCGCCGTATCGTGAGGTGAGGCGCAGGTCTTCATCGGTCGACCAGACCAGCACTGGGAGCTGGTCCATCAGCCGGCCCAACTGCGTCGGGTCCAAGCCCCCCGGACTGAGGGTCGCGGGCGGGATGTAGGTCACTCGATCAGCGTACCACGTTCATGAGTGGGCGTCCAGTACATCGCGCACCTTGCGTGCGAGTCCGTCGGGGGAGAACGGCTTCTGCAGAAACGCACTGCCCGACGGGAGCGTGCCGTGCTGGACCACCGCGTCCCCGGGATACCCGGACATGAAGAGCACGCGGATCCCGGGTCGCTGCGCAGTCAGGCGATCAGCGAGCTCCCGGCCGGACAACCCGGGCATCACGACGTCGGTCAGGAGCAGGTGAATCGTGCCACCGTGGCGCTCCACGACGCGGAGCGCGGCGACGGGATCGGAGGCGGCCAGGACGACGTAACCCTGCGCCTCGAGCGCGCGGCGGCTGAGCGTCAGCACCGCCGGTTCGTCTTCAACCACCAGCACCGTTTCGCTACCTCGGGCCGCCCCGCCTTTCTGTGGCCCGGGCGGCGTGGCGGCGGGCGTCTCGATCCGCGGCAGGTAGATCTTGAAGCTCGTGCCCCGTCCCGGCTCCGAGTACACCGAGATATAGCCGCCGCTCTGTTTCACGATGCCGTATACGGTGGCGAGCCCGAGTCCCGTGCCCTTGCCGACCTCCTTGGTCGTGAAGAACGGCTCGAACAGATGGGCGCGCACACTGGCGTCCATGCCCGCGCCGGTGTCGGTGACGGCGAGCAACGCATAGGATCCGGGGACCGAGCCGAGATGCGCCTGCGCGAATGTGTCGTCCAGGTCCACGTTGGCCGTCTCGATCGTCAGCTTCCCGCCGTCGGGCATCGCGTCGCGCGCGTTCACCGCCAGGTTCACGATCACCTGCTCGATCTGATTCGGGTCGGCGCGGACCCGTCCTAGGTCGGGCGTAGGCACCGCCACGAGCGCGATATGCTCGCCGATCAGACGCCGGAGCATCTTGTCCATCTCGGCCACGACGACGTTGAGGTCGAGCACCTCCGGCTGCAGCATCTGCCGGCGGCTGTAGGCCAGTAGCTGGCGGGTCAGCGAGGCCGCCCGCTCGGACGCTTTGCGAATCTCCTCGACGTCGCCGCGCTTGGAATCGCCGGGAGGGAGTTCGCGCAGCAGAAGCTGGGTGTTCCCCAGGATCGCCGTCAGGAGGTTGTTGAAGTCGTGCGCGATGCCGCCGGCGAGCTGGCCAACCGCTTCCATCTTCTGCGACTGGCGAAACTGCTCTTCGAGGTGACGTTGCTCCGTGACATCCCGCTGCGTTCCCCACACCCGGACGAGATGCCCGTCCTCAACGAAGCCGACGACGTTATTAAGGAAGACGCGGGCCCGTCCCTCGCGGTCATGCTCCCGCGTTTCAGAGTTCGACACACGGTAGCCGGCGCGCAGGAACGCGCGAATCTGCTCGCGATTGGTGGGATCGGTGACGTTGTGAAGATCGGCGAGCTTCGTTCCGATCAGCTCGCTCGCTTCGCCGTATCCGTACATCCGGGCCATCGCGTCATTGCACTCCGCGATGCGCGCCCCGGCGTACAGCCGATCGATCTGCTCTTCTTCCGGCAAGCTGACCGGTACCGGAGGATCGATCTCCAGGCGCGACACGCCTTCCGAGCTCTGGGCGATGAACGAGCGGTAGCGCTCCTCGGCGCGCTTGCGGTCGGTCACATCCATGCCGATCGCGAGCCAGCCGCCACCCGTCAGCGGCGCGTTGGCCCAGATCGTCTCCAGGGTCGTGCCGTGCCGGGTGCGCGTGCGGAAGTCGGTCCACAGGCCCACCGGCGCGCCGATCGAATCGCGCAGCCGCTGCCGGTCGCGGGGATCCGGGTAGAGCTCGGCAAAGATGTCACGGGTGCGTGCCTCGGCGACTTCGTAGCCGAGGGTCCGCGTCCCGTCAGGATGTCGCGCTCACTTTCGCCGTAGCGGACCCCCTGCGAATACGTCTGCGTCACCACGACGCCAATCGTGCGATCCTTGACCTTGAGGGGCACGCCGAGCCAGTCGATGGACGGGGCACCGATCAGTTCCGCTTCACCGGCGGCGACGAGCTGCTCGTACACTTCGGGAGTGGCGAGCAGCGGTTGCCCGGTGCGCAGCACGTATTCTGTGAGGCCTTTGCGCAGTTTGCGCGGCTTCACGTCGCTCGTCCGATCAATCTCGTCGACAAAATACGGGAACTCGAGCCGGTCTTTCTCCGCATCGTACAGCGACACGTAGAAGTTCTTCGCCGGCATCAGCTCGCCGACGATCTCGTGGATCGCGCGCAACAGCTGCTGGAGGTTGTCGGCCGTGTGCGCGGTGTGGGAGATGCGGTACACCGCTTCCTGCACGCATTCGGCTCGGCGTCGCGCCGTGACGTCGCGGAAGCTCCAGACGCGGCCCACCGAGCGACCCTCGAGGCGGAGCGGAATCGAGTAACGCTCCAGCACCCGCCCGTCTTTGAAAATCAGGACGTCGAAGCTGTCCGACTGGGGCTCGGCGTACCGCTCCTGAATCCCATCCACGAACACCTGCGGATTGACGAGCTGGTCGCGGACATGCTCGATCAGACGGCGGCGGCCCGCGGCGTCGGTGTTCGCGGCGATCAGCGCAGCGGGCAGGCGCCACATCTCTTCGAAGTGCCGATTGTGCGACACGATGTTGCCGTCGAGATCGACCACGAGGATGCCGTCGGCGGTCGATTCGAGGGTGGCCTGGAGCACCGAGACCGTCAGCGAATCCGCGACTCTACGGGGTTTCTTCGCCCTTGGGTTGGCCTTGGGCTTCTTGGCAGCGGTGGTTCGGCGTGTCGCCATGGGCCGCAAATCTACGGGTGGCGGGTCCCGTGACCAGCCTCACGGGTCTAATTGCGTCTCGCACCTAGCTTTCGATCCCTTTCCACGGCCGGGAGCTGGGGTGCGACCGAAGCGATTCCGCTGGCTGGGCGTCGAGGAATCGAGCCGCGCCGAGCAGCAGCTGCGCGCGGCGGCGCGCCAACAGGAGGCGGTCGCGCACCTCGGGCAGCAGGCGCTCGCCGGAGTCGCGCGAGCCAACCTGTTCGAGACGGCCGCCAAGCTCCTCGCCCGCGGTCTCGACGTCGAGTTCAGCGAGATCCTCGAGCTGAAGCCTGAGCACCGCAGCCTGCTGGTACGCGCGGGCGAAGGCTGGCACGAGGGGTTCGTGGGCAAGACACTCGTCACCGCCGACGCCGCATCGCTCGCCGGGTACGCCCTGAACGCCGCCGGTCCGCTCGTCATCGCCGATCTCTCCGCCGAAATCCGCTTCAGCGCACCGCCACATCTCGAGGAGCACGGCATCGTCAGCGGCATCGGCGTGGTCGTGCAGGGCCGTGAGCGTCCCTGGGGTGTGCTGGCTGCGTACAGCGCGCAGCCGCGGGAGTTCAGCGGTCCCGACGTGCTGTTCGTCCAGGCGCTCGCCCACGTACTCGCGACCGCGCTCGAGCGCGCGCGGGTGGAAGAGGCGCTGCGCAGGAGCGAAGAGCACTTCCGATCCCTGACCGAAAACGCGTCCGACATCGTCACCATTCTTGGCGATGACGGGATACTCCGGTATGTGAGCCCGTCCGTGCAGCGGCTGCTGGGCTACGGTGCCAACGAGCTGCTCGGACGCAACGCGTTCGAGTTCATGCATCCCGACGATCTCGCGCCGGTCATGGAAGCGCTGGCTGATGCGATTCAGCAGCCGGGCTCGCCGCAGATGGCGACGTTCCGCTTCAAGCACGCGGACGGCACGTGGCGCATCCTGGAGTCGATCGGTCAGGCACGACTCGACCAACCGAATGCGTACAGCGTGATCGTCAACTCCCGTGACGTCACGGAGCGCGTCCGCCAGGAGGAGATCCTCCAGGCCAGCAAGCAACGCCTGCGGACCGTCGTCGCCGGCTCGCCGGTGATCCTGTTTGCCCTCGATCCCAAAGGCGTGTTCACGCTCGTCGAGGGGAAGGGCTTGCACTCGCTGGGTGTGCGGCCGGGTATGCTGCTCGGCAAATCGTTCTTCGAGCTCCTGGGGGACGTCCCGCACGCCGTCGACGGCGTCCGCCAGGCACTGGCGGGCGAATCGGTCACCGCCCGCGTCGAGCTGTTCGGGTTCGAGTTCGAAGCGCAGTTCTCGCCGGTGCGGGAGCGTGACGACAGCATCTCGGGCGTCGTCGGCGTGGCAACGGACATCACAGAACGGCGCCGGGCGGAAGAGGCGGCGCGGCGCGCGGATGCCGCCAGCCGCAAGCTGGTGCAGCAGGCCCCGTTCGGCATTTATCGTGCGACGCCGGAAGGCGCCTTTCTCACCGTCAACCCTGCGCTGGTGGAGATGCTGGGGTTCGACAGCGAGGCCGAGCTGCTCGAACGCCAACTGGAGCGGGACGTGTTCAAGGAGCCCGCCGCGCGCGTCCGGTACCTCACGCAGATGAACGAGGCCACGAGCCCCGTGGAAACCCAGGCGGTGTGGCGCCGCAAGGATGGTGAGCCGATCACCGTGCGTCTGTACGGCCGGTCGGTCCACTACGGAGACGGCCGCGTCGAATGCCACGAAGTGTTCGCCGAAGACATCAGCGAGCGCCGCGGACTCGAGGAGCAGCTTCGCCAGGCCCAAAAGATGGAGGCGATCGGCCAGCTGACGGGGGGCATCGCGCACGACTTCAACAACCTGCTGACGATCATACTGGCGAACGCCGAGTTGTTGGCCCGTGGACCCGACGAAGCGAGCCTGCGCGACATCATCTCCGCGGCGGTCAGCGGGCGCCTGATGGTGAACCAGCTGCTGGGATTCGCCCGCCGCTCGACACTCACGCTCGAGCCGGTGCACCTGGGCCATCTGCTGAACGATCTCGGCGCCGTGCTGCGGCGCGTGCTGCCGGCGGACATCGAGCTGCTCGTCTTTGCGGACGAGGATCTGCCGGAGGTCGCCGCCGACGGCCATGCCGTCGAGCAGATCCTCCTGAACCTGGTGAACAACGCACGGGATGCGATGCCGGACGGCGGGGTACTGCGGCTCGAAACCAGCTGCACCTGGATCAGCGACGCGCAGCGCGACGTGCTCGGCCCCGGGTCGGCCTCGGAATACGCGTGCCTGGCGGTGGATGACACCGGCTTGGGGATGGACGAAGCGACCCGGCAACGCGCGTTTGAGCCGTTTTTCACGACGAAGCCGGTTGGAAAGGGGACCGGGCTGGGACTGGCGACCGTCTACGGCCTGGTGAAGCAACATGGCGGTTTCGTGCAGATCGACAGCGCGCCCGGAGCAGGGACGCGGCTGCGGATCTACTTCCCGGTGGCGGAGGAGGCGACCCGGCGCCGGGCGTCGGGAGCGCACGAACAGATGCCCCTGGCGACCGACCGCGGCAATGAGACGGTCCTGGTCGTGGAGGACCAGGCGCAGCTGCGGCGCGCGACCGTGTACACGCTCGAACATGCTGGGTACACGGTTCTCGCGGCGGCCGACGGGATCGAGGCGCTCCAGCTGCTGCGCCAGCACCCTGCGCCGATTCATCTGGTCTTCACCGACCTCGTGATGGGCCGGCTGGGAGGCCGCGGGCTGTATCAGATCGATCGCCGGGAAGGGCGTCAGACCGCCTTCCTCTTTACCAGCGGCTACGCAGGAGCGGGGCGGGGTGAAGAGCCACTCGATCCGGCGTTGCCGTTCCTTGCGAAGCCGTGGACGAGCGCCGATCTGCTGGGGCGCGTGCGGAAGGTGCTCGACGCGGCGAAGCAGATCTCCTAAAGGTTTAACCCCCTATCGCGAGCGGCGTGCACGAGCCGGTCGATGAGGGAAGAGGCGGGAGGGAGCCAGACGAGCGCGAGCCAGCACGCGATTGGCGGCTCACGGAACGGCCGGTAGACGATACCGTTCGCATTTTTGCGATAGGGTGCGGCCACGGCGTCGCTCACCAACGTCCACATGTCGCCGGCGGCGATCTGGACGTTCATGGCGGGCGCTTCTCTCGGCCGCTCGAGGCGCCGCTCCGGCACGAGCCCGCGCTCGCGCAGCGCGGCCTCGATGATCGGCAAAAAGCCCGGCCAGCGGCGCGGCGCGGAATTGAGCCAGGTGAGCGCGCGCAGCTCGGCCAAGCGGATGGTGGGCTGCGCGGCCAGGGGGTGACTGCCCGGGAGGAGGACCCCCGTGACGGACGTATCGATCAGGCGATGCGCCGCGAATCCCGGGACCGGCCATTCAGCGACAAAGATCGAACCCACATCGACGCGGCGCTCGCGCAGCGCGTGGAAGATCTCGCCATCGTGGCTGCTCGCGACCTCCACCTGGGCGTCGGGATTGGTGTCGCGAAACCGGGCCAGGCGAAGCGCAGCGCAGAATCCCGACCCTGGGCGGCGCCGCGAGCCGACGCGATCGCGCGGGATGCGACATCGAGGGTGTGCCGAGCCTCGATCAGAAATGCGCGGCCGGCCGCCGTTAGATGCACGCCGCGGGGGCCGCGCTCCAGCAGAACGGTGCCGAGCTCGTTCTCGAGGTCGCGAATCTGTTTGGAGAGGGACGGTTGAGCGACCCGGAGGCGGGTGGCCGCCCCACTGAAGCTGCGCTCCTCAGCGACAGCGACGAAGTACCGCAGGTGACGTAATTCCATTTGCTCTTTGCTGTTCTTTGATATACAATGATGGGCACGCCCATGCAAGCCGACATGGCGGAACTGCTCGACATCCGGGAGGCCGCCGCGTTTCTCCGGGTGAGTGAAACGTCCCTGCGTCGCTGGACCAACGCGGGGCAGTTGCCGTGCCTGCGTATCGGCGGGCGGCGCGAGCGGCGGTTCCGGCGGACCGACCTGCTGACGTTCCTGGGCGTCGCGGACCGCGCGTCACCGTCTCCTCCACACAATCACTTTT
>WNFO01007677.1_pt1 | contig 13930 bp, 14 predicted proteins | sample 5400251 | NCBI WGS metagenome assembly WNFO01 (sample SAMN13153354, study PRJNA577476) | soil metagenome | isolation source: 100 cm saprolite under Madrone tree | place: USA:California | collected 2016-06-14 | reverse complement strand
GGGCCGCAGCGCGTCGTTTTTGGGTTCACGGATTCCGCGTTCCGAGAGCCGCCACCCGTCCGCCAACCGGCGCCGATCGACGGCCAGGACTGCAGCATGCCGGTCGCCTGATCTGACTGGCCGAAGCAACGTGGTCGGAGCCGACCACCCCCGCCTGTGCTTCGCTCCCAGGCGGGTTTTTATTTCATAAAGTGACGGCCCCAGCGCGGGGGACACCAGGGCCGTCAAGGTCAGTTGTTTTGTCGCGTGCGGTAAGCGGACCGCACGAATCAGTAAATTGGATTGCCTCGCGCTTGTTCCTTGGTTCGGGAGTTTTTATTCCTGACAGACCAAGGGGGCGCAAATCGCAATCATAAAGGCGATAAAGAAAGCCGTTCCCGTATCCATGGTTTGTCCGTTCGATTGTGCGTAACCGCCACAGCCGAGACATAAACATAATGAAAACAAGATGTTGCGTAGATTTTTGGCGCAGGGGGTGTCCTGTCAACCTCCTTGATAGAACGGAGCTTTTCCGTATCGCTAGGTTGAAAGCTACGGTCCTAGCTGCGGGCCCTTCGACGGCGGTTCGGCAATAGCCCGCTGTACCTTCGGGCTCGCTTCGACAATGGCCCGGAGTGGGACAGTTGAGACACTCTGGAGGGAAGCCTTGCGTTACCTTGTGCCAATAGTTTGCGTTCCCAAGCGAGCGCATGGCGGACGATCAGCGAAAGATCATCCCATTGGGGCCGCCAGCCTAGCAGATTGCGCATCCGTTCCGCCGACGCCACGATCTCCGCCGGATCGCCAGGCCGGCGGGCGGCAAGTTCGACGGGAAAGTCGTTTCCGGATTCGTGCCGCATGGCCTCGATCACCTGCAAGACCGAAAAGCCGCGGCCGTAGCCGCAATTTAGCGTCAGCGGCTCTCCACCACCGCGCAGGTATGAAAGCGCGTGACAATGAGCGTTTACGAGGTCGCTCACGTGGATATAGTCGCGAATGCAGGTCCCGTCAGGCGTGGGATAATCGGTGCCAAAAACCTGCATCTTCTCTCGCAGACCCACGGCGGTTTCCGCTGCAACCTTGATAAGATGCGTTGCCCCTCGCGTTGCCTGTCCAGTGCGCAGAGCAGGATCGGCGCCTGCTACGTTGAAATACCTCAAAATGACGTAGCGTAGGCCGTGAGCGCGTGCAGCATCACGCAGCATTGTTTCGGCCATGAATTTGGATGAGCCGTAAGGTGATACAGGCGCAACGGGGGTCTTTTCCGTGACAGGATTTGCCGGCGGATTCCCGTACACCGCAGCCGTCGACGAGAAGATGAAACGCTGCACTCCACTCCTGATTGCGATCTCGAACAGGCTTCGGGAATTTGCGGTGTTGTTGCGATAATATCGAAGCGGTTCGGCAACCGACTCCGGAACAGCGACAGAAGCCGCAAAATGAATGATCTCCGAAATCCCATACTTCGCGATCAGCGGCGCAACTCGCCGCTGATCCCCGATGTCCTCAACGAAAACCGGAACTCCGGATGGTATTGCCCATTCGAAGCCCGACGAAAAATCATCGATCACGACGGGCTGTTCGCCACGATCAGCGAGTTCGTACACCATGTGGCTCCCAATGTATCCGGCACCTCCGGTGATAAGGATCGCCATTGCTATCGCCTTTATTCTCTGTGGAAACGGCCCTCGGCCTGTTTGAAACTTCGGAACAAGCTTCCCTTCAGGCGTGTTATCAAAGCCCATGCCAAGGACAACACTTGAGGTGCGCTGGAGTTCGTTTCCGATTAAGCGGTTGAGCGGGGTGTCGCCCGATGGGGATGCAGGCGGCGGTGTCGGCCGATGGCAGAACCGTCTGCGTCTTGATCCGCCGCTTGAATTCCTCGTGCAGCCGCCCGACCACATTGGTAGCGATGCTATTCTGGGCGTTGCTCGCCTCCGGCCAGATCAACATGCGCAAGGTCGACGGTTGGCAAACGCTCGCCACCGCGCCCACCGATCAGCCAATTGACCTCGCCCCTTAATCAGATAGCTTCAAGTGGCTGGCGATTCCGCCGCGCGAATTCCCACCACATTCCGGGCGGCACCAGTGCGTTGTCATGCAACCAATTAAGGACAATGCATGGCGCTTGAACGGGTGGATGGCGACGGCTCTGGTGCGAGGACGAAACTCGGCCTCGCATTTGCTGCTCGCCATGCCGAGACGTTGCTCGTGCTCCTTGTGCTGGGCGTGGCCTTGGTCATCGGGCTTGCGACCGCCGCGGATTACGGGCTGTCGACCGACGAATTCAACACCGACGATTACGGCCCCAAGGCGCTTGCCTGGTACACGAGCGCCTTTGCGGACCGGTCTCAGTTCGAGACGGTCGAAGAGTATCTGTGGATGTATGGACCGTGGTTTCAGATGCTCATCGCGGCCGTGCGGCCGCTTGAGCTCGCGAGCCCGATCACGGTCCGGCACGCCATGACCTTCCTCTTCGGCCTCGCTGGGCTCGCCGCTGTCGTGCCGATGGCGCGGCTCACGGTCGGGTGCTGGGCTGGGTTGACGGCGCTCGCCCTGTGCCTGCTGACCGGCTTCCTGTACGGCAACCTGTTCTTCGCCCCGATCGACGTGCCGTTCCTGTTCGCCATGAGCTGGTCGACGCTCTCGATCGTCCTGATGGTGCGGCAGGGGGTGCCGAGCTGGCGTCTGACCCTTGCGACGGGCCTTGTCACTGGCCTCGCCATCGCGACGCGCAGCGGCGGGGTGATCACGCACGCCTACCTCGTTGGCGGCATGAGCCTGTGCGCGCTCGAGGCGCTGCTGCGCCATGGCCGCGCGGGCTATGGCCAGTTGCGCCAGATCGCCTTGCATACACTGCTCGTCATCCTCGTCGCCTGGCTAACGGCGATTGCGCTCTGGCCGTGGTTGCAGACCGGACATCCGCTCATACAATTCCTCGAGGCCTATCGGCACTTCGCTATGCTCGACACCTCGTTCGAATTCGAGAACTGGGGCCGGCGCACGTTCACCGATAACGTGCCCGCCTGGTACATCCCCGGACAGCTCCTGGCGCGCCTGCCCGAGGGCTTTCTGGCGTTGCTGTTGCTCGGCATGGCGGTCTGGATCGGTGCTGCAGGGTCGTGGACCCGCGCCACCCTCGGCGCCCTGCGTCGGTCCGGCGTCTTGGGACTGCGACCAGTCGCGGCCGAGCTCGCAGGATCGCGCGCGGTGCTGGTCGTCAGTGTGGCGGCGTTCGGGCCTATCGGGGTGCTCATCCTGCAGGGCTCGACGCTCTATGACGGTGTCCGCCACGTATTGTTCGTGATCCCAATGCTCGCCATCGTGGCCGCGCGCGGGTTCACGAGCCTCTTGCCCTTCTTGCGACGCCTCCCGGTTGTGCCCGCGGCCCTCGGGGTCGCGCATATGGCCGTCATCGTGGTGACGCTCGTCATCCTGCATCCGCTCGAATATATCGCGATGAACAGTCTGGCAGGCGGCGTCGCCGGCGCTTACGGCCGATTCGACCTCGACTATTGGAGCATGGCGGTTCCCGAGGCGCTGCGCCGCCTCGAGGATCGAATTGACGCCGAAGGCCGGTTCGTGGGCGATCCACCGCGCGTGCTGGTCTGCCTGGGCTGGCGCGAGCAACTGGCCGGCGTGATGTTCCGTCGCAACTGGATTGCCGAAACCGATCCGCACAAGGCCGACTACCTGATCGCCACCGAGCGCTGGCCTTGTGCCGACGGCACGACGGCCGTACTGGTTGATGAGGTCACGCGATTTGGCCGCCCGTTCGCCCACATCTACGCCAATCGTCGCGGGCTCGGCGAGTAACGCCAAGTCCCGGCGCGACTTGGCAATGGCATCTACTTCTTCGCCTGCAATTCGATCGGGGGCGCCTCGGCCTTTTGGCCCAACATATCCTTGGCGCGATCGATCGCCACGGCGCGCGCCAGCCGCGTGATCATGTCGAGCTGGAGCCGCAGCTTGATATGCAAGTTGAGCATGATGAGCAGGCTGATCACGACCCAGGTGTAGACGATGAGGTCGGAGCCGCGGCCGATTCCCGCGAAGGCCGCAAGCGCGGTGGCATGCTCCGGCACCCAGACGAAGTAGAGGCCGGCGAGCGCAGCGCCGCCCGCGAGCAGGCCGATGATCGGCACCGTCCGATGCGCCGACCAGGCGTAGACCAGAACCAACGCCAGAAAGGCCGTCAGCAACAGCTGCGCGATCATCGGTAGAGCCTCCGCGCAAACAGATCGATCAGGATGGTCAGCGCATCGGTGATGCGTTGACCCTTGCCCAGCGAATAGGCACTGTACTCGATGTTCACCGGCACCTCGACAAAGCGCAGGCGGCTCTGCGCGATCTGGTGCAGGATCTCGGACGCGTGCGCCATTCGGTTCTGTCGCAAGGAGATCGCGCGGGCGCCGCGCGCGGTCATCGCCCGTAGGCCATTGTGGGTATCGGTGACCGGCAGTCCGGTGCTCGCGCGCGTGAACCAGAGCGCGGCGCAGAGCAGGATGCGGCGCGACACTGGCAGATTTGCGGTCGCGCCGGTGAGAAAGCGGCTGCCGAGCGCGAAATCGATGCCGGGCTGCTCGATCGCCGCGAGCAGCGCCGCGATGGCCGCGGGGGAATGCTGGCCGTCGGCGTCGAACGTGACGAGCGCATCCGCACGCTGCTCGAGAGCGTAGTCGATGCCGGTCTGCAGCGCGGCGCCCTGTCCGAGGTTGATCGGATGCCGGACGACGACCGCGCCTGCGAGCAACGCGACGTCGCCGGTGCGGTCGCCGGAGCCGTCATCGACCACGACGACCGCGTATCCGGCGCGGCGAATGCCGGACACGACGGTGCCGACCACCGGCGCTTCATTGTACGCCGCCACAACGATCCAGGGATTGCGAATCCGGCCGGTCATGTTTCATCAACTCACAACAAGCACAAGACCGCAGGCGATCACCGCGATTCCGACCAGGAGACGCGCCGACAGCGGCTCGGCGAACACCAGAGCGCCGAGGACGGGCGTCAGCGCAAACGCGACCGCCACGAACGGATACGCGCGCGACAGCGGCGTGAACGTCAAAAGCCAGACCCACAGGACGGACAGCGCCGCATAGAGCACGATGGCGCCGATAAACGGTGCGTTTTGCAACAGCAGCAGCGCACGGGTGGACAAGGGATGGCCGTCGCCGAGGCGCAGCGCGGCGGCCTTGAACAGGAGCTGGCCCGCCGCCATGCCGGCCGCGTAGGTGATGAGCAATGCGATCTGGCCGAGGTTGAGGCGCTCGATCATGGGAGGCTCGTATCCGGACGTGGGGGCGCCTTGCTCAAGACCACGCGCATCGCGTCGAACAGGTTCACCGGAATGGCGAACCGGTTGCCGGTCGGGCTGGCCGCGATCTTGCGGCCGAGCATGCGACCCACCTGGAACGCGATCAGCGAGAGCGGCACGAATTTCCAAGGGTGATCGGAACTCTCGACGCGAAGGCCGACCGAATGGGCCAGAGACGCGATGCTGTCGCGGTTGAAGAACCACAGGTGCTGCGGAGGCGTCATCAGGCGCCAGTGCGCGCCGGTCGACCGCGCCGCCAAGGAACCGAAGTCTCCGGTCGTCAGCACAATGATTCCGTCCGGCCGGAGATGGTCCGCGCACAGCGCGAGGGCTTCCTGCGGGTCGGGCAGATGCTCGATGACGTCGAGGAGGACGATGACATCCAGGGTGCCAAGCGACTTGAGAGTCGCTTCGCTCAGCAGGCCGCAGACGACGTTCAAGCCGAGATCGCCAGCATGGGCAGCAGCCGCCTCCGCCGGCTCGATGCCGCTCACCTCAAATCCGGCGCGGCGGGCTTCATCGAGGAAGAAGCCGTAGGCGCAACCGATCTCAAGCAGGCAGCCCTGTGGCTTGCGGTGCCGGATGAACTCGACCGTGCGGGCGAACTCGCGCCGTAGCACGGGTTCGGCGCCGCGATAGTCGGCGTAGCCGTCGGACCGACGGCCGGAAAAGTAGCCATCGTCATAATAGGCGAGGGGATCGAAGCTCGATGCCTCGGTGCGTCCCAGTCCGCAGTCACGACATTGAAAGATGTCGCAACCGTTCTTGATGTAAAGAAACCGCTGCGGCGTCGCCCGACTGCACGCGGGACACTTAAGCGTAAGCGCAGTTCGGTCGTTTCGCGTCAGCACAGGCGCCCCCCAATGGCGTTTTTCAGTGCGAAAAAACGCCTCCGATGCCGAAATGTTCCGCTCGGCGAACGGCCACGGGGTCGCAGGCTGCCTGGCTGGCGGGTGCGAATTAGATCGAGGATGGTCCGCCCTCTCGCCGGTGCAGCACGGAACGTGGGTTTTCCACATGGAACTAGGAAGGTATCAAGTCTCGCGAGGTCATCTGGGTAAAAAGTAGACATTACAAATTAGCCGAGAGTCGGGGGCCGGACAGACGCACAAAACTTTCAGAGTTTATGATCCTCCTATTCAACCGTCGGGTCAGCCATGCAACGCCCCTCGGATACACAGTAGACGGCAGGCCGCCGACGTGCTCCGCCGAGCCCGCAGACTTCCTGTCGGTCACGCTAGAAATGATCTGAGGCAGTTGGCCAGCGGTCTTCTGTGGCTCGATAAGAGAAATCGCGAAGCAACCCTGCAAGACCGAGTAAACGCAATTTTGGCGCTGATCGACTCGCGCAGTTTGGCGCAACCGCATGCCAGAAAAAACGCAGATATCGAACGAGTTGCGACCGCCGTGTTCGAGGTGCGGCAAGCCGTTGCTGCTGACGCTCCATCAACGCGCAAGCCCCGGTTTCGAGCTGCGCATTTATTATTGCGCTTCTTGCGCGACCAGCGATCGAGTCATTGCACCCCTCCGTGTGGCGGCGGTTCAGGGTTTTCCTCGATCTCGAAATTTGCGCTGACATCAGGAACGCTTTAAGAGATTGTCGATCATTCATCCTCGAGATCGAGCACGTACCCTTGGCTGTCGACGACCTTCCCATCTCGCGCGATTGGCGCGTAGATGCAGGAGCGGCCCTCAGCATCGATCAATTTGATGGCTTGCGGGATGTGTCGGGATATGCCGTCCATATACGGGTCTTGCGGGCGTTTGTCCGGCGTAACCTGCCCGGTCCATCTGAGCGATCAATCAGTGCCGACGTTGGTCCGTGTTAGGGCGGGCCGCAATGTGAGCTGCCGGTCGTGCCGAGGTAATTGTCGACAAATGCCTTGATCGAGGATGGTAGCTCTTGGCCGGAGAGATCGGCACGGCGCAAAATCTCCAGCGCGATATCTGCTGAGGCATCCTCGATCTTATGTTCGGCAGGATTGACCGCAACAACGCGAACTGGGGCGACGTATTGTTCGGACATCAGATCAGTGACAGTGGTTTCGACGTCCCTCTCACGGAAGATGCGCCCATTGTGACCGAAGCCATCGACGACAAGATACACCTTATGATCATTACGTGTCGGCTCGATTGACGGGTTCCAGCTCCAACGCATTCCAACTCCTGACAATACAAACCCCGAGAATTTAAGCGCGAGATCGGCAATGGTTCCTTCACAAAAAGTAAGGCCCCGGATTGCTCCGAGGCCAACCGTGCGAGGTACATCCGCCCGCAAGCCGTTAGGTCCGAATATCGTCACGGTGATGGCCTCAATCGTCGTCGATCCACTCCGCGCCTGCTATTCCTGGATGAGGAAGCGGACCTCGGTGCTCAAGCAACGATGACGGATTGCGGGTGTTGATCCAACTTCCGCACAACTTGCATCGGACGAAACGGTCATCGTCGTAAACCGCGCCATCTTCGGCGACGTTCGCCGTCTTTTTCTGTTTATCTTTGCCCATACGCGCGGCCCGGCGCCGACCCACTACCCAAGAGGCGGTAGTGGGTCATTTTGATTGTGGCAGCCGATTCCAGCTTGATCGGGGCCACCGCAGGCGCATACTTGCAGGATGGACCAAATCCTGCCCCCGACGTTAAACGAAATCGAACTTGATGCCTTGCGACAGATCGCGGCGCACCCTGTCACGCCATATCCCGGCTCACATCCGGTCCCGCCTGATGGACATTGGCTACACCAAGGAAGTCTTGGGGGCCATCGTTCTGACCGATGATGGCTTACAGAGAATCGCAACGGGCAAATGACCAGCGGCGCAGCGACTGAGAGAAATAACAGAGCCCGAACGGCCTAGGGACCCAGACCAATTCGCCAAATCGAAGCCTTCCGAGTCGGCAACCGAACGAACAAACGGCTATTTCTCTGCGTCATATTGTTGTGGGGCTACAAGGACCGCAGCATGCCGAACTTTGGCTTCCACATTCGCCACGGGAATCATTCCAGCCGTGCGCGCTGCCCATGAAAGCAACGATGATCTTTGGCGATATGGCCCGTGACGTTGCCGCTCAACTATACGAAACGCCGGAGTGGCGAATGGACGTATCGGATGCATCCGGGAAATCTCTTTTCCGGCTCGGCTGCTTACGGAACCTCTCGAATGGAGCGGTACCTGGCGTCTGTGGGCACCGGGCCCATTTTTGAATTTGGCAGTAAGTCGGCTATCGGACAGACGGCGTCTGAGACTGCGCTATAGGCTTTACGTCATCGCCCCGTCCCTCGGCAGTATTCGGTGACAGAGAGTTCGGTAGTGCTCCCGCCTGATCCAGCGTGAGTCATATGTCCCACTACCGAGCATACGTAGTTAGCCGCGACGGTCATTTCATGAAATCGATAATTCTTGATTGTGGTGACGACCGCGCGGCAATCGAATCTGCAAAGCAACTTGTTGACGGACACGACATCGAGCTTTGGCAGCGGGACCGCTTGATAGCTAGGTTTCCGCGTAAGCAGAGCTTCCGGTGAAGCGAATCAAGCAGACGGCCATGACATCGTACGTTGGCCGAGCGACCGCAGATCGCGTGGGTTGACGGGTAGGGGCGACCTTAGTTGGCGGATACGCGATCAGACTGCACTGCGCGCCGGAGAGATATCGTGAGAATAGTGCGAACATTCCACGACGGCTGAGAGAGCTGCCGTTTTCAGTGCTTGCGGGTTTCGTTCGCCTTTCGCAGCACACTCAAGAATGTAAGACGCAATCTCAGCTTTCATGGAGGACGTGCGCTTCGCTTCGGGAAGCATTGCCGTCGCATCGTCCAGGACTGATTTCATTAGTTCGATTAGCTCGGGTTGAAAAACCGCTCCAATTGCGCGCATGTACTTACTCGCTCACTACGCCCCTGATTGTTTTCATGGGATAATTGGATTGAGTCTGTCCGCTACCGGACAAACGAAGGGTATTTCGTTGCTGCGATGCGATAACACCGCGCGGCCAGTTCACATGCCATTCAGCGCTTGGTGAATTAATCGAACGAACATTCCGAGCCGGTCCCAGAGGGAAGGATGCTCCGGAAACGAAATATCGGTCCTGCTGATGTGAGATCGGGATTGCTGGAAGCCTATTTTCCCCACATCAAGGCCACACGCCAGCTCATAAATCCTCCCGGATGCCCTTGAAGAAAGGATGGCGCACCTTGCCCTCGGCTGACTTCGCTCGGTATTCGATCTCTGCCAATAGCGACGGCTCGACCCAGATGCCACGGTGCGCGATTTTCTTGGCGTAAGGCTGAGTTTCCCGGATCAGCGGCTTTAGCCGCGCCTGCAAGTCCTTGGCTGACGCGGCGTCAAATCCGTGGTCGACCTTGCCCGCATAGATCAACTCTTTGCCCTTACGCCTGCCGAGATAGATGCCGTCCCATTTTTTACCGTCGAGGGCGAACCCGGCGATGGCCAGCGTTTCACGCTGGGCACAGGTCTTTTTCACCCAATTATTGACGCGACCCGAGACGTAATGGCTGTCGCGGACCTTTGAGACGACGCCCTCAAGGCCAGTCTTGCAGGCGTGCTTGTACAGCTCGCGACCATCGATCTCGAAGCTCTCGCTGAACTGGATATCGGTCTTGGCGATGGTCTTCTTGAGCAAGGCCTTACGCTCGAACAGCGGCAGCTTTCGGAGGTCGTAACCGTTGAGGTAAAGCAGATCGAATGCGACCATCACGATCCTTTTGGACCGCCCCTTGAGTTCGTTCTGCAACACCGAGAAGTCCGTGGTGCCGTCCGCTGCCGGGACCACCACCTCGCCGTCGATGATCGCCGACCCAGCATTGATGTTCCAGGCATCGGCTGCGACCTTTCGGAAACGATTGGTCCAGTCGTTGCCCCCGCCGGGTGAACACCTTGACGGCGGCATCCCTGAGATGGACCTGAATCCGGTACCCGTCAAACTTGATCTCGTGAATCCAGCGTTCGCCAGCGGGGACCTTGTCGATTGACGTTGCCAGCGACGGTTCAATGAAGGCGGGATAGTTGGCCTTGATGCCACCGGCTGGCGGCTTTGCCCGAAGGTAGGGCATCGGCTCAGGCGAGCCGCAATGTCAGTTGACGGTCTGGACCGACGTGGCTGTCGACGAACGGCACAAGCGACGAGCGCAGGGCACCGCCGGCAAGATCAAGGCGGCGCATAATCTCCCGCGCGACATCCTCCGATGCATCCTCGGACCAGCGTTCCGAGGTGTTAAAGGCCACGACGCGAACCGGGTCGTCGTATTGGCCGGACATCAGGTCGGTAATGGTGGTTTCGAGATCGGCTTCCCCCATATCGGTTTCCGCGAATGCCGGGCCAAGTTTCCCGTAATTATTGACGACGACATAAAATTCTGATCATCGCCGTTCGGCACAATAGACGGCGTCCAGCTCCGAGGCATAGGCAATACTCCACAGACGCAATACCGAGAATTTAAGCACGAAAGCGACCCGCTGAAACCGCAGTTGATTACCGCCGATCACCCACGCTGAGTTGCACCTTGCGGTCGTCGAGTCACCCGCGCGTCGCGCTCTCGTTGCCGACGTGCTGTGCTGGCGCTTAAAATGTCGAATGTCGCAGGAACGAGTGCGAAAAATCCCGGTTAATTGTTCGGGTCGCCGTTCCCCATCCAAGTCCGGTGGCCTGCACGACCCCGTGTCGCGTTGTCCCAAACGCGGGGCCGTGCCCCGTTGGCCGGTCGCTCACTCTAAACGCGCTTCGACAACGCCCGGTCTGCCTTCTTTACGTGGTGGTCTTTTGACCACCGATCACGTACCCGGTCCCAGAGCTGGGCGCTTCCTTGAACCGTGGATTCTCGGATATTTTTTTCATAGCTTGCTCTCGCGCTGTCCCGTTGCTCGCGGTCCGCTCCGTCCTGCTTCCAACTTCTGAGTCATAGCGCTCTTGGGGGTGGAGGATTCCCGTTTGCTCAACAACGCGCGTAAAGTCCGCAATCGTCTTTTCGTTGACGGTCGACGGCTCACGCTCTCTCGACTGCTGAATCTTGGGCAGGTTTCGACCGGCCAGGATTGTCACGAAAAAACGGGAACCTCGTTCGGGCACCCCGAAACGCGCAACCCATCGCTGATCGAAGCGACGTTGTAGTTCCACTGGTAGAGGCTATGCGGTCCCTCATGATCGAACACGCTGCCCAGATCCCGGAAATCAATCCATCCGCCGCACGTTTCGCACTTGATGAAATGCTCGAGTTCGTGCTTGTGCGGATCAGCGTTCTTGGCAATATATTTTCCACGCGGGATCTTCATTTGTCTCTCTTCGATTTATGCTTTCCCCAATGCGTGTCTTTGCGCGACGGATTAAACACCAGCTCAACATTCCGTTTGAGAGCCCTCATCACACCGATGCGCGCGTGCATCAGCGGTCCGCGATCTTCTGCGGCCATGATCAACGCCTCGACCGCTGCCTGCCACGGCTCAAGATTTTGTTCGGCCTTCGGAAGCTTCATGATGTAGTCGGCGGCATCGCGCAGAGTCACGAGCTCGCGCTCACCCGGTAGCAGGACAGGATCATCGAAGGGACGAGCCCAGGCGGCAGCGGGCTTAGATCGTGCGATCAGCTATCTGCCTTCAAGGATGTGCTTCGTGCTCAATTGGCGTTTTTTTTCGCCGCTTCGACTGCCGCACTTTCAGGGCAGATTGTTCTGCTTTCCTGAGCCGCTCACGGAGTTCGTTTAATTCGGAGAACTGATTAAGGAGATCGGTCGTATTACCGGTGAAAATTGAAAGGTTCTCTTGAAAAGAGCGCATTTCATACACTCGCTGACTGACGTTGACTTTCCGTTGGTAGAGCAGGCTCGAATCGACCTAAGCAGGGGTCGACGTGAGCACCCTAACGGGCAGATGTTACATTTTAAACCCATCAAATGTTACATTCTGAACACATTCAAAATAATAGTTCCATCCATGGAACATCCTAAGCAGTTTCTCAAATATTCGGACTCATTCTACTTATGATAGCGCCGTCCAAAATTGGAAAATTGTCATGAAGCAAAGCGAACTCGATTCAATGTCTCTCGACGAGTTGTTTATGCTCCACGAACGACTCACTGCAACGCTTGAGGCAAGGATCACTGCCGAGAGGAAAACGCTTAAAGATCGGCTACGAACGATTGGCTCGCCAACGGGCCGGGCCCAGGACATCTAAAAGCTTCGAACAAACCCGGGCGTATCGCTCTGGTTTGCAGGATAGTATTGCTCTGGCCGTTTACCGCATTTATCGCAACGCATCCTTGCGCCGAGCTGGTCGAGCGTCATGGCGCTGAGCATCGGGATCCGCTCGCGGAGCATCCTGAACGGCACCCAGACCGTTCCCTTGCAACACTCGCACCCGATCCAAGGGTAACCCTCGGCCTCGAGCTGGGAGATGGTGCGCTTGTCCTTCATCAGTCTTCATAGGATCGGGGCGGTCGCAATCAAAGCACTGGAGCTTGCGCTGTCCCTTACCGCCGGGAGGTAGCGCCAGAAACAAATCAGCCCCGCAATTGGGGCAAGTCGGTCGCTTGGCTTGGCCCATGGGAAGGATTTTGCCGCCGGTTCCAACGTCCGTCAAACGGAATCAGGCCCGCATAAACCTAGGGGTGTCTTGCCTGTGGAAATGTTCTCGTTTTGAAAGAAACGGCCCCGGCGTAGGGGGCACGCTGAGGCCAAGTCGGAAGGTGTGTGCCCGGGTTATAGACACAATTCCATAATTCCTAGCCCCGCAAACCATTCCCGTTCAGAGTCGTGGTGGTGGTCAATATTGAACAACTCTGCCGAACAAATAGCCAACGTTCTCAGTGGTCTACATCGAGCAGCCCCCGAGCGTTCCACAGCTAGAACACCCCTAGGTTTATAATCATTTCTGATCGGGTTCCAATTACGCGAACGCGAACCAAACGCCAAGGATCAATATGGCGACGCAGGTAGTGACTGTCACCCGCGCTATCACTGACGGGCAGGGTCGTGCCCCTATTGCCGCTTCTACGGTAGCACCGTGCTTGTTGGTTACCATCACACCCTCCCTAACAGCCCGGAGAAATTGCCTCTGTGGGTAGGTCCACGCTAGCGCCGCGGCCTAATGTTCCCGTGGCCCTGCAGGTGGATTATTTCCCCGTCGCCTTCGGCCCGTCTTGGCGGTGCACCAATTGAACAGTAGAGCCCGCTGCGAGAGATTCATGGTCGGATCGGCTGCTTCGATTCACGAACCTGATTTTCAGCTTGGCGGCTCCGCTCTTCACAGAAAACAATGAGCGATGAAGCTGAATAGCGATGCTTCTGGCGCTTCGACCAGAGGCTGCCAGCGACCTCAAACTGTCATCTTCGAAGCGCGTCCAAGGCTCCCCGGTCATTTCTTCGCCTTCACCTTCTTGGAGAGGATCAGATTCAATTCGCGTGCTTTTGTTCTCACTGACCCTACGTGGCGGCCGAGCGATTTTGCGATACTATCCGCGCTTACTTTTCTCTTGGCCAACATCCTCAACTGATGCACCTCGGCTTTGGTCCATTCTTGAGGCCGTGGAATCGTCATTTCCCCTTCGCCTTCAGCCTCCGGTGTGAAAATGAGCTACGAACCGCCGAATATTCCGTTAGGCCGTCGTTGCCGTTTTGGCGGCATTTCC
>WNFO01039460.1_pt1 | contig 13931 bp, 9 predicted proteins | sample 5400251 | NCBI WGS metagenome assembly WNFO01 (sample SAMN13153354, study PRJNA577476) | soil metagenome | isolation source: 100 cm saprolite under Madrone tree | place: USA:California | collected 2016-06-14 | reverse complement strand
TGATCGCCACGTTGAGCTTCATCTGGTCGTAGAATTGGCCATAGCCGCCGAAGATCTTGATTTTGCCCTTGCCTGTCGGATCCCATGCGATGCCGATGCGAGGAGCAATCTTGTCGCCCCACCCGAAACTGATTGGGTTGGAAGTTCCGGCAGGTTGGTTTTCGCCCGGCAGGTATTCCCTCTCGACTCGGAGGCCGAGATTGAGGGTAAGCCCCCTAGCAATGGACCAGGAGTCCTGCGCAAAGAGCGAGTGATTGTAGCTTGCGACCGCGCCGCCATCCCCAAAATCATAGACGCTGACGTAGCCGTCCGCGCCTGCGCAGGCGCCATATTTAGCGATAAACGATGCGCAATTGGCAGCTCCCACTGTTCCCCCGGGCGAAAAGATTGCGTTAGTACCCACCCAGAATTGAACGTACGGTTCGTTGAAATGTTGCGCTATAAGGTTGCTGAGGCGATTGAGCTGATATCCGAACTTGAAGTTGTGAGTTCCCTTCCACCCGCTCTTGACCCAGGCTAGGTTCGCGTCAACTTGGATTGCCTTGCTGGCGTTTCGGGTTGTAAACGTTGCGCTATTGGCAGCGTTTACAAATCCTTGCGCTTCCTGTAAAGCGGCAGGCAACGCATCTGCATTACCGGCCGGACAGTTCGAAGGCTGCCCCCCAGCGGGCGGTGGGCTAATGTTCATGCAAGCGTTAATTCCACTGGTTTGCCAATTATCGATTATTCCGTTTGTGGGAAGTCCGAAGTCGTGGTAATTCGAAAAGTAGTACCCAAATCGGCCCGTCGCAACAAGCCGCGGCGTGATGCTGTAATCCACACCCACGTTTGTTGTTTGGTTGGGAGCCGTGAAGCCGATGTTGTGGGTATAAGTGGAAGGATCAATTGTCGCGCTGACGTTATCAAAACCCTGCGCTGAGTCCGCGAACGGCAAATTCGTACCGTGCTGCTTTTGAAGTTGGTAGAGCCACGACCCATAGAGACGAAGCTTGCGAGTTACGACCGTATCGACACGTGCAGTCGTGTAGTAGGTTTGAGTGTTCTGGCTGAACTTAACCAAGCCGAGGGGCGCGAGTGTCGGGTCTGGGGATACGGCGTAATTCACGCCGCGCTCGATCTGGTTGAATTCCGGATTGAAGGCCACAAAACCAAAAATGCGATCCCTCAAGATCGGCCCGCCAAACGTAAATCCGGGAAATACGTCACTGGATTTGTCTTTCTTAGGAATGAATGCCTGATAGGTCGGGTCGATTGCACCCCAGCTTGTGGATGTTTGAGCGGAAGTGGGATCCAGGCGGGAATACGTCGATTGCCTTGCATCCATTGCGTCGTTTTCAAATTGCGCGAAGAGCGAGCCGTGGTAGTTGTTCGTGCCCTTCTTCACGATCACGTTGACCACGAACGGAACCTGGGTGTGGGAGAACCCTCCGGCGAGGTCGGCGGTCTCCTGGCCTTCCACGAGATAGGAGTTTTCAGAATCAGAACCGCCAGCCACCGAAAAGCCGTGGTCGCCACCGTTGGAGCCGTTGCCGGGTGCAATGCTGCCGGAGCCGTTGCTGATGCTCGCGTTTCCCATTAAGGGTTCATTACGTGCCGCCGGGGCAAACTGAATAACTGATTGGAAGGACCGTCCGTGCGGAATATTGGCGATTACGTCTTCTGTGACGTTCGTCTGCGTGACGTTTGTCGTCACATCGATCAACGGGGTTGCCGAGGTTACCTCAATGATGTCCGACGTGGTTCCAATCTCGAGCGCCAAATCGACCGACGGAAGATGGCCAACCTCGAGAATCAGACCATCACGCTTGAGGGTCCTAAAGCCCTTCGCCGTCACCGTGATGGTATAAGTGCCGGGTGGAAGATTGGCGAAGCGATAGTACCCGCTCCCATCCGTAGCGATTTCTTTGTTGCCTACCAACGTGGAACTCGTCACTACCACCTTTGCACCGGGTACGACAGCACCGGTGGGATCCTTGACCGTACCCTGAAGCCCCCCAGTTGTTTCTTGGGCTTGGGTCGCCAACGAAAAAAGCCCGCACAACACGAGCATCAAACTGCTCGCGAGCCACCTATTCGTCAACATGCTAAAACTCCTTTCGAGAGCTCTCTGAGTTGTGGAGCTTGTCGTGGTGTACGAACTGATATGAGGCAAGCAACGGAGTTACCCCACTCCCCCAAATTCGGGCACATACTCTCATAATTTCTGCATAAATTGTGCCAAACTTTATGGTGGCTTTATGTTTTGATAAGACGTTTAGAATTAAACAGATAAGCACAATCGCGGAGCAAAAAACACAATCCCAGTAGCCGGATACTCCCCGATTCCTTGAGAAATATACGAAATTATGGATTCCCGCGGGTCGATGGGACAGCTCACAACTCAAACCATGTTCCCACTTTGCTTATATCGAAATGAATTTGTGAAGTTCCTTCTTAGCCCTGGTGGCGGATGCGTTCGGCGAGGGAGCGGGCCCGCTGTCGCGCGATGTCCACAAACCGGGAGTCCCCCGCGATCTGATCGAGAATGGGCAGGACCCGCTGTGGCTCCGGCATAAGGCTGCGGTTGAGGTCCGATTCGAATTGCAGCAAGGCGTCATTGATTCCCAGGCGGTCGTATTTCATGCGCCGCGAAATCAAATCAAAATGTTCCTGCTGGCGCGCCAGCCCTTCAAAAATCTGCAGGAGTTGGGAGGCCGCGGAGTTCAAAGTGTAGTTAAATTTTGCTTCATGGACTTCGGTGCCGGATTCCCATCGAAAGGTTTTCTCGCCGAGATTGGCGATCTTGCGATGCACATCCAGATCCAGTCCTTGGAAGTGCTTGAGCTGCGCCGCCAGGTCGAACATCTTGGTGCGCCAAGCCGCGCTCACCTGAAAAGGCAACGAGCCGGGATCCTCGTCCAACTGACGAATTTCATACGCGGCGGCATCGGAATCTTCCCGTACCGTAATCTCGATTAATTCCGGTGAGCTGCCTTTGAAGACGCGCCGAAACGTCAGTTTGGCGCCGGTGGGAGCGGGAACGGAAGGCCCTGCCGGTGCCGCCAAGCAGGCCGCGGCAATCAACAGAAAGAAATACAGGAGGGAAATCTTCATCGCATCGATACGATGCGTGGCAACTCGCCACGCGTTGCGCCGCGGCGCCGATTTTCTTTTGGCAATCGAGTGGAACCTACCGCGGCGCGAAAGGCGCGTACTTTCGCTGATGCATCCACATCCGGCAACCCAAACCGCCGCCGGGTCTGCTCCGCCTGCAAATGGCACAGCGCTACCGCCAAGGCATCCGCGGCGTGCGACGGTTCCGGTGTTTCCTCCATCGAAAGCAAGGCACGTACCATCATCTGCATCTGTTTTTTGTCCGCGTGGCCGTTGCCCGCGATGATGGCCTTCACTTCGCGAGGCGCATAGCTATGCACTTCCAAGCTATGCTGCGCCGCCGCCAGCAGAACCACACCGCGCACTTCCGCCAGCCGCAGCGCCGTACGCATGTTCAGCGCCGTGAAGACGCTCTCCACCGCCACCGCGTCGGGCGAAAACTCTTTGATGAGTCTGCACAGCAAGGCATGCACATCCCGCAGCGCGGCGCCCGCGTATTTCTTCTGGCGCTTCGCGGCCACTTTTAGGGACCCATAATGAAGCATACGGCAGCGCCGTCCGTCGCTTTCGACGATCCCATAGCCGGTCGGGCCAGCTGCCGCAGGGTCCACCCCCAGAACGCACGTCCATCCGTTCTTTTCGTTCCGCCTGGCTGATGAATTCGTCCCTGCCATCGCCCCAAGTCTACGGCCTTCCGCGCATCCCTGCCAGCGCTTTGTGGCGTGCAGTAGTCAAAAAAACAGGCCAGCCCGGGTTAGGGACTGGCCGCAAAGCAAACTGCCGAGTGAATCAGTTGGCGCCGACCGCGGCCTGAATTTCGGATTCGTCGATGTCAAAGTTCGCGTAGACGTGCTGTACATCGTCGTGTTCTTCGAGGGCTTCGACCAGGCGCACCATCTGGGTGGCCTGCGGGCCGGTCAGCTTGATGTAGTTCTGCGGGACCATGCCGATCTCCGCGGACGCGGGAGTAATTCCCGCCTTGGTCAGCGCTTCCTTCACCTTCTCGAGGGCGTCCGGCGGCGTCACGATGTACCATGCGGAGCCATCGTCCTTCAGATCTTCGGCGCCCGCTTCCAACACCAGGTCCAGCAGCTGGTCTTCGCTGGCCGCCTCCTTGGGAACAGAAATTTCACCCTTGCGGTGGAACATCCACCCGACGGCACCAGCTTCTGCCATGTTGCCGCCGTTCTTACTCATGAGATGGCGAAACTCACCGACGACGCGATTGCGGTTCGTGGTGACAACCTGAATCAGCATGCCCACTCCGCCCGGGCCGTAGCCTTCGAAGGTCGCTTCCTCATACTGCTCGCCTTCCAGCTGGCCGCGTTTGGCGTCGGTGGCCGCTTTTTTGTGCTTGATGGTGGCCCATTTTGAATGCCCGGACATGACACATCCTCGTTTGTTTCACGTGACCGCGGCCTAGCCGGGTCATCGATGGAAGAATTCTTGCGCCGCAGAGCGGATTCGGAGAAGGTCGGCCGCAACATTCCCGTACATCATCTGAACCGACGTACGGTCACCAAGAAAAACGACACCAGTGCGGAGACTTACGGTGAACCGCAAACCCCTGCGGAACGACGCTAGTTTAGCACAGCCCTTCCATCGCGCGAAACGAGTTATACTCCGCCGCGGGGCATCTTGGTGAATCCGAGAGACTTGCGCCTCGGTGCAATTTCTCGCCCGGTTTTTCCTTATTTTCGATCCGCACTCGCCGAAGAGAAACTGGGGGCTCGCCCGCATGGGAGTTCGCCGCGGCTACGCGCTCTTCTGGCTAGATGGGATCAGCGGCCCGGGTGGTGCGCTTCGACTGCTTTGCGTGTCGCTTCCAGCGTGAAGGTGAGCGACTCCTTGGGGATGTCGGTCACAAACGGTCGGATCATCCAGCCAAGCCCAGAGGGAATGTCCCGGGTCAGTGAAGCCACTTCACTTTGGACGTAAACGCCGCCGTCGCGTTCTTCCATGCGCCACCACGTCTCCATCCGCCACAGGAATCCGTCGTCGTCGCCAGGTGTTTTTTCGCGTTCGTCTCTCTTTCCGGCGTTTTCGACCTCCGCTATGCGCACTGCCGAACTGCGGCTGTGAGCTTTTCTCGGTGCATCGTGGAAGTACTGCACTTCATGCTCGGTGTTCAGCACCACGGTGATCACTTTGTGCCGCCGAAACCGAAGGAAGACGCGGAAATGATCACCCTCTCGCGATTCGATTTTCGATCGTTCGACGTCCGGCGAGTAGTACGCGGAGTGCCGGTCATAGTTCTCCAGCACGCCCAGCACGTCCGCGAGTTTCGCTCCGGGAAGGAACACCACGCCCGTCCAGTGATGAATCATGCCGCCGGGGCACCGGATGGGCTTGGCGTTTTCGAGAATCTCCAGCTTCCGCATCATTACTTCACCGCGTTTCAGCCGAGCGTAGGCGTCCGCACGTTGCTCCTCGGGCAGTCCATCGACCCACAGCAGGCCCGTACCGCGCTTCAGCTCACCTTCATTTCGCGCTTCCGCCAATTTTAAGTAATGTTCAAACACAGCTTGGGTCTCCGCTTTCAATTTTGGGAGCGCCGGTTCACCGGCGCGCGCGACACACCGAGACACCTGATTCAGCGCCAAGGCGATCAGCAGGAACACCATGACTCGTCGGGCGATGCTGTTTATGGCTTTCACTTGTCGGGCGAATCCTCGAGGTTTCACCAACCCGGCCATTCTTAATGCATTCATTTGAGAGCAGCTTATGAAAATATCACCGCACACGGCTGATTTAGGATGCAAGGCGGATGCCGATGGAGATATAAAGAAAAGGAGGGCCCGGTCGAGGCCCTCCACCCATGCGTAGTTGCCTGTAATATACCGGGAAGCGAAAAAAAAGGCGGGTTGGGTAGCTCGCACACGACCCCTTGCGGAGCCGCTGTCCCCGCGCGGCCCCCAACCCGTCACTGAAAGACTACGCATCTCGATTGAGCGCCTCAATGGGTCAGCGGAGCCACTGGACGGAGTACTCTGGTTGTAGTACAACGTGGCCATGCAGAACGGAAAAGTAAACTTCGGCCATGGCATAAGCATATTATTGTCAGTAAGATAACAAGAAACCTGTAGCTGCTGAGGTGCTCCGCCGTCTGAATAGTACTACCCTAATTTCGAGCCATTCAGTGCCCATCGAGGGGCTCCCCGTAAAATCACTCGCTCATCACCGGGTCATCTAACAACGGGCATAGGTGGCCATTCCAAAGAAAAGAATCACCCGCCAACGAAGAGCACGGTGCGCATCCAGAATTTGTAGCGCTTGATGCGGAACTTTTCCGGAAGAAGATTTGTGCCAGCCGCCAGCAGTAGGTAGAAACCCGCAAACCCGGCAACGCCGCCCAGCGCCGCAGGCGTTTGCGGCCAGCGCCTACCTAGTACGACGTTGCCATCCTGCCGGGGAGAGTTGGGAGTACCTGACGATGAAAAAGAGGAAACATCGCGAGGACGATCGGGCCTAGATGGAGGTCGCTTCTTCCCGCCAATTTTCTCGGGAGGGCGGCGCGGGCGAGAGAGTCCAGGGAGCCCGCGCCGCATATGGGACGTGTTTCGTTTGTGCAGACCATCCTGGACCGCCAGTTATTCCCGGTTGGGCCGCTCACCAACCATTTTGCTGATTCGTCACATCCAAGAGGGAACAGGGAATAGAATGCTCCTTCAGGCGGTTTCTGCCTATGAGTGGATATGACCAGGGGAAAGGCTCGGACGTGTTGGATGCGCAGGACCGGGCGCGCTTCGAACAGCTGGTGCTGCCGCATCTGGATGCCGCCTTCAATCTGGCGCGCTGGCTGCTGAGAAGGCGTGCAGATTCAGAAGACGTGGCACAGGAAGCCATGCTCCGCGCCTACCGTTTTTTCCGCGGGTTTCACGGGGGGGACGCGCGCGCCTGGCTTTTGCAGATTGTGCGCAACACCTGTTATACCTGGTTAGAGAAAAATCGCCCTGTGGAACTCATGACCGAATTCGACGAGGAATTGCATCCTCAGCCGAGCACCTCTCCGGAAGCTCTAGCCATTGCCGGAGACAATCGCGAGCGTTTGACCCGTGCGTTAGAAACTCTTTCGCCTCGTTTCCGTGAAGTTCTCGTCCTTCGCGAACTGGAAGGCTGTTCCTATAAGGAAATTGCGTCCATTACCGCCATCCCCATCGGCACGGTCATGTCCGCTTTGGCGCGCGCCCGCCAGCGTCTCCATCGAGCGCTCACGCAGTCCTCTCCGCAGGAGGCTTCCCGTGAGCTGTGATTTCACCCCCACGCTCCTCCACGGGTATCTGGATGAGGAGTTGGATGCCGCGCGTGCTGCGGAATTTGAGCGCCACCTGGAATGCTGTCACGAATGCACGGCGGCTCTGGGAGCCGAGGAATCGCTGCGCTCGTCGCTTCAGCGTAGCGGTCTTTACGAAAACGCCCCGGTGGCGCTCCGCAAGAAAATTCGCGCTGGTCTGGATGCCGCGACCGCTTCTTCCGCGGGCATGCGGATTCCCGCTTGGCGCTTGATTGCCGTTGCCGCGACGGTCCTCATCGTTGCCGGCGTTTCTTGGTCATCGATGCTCACGTTCGCTCGCTGCAGCCCGGCCACCTCACCGACGTCACTTCCACTGACCAGCACACCGTCAAGCCGTGGTTCAGCGGGAAGCTGGCCTTTGTTCCTCCGGTGAAGGATTTTGAGGATGAAGGTTTTATCTTGGTCGGCGGGCGTCTCGATGTTCTCGGCGGCCAGAATGTCGCCGCACTGGTCTATTCACGCCGCAAGCACATCATTAACGTTTTTGTTCTGCCCACCAAAGAGCCGGACACCGCGATTCATCCGCCCGGTCTGCGCCAAGGGTATCAATGGCGCCACTGGCGCCGGCAGGGGATGGAGTATTGCGCCATCTCGGACGTTTCTGATTCCGATCTGTACGAGCTTGCGCGGCTCATGTATCAATAACAGATTTTTTTGGAGTTCTTGATCACTGGTGCGCATCACCGCACCCGTTTCGTTCAAACGACAATTCACTGTTTTTGCTTGCGCTTCACATATGCCTTAGGAATCTCTTTCGCGTAAATCAGTCGCAGCGTCAGGTCTTTGGTCTCTCCGGACCGCAGGCTGACGTTCTTCTCCCACACGGAAAAAACTCCCTTTCCCGACGCCCGAAGATCGTAGTTGTCCGCGCCCAACTTTGAAATGGAGAAATGCCCATGCGCGTCCGTGTGGACCGCGTGGGGTGCGCTGCCGCTCGACAATTGGTAGGATACGCTCGCGTGAGCTACCGGTTTGTCATCCGGACCGAGAACCACGCCGCTCAGCGTGGAGGAAGCTCTGCTCTGCGGAGCGGCGGCCACGCCCCGAACGGCCACCAGCATGAGCAGAAAGATCGATAGCAACCCGAGTGTGCGTCTCATTTGTCAACCTCTTCGGTGTCCCGCGAAGAAACACCGAGGGAAGGATTGCGCCTCAATCGGAACCCAGGCTCTTCCATCCCATCTGCTCTGAGTGTAGAACGTGTCCGGCGGGGCCAACCGTCGTAGGCCGAGAATGTGCTTCACCGTCAACCTGCCGGTTCGGACAGGTCCGAAGTTCTCTTTGGTCCTACTCGTTGCGTAATGCCACGGCAGGATCAACGCGCGAGGCGCGCTGCGCCGGAATCACGCAGGCCATCAGGGCCACGAGTAGAAGCGTGGCGGCGGTGCCCACATAAATACCTGGCGCCACAGATGTTACCCCGAACAACAGCGTCTCGAGCAAGTTTGCGAGTCCCGCCGCCAGCGCTCCGCCTGCCAACAATCCGATGGCACTCAGCTTCACACCGCCCCCCAGAATCATTCTCGTTACGTCCATTGGTTTTGCCCCCAGGGCCATGCGCACTCCGATTTCCCGCGTGCGTTGCGCCACCGCATAAGCCAGCACGCCATATACGCCGATACAGGCCAGCACGAGCGCCAATCCCGCGAACACTCCCAGCAGGATCATCGGTCGCGTCCGGTCGGCAACGTCTGTCTCCATCAGTTGGTCCATGGTGCGCACATAGGAGACGGGCTGCTCGGGATCTACCGACCACACCGCGCCTTCGACCATCTTAACCGCGCTCGCAGGATCGTTTGACGTGCGCACCACGAGCATCGAAAACCCACTCGGCTTCTTCACCTGCGTCACCGGAACGTACACCGCTGGCTTCATCTCATACAGAAACCCGCGTTCCCGAATGTCGTGCACCACTCCCACTACCGTCCACCAAGGCTCTTTCTCGTCCCCCAAGCGAATTCGTTTCCCGACCGCGCTCTTTCCCGGCCAGTGCCGCTTGGCGAGGAATTCATTCACGACCAGCGCTAGTGCCCCGTTTTCGTGGTCGTTCTCCACCAGCCAGCGGCCTTCCTTTACCCTTGCGCCCGTGTCGGAACCAAATCCCGCTCCCTGCACTCCCGGAAGCGCGCGCACGTCCTCCACCACGGCGTGAAAAAATCCACGCACTTTCTCGTCCGTGTCGTATTTCTTCTCGGGCAAAGGTACTCCCATCGTCAGCAGATGATCGGCGTGAAATCCCAACTCTTGCTTCCGCAGGTTCCAGATGGTTTGGATCATCAACCCGGCGCACACCAGCAGAGCGAAGGCCAGCGCAAATTGCCCCGCCACGAGGGTATCCCGCAGCCGTAATCCGCTGCGCGATTCTCCGCCTCGGCCTCCTTCCTTGAGCGACTCTTCTAACGGCACACTGCTCGCTCGCAGCGCGGGGGCGAAGCCAAACAACACTCCCGCCGCCAGGGAGATTCCCGCAGTGAAAAGCAGCAACTGCCCGTTGACAGCGAATCCCTCGCCGGCCTGCTCGGGCACCAGCTTTCCAAACACGCTCCAGCACATCTGCCCGACCCACAACCCCAGCAACCCGCCCGCGACCGCAAGCACCAGGCTTTCGGTCAGCAACTGCGAAGCAATTTGCCAGCGGGATGCGCCCATCGCCAGCCGAACGGCCATCTCCCTTCGCCTGCCGGTTGAGCGCGCCAGCAGCAAGTTCGCCAGGTTCGAACAGGCAATCAGCAGCACGAACAGAGAAGCGACCTGCAGCACCAGCAGCCCGCTCCGCGTGTCTCCCGCATAGTCTTTTTGAATCGGTACAACCACGGCGCCTACCTTGGCGTTTGATTCCGGGTACTGCTTTTGCAGTTCTACGGCAATTCGTTGCATGTCCTTCTGTGCCTGCTCGGCCGTAACGCCCGGCTTTAGTCGCGCGACTACCGTCAGGAAGTGCGTTTGCCTCCGCGCCCATTGCTCGGGCGTGAACGCCATGGGCACCCAGTAGTCACTGTTTTTTCGATCGCTGAAAAAGAAATCCTTGGGCATCACCCCGACCACTTTGGTGGGCACGCCATTCATCAGGATGGTCCGCCCAATGATGGCCTCGTCACCGCCGAAGCGCCTGCGCCACAGGTTGTAACTCAGCACCACGACCGGGGTCTGCGACTTGTCCTCTTCCACGGTAAACGGACGTCCCCACACCGGCTGCACACCAAGGACATCAAAGAAGTTTGGCGTCACCTTCTTACCGGAAAGTTGTTCCGGCTGCCCATCCCCGGTCAGACTGGCAGTGACAAAACGCGTGGCCAGCATGTCCGTGAACACCCGGTTGCGGGCCTGCCAGTCCAGGTAGTTTGCCGGCGCCGGGGTATTAAAGGCGAAGCCGACAAAGGATGCGTCCTCCCAGACGACCACCAGCCGGTCAGGCTGGGCGTACGGTAGCGAGTGCAGCAACACCGCCTCTACGGCGCTGAAAATAGCCGTGTTAGCGCCGATTCCGAGCGCCAGGGCTGCGACCGCCAGCGCAAAAAAGCCTGGATTCTTTGTGATTTGCCGGAAGGCGTACCGCAGATTGCTAACCAGGTTCATGACCTACAGACGGTCCGAAACGCCAAGTGTTTCCGCCGGATCGTCTCTTTTCATAGCGGACCTGGCGCAAGCTTTGAGGGCCACCGCTCCAGGAATCTTGCTAGAGTAGTTTTCCGTTCACATGGTCGCTTCGATCTGTAAGTCGCCGATCATATTTTCCAGCTGAAGGTTGGCTTTATCGCGTTGGGCTTCGGTGTCCTGGATCTTTTTTCGCAGCGCCTCAAGCTGGGTCTCCTGTTCGTCCAGTTGCCTGGTGTAGCGTTGCAGTAGCGCCTTTTCCTCCGCGCTGCCTCGCAGCGCCTTCATGTTCTCTCGCAGCCGGCCCTGATCCTCGACGATCCGGTCGATGTCTTTCTGGCGGTTCTCCATCTCTTCTTCCAGCTTCGCGACCACGGCCTTCTGCGCCGTGATCTTTTTGAGCTCCTCCGCTATCTCCCCGGTAATGCTGCCCTGTTTCGTGAACAACCCGATCTGATCTTCGCTCAGATTCGAAAGCTCGTAAGTTGTCGCCAGCGTCCTCACTTCCTCCACAGGCAAAGAAGTGGTGGCCTTAGATGGAACTTCTACACGGAAGCGGTATACGCCGGGGGCTTTTTCGTCGGGCTCCTTCACCGCCTTGGCGAGTTGCCACTCCACTCGTGCGGGATGTTCGATCACTAGTGTTCGGGCACCTTGGTCCTGATTCCGCGCTGTATACAGCGTCCGCTCATGCAACTCGCTCACCTCAGTCAGCACGCCCTTCGAAATCTTTACCCGCGCCACGTGTTGCGGCTGACTGTTTCTCGAGGCCTCCACGAGCAGCCCTAGATCCGTGGCGTAGGAAATCAACCGTCGTTCTCCCGGCTTGATTGGGTCCGTCAGTCCTTCCCCGGCAAACACTTCGTTCTCTAAGACGCTGAAACTTCCGCCATCGAAAGTTAGTGGGCTCGTATTTTTCAACCATAGTCCGCGCAGAGGACGGCCCGCTCCGATCGTCCCGCTCCACAGCGACACTTTCTCGGCCTCTATCTCGGTCTGCGCGATGGGCACGAGTGCTGACTGATTCTTCTTCAGCTTCACCCGGTCCTTCAACTTGTATTCAAACAGGTCGCCCAGTTCTTGCCCGCTCGCTGCAGCTTCGCTCCGCGCACGAGCCTCCTCGAGACTTGCTGGCGGAGGCGGCGGCGGAGCCGGTGCCATTCGCAGCATGTCTACTCCGCTCCCCGATCCAGCGCCGCTTCCCACATGCGACCGGTTTGCCACCGCAATGGGCTTCGCCGCGCCAACGAGCATTGCTGTTTCCGTGTTGGCGGTAATCATATTCGCGCTTACTTCCACAGTTTCTGCACTCGACCCCAAACGCAATTGGGTATTGACGTGGTTCTCGCCCGGTGCGAGGTTGAGCCCGGCAATCACATTTTTCTGGTAGCCCTGTCGTTCCACTTCGACTCGGTAGTTTCCGGCAGACACTCCCGAGAACGTGTATTGCCCGTTGCTCTCCGTGGTAGTCTCGGCGATCACTCCATTGCTTTCATCCAACAGCCGGACACTTGCTCCACTAACCGCGGCTCCCGATGGATCCTCGACCGTCCCGGTAAGCCGGCCGTTTCCTCTCATGAGCGTGGCCGCATGCGTCTGCGGGGAGAGTTGCACGCTCTCCGGCAATGGCACTACCGGGCGCCTCCCGTAAAATGACTCGGAGAGCTGCTGAATAAACGAGTGCGGCGCTCCCGCTACGAGCGAGAGCTCCACGCCGTCCCAATCCTGGCCCACGGTGTTGTCCACGATGGCCCAGCCTTGAAGCAGGGGCTTTTTGTCTGCTTCGGACGGCAGCACGATGCGGTAGGTGGTCTTCCAGATCGGCACTTCGCTGATGTAGCTCACATACAAATTGCGTTCGCCTACACCTGACGTCGAGATCGTCATGCGGCGCACATCCTGGTCGCGCGAAGAAGCGATCAGCCCCAGATAGCGCCCCACTTCGACCTGCAAATCTTTTTCCGCGATTCTCACGCTCGTCGACGTATTGAGATCCACACTGCGCACTTCGCCGCTATCGGTGATCAGCGAAATCTCATCCGTCTCCACCGTCCAACCGGGACCTGCACCCGTGCGCGTCTTGCGCTCCACGCTCAAGAGTTTGCCTGCCAGCTGCGGCCCGTTTCCGCTGCGAACTTCCAATCTCGCCCCGCGCAGTGCGCCAAGGAACTCCGCCGTCGTCGGCCGTTCGCCCAGTGACAACCGCAGCGTTGCCAGCCTCCGCGCCAGCGGCGCTTCCGAGTTGTAGTCCACGCCGGTAATCCGCCCGCCCGAGAGATCCAGGACGGTCAACGATTTCAGCACGTCATTCAGCTGCGCGCTTGTGAAGTCAACATGGACATCCTGGATGCCACGTACGCGTCCCAGATGTTCGAAGTACCCCACGCCATTCTTGTAGAGCACCACGCGCCGCACCGGCAGCTTCGCCGCCGATGCATTTGGATACTCACGCGCTTCCTTCTCTGCTTCCGCATTTTGCGATTTTGTTGCTGGAGTTGTTTTCTCTTGTGCTGAAGTTGAATGGCAAGAGACAAAGAGACATAGTACTGGCAGGACCCGCTTCATGAACGACCCCCGTCCCGAATAAATGACACACTTGTCAATCGAGATGCGCATGACCTCGCTCTCGTTGTCCGGTTCTGCAATATTTTTCCTTGTCGAATCCCGCTGTTGACAGCCGCTCCTGCTCCTCCGATCATGCAGACGAATGCACTTCTATGAAATACTTGGACTCCAGGGTTCTCTCAGGAGTTCCGATGCCACGCTACCTCACGCAGCACACGCTCGCTTGCCTCACGCGGCAGGGCGCCGAGGCGCTTGCGCAACGCATGCAGGCCGGGGGGCTCGCGCATGCGGAACGCATCCTCGTTAACATGCTCGAAGGAAAAATGTTCGTCGAATTCCGCGCCGATTCCCGCGAGAATCTGGAAGCCTGGCTGAAAACGGAAGG
>WNFO01016549.1_pt1 | contig 13931 bp, 12 predicted proteins | sample 5400251 | NCBI WGS metagenome assembly WNFO01 (sample SAMN13153354, study PRJNA577476) | soil metagenome | isolation source: 100 cm saprolite under Madrone tree | place: USA:California | collected 2016-06-14 | reverse complement strand
CCTTGCCCTGCGCCGCGCGCACCATGTTTACCGCATTCGAGAAGTTGTCAGGGTCCAGCGCAAACAATTTGTCCCCGTATTCGAGCGCTTTGTCGTAGTTCTTTGCCGCGATGTAGTAGTTGACGTATTGGTCGTCGGCGATGATGACCATGTCTCCCTGCGCGCTGGCCGCAAATTTGTCGATCAGCGCCAGCTTCTGTGCCGGGTCGGTAGTGGCGTTGATTTCCGTCAACGCATGATCGGCATCCGAATTCGCAGGAATCGGAACGAATTTCCCAATCTGCTGCGCGCTGCTTGGATTCACAGTGCAAGCAATGCACATCACAAAAAGGAGAGCCCCAACGAGCACTTTCTCTCGCCGCATGGATGCCTCCCAGGCCGACCTCGTCCGAGGCCGCCACTGACTTCAATTTGCGCAAATCTTAGTGCCCCGCGCCCCGCAGCGCAAACAAATTCGCGGGTTTCCGCCCATATAAGAGCCGCCTTTACGCGGCCTCTCGCCTTGGCTTGTCATTCCGAGTCCCGCTAGGCACCCGCTTTTTTCTCCGCCTCAAAATAAAAATGATTGTGTTTCCTGCACCCAGGATTAAACCCCACCCCGCAACCCAGACACCGCGCCTCACAATCCAAATACTGCCGAATCGTCATCTCCACCCCGCAAGCCCCACACAAAACCGCCCGCTCCTCCCATTCCCCCGTCGGCCAAACCGCAATCGCGTGCCCCGCCAGCGCAACATGGCAATCCCTGCAAGCGTAGTAGACCCCGCAGCACTTCATCTTGATCGCCACAATATCCGCCGCCGAGTGGTAGTGCACGCACCGCGTCTGCGCATCAAGATCGATCCCGCGCACCATCGGAGTTTGATTGGCGAACTCGCTCATCTAATCAACCTGGTGAATTCGTTCCTTTACAAATACGACTCCTACGAAAAACACCCTGAATGGGGGTGGACTACCGGGTGGCCTGCTGCTCGGTCCATTGGTTTACGTGCGGCTCAAGGAGGCTCAGTGGGACGGCGCCCTGTTCCAGGACGGCGTCGTGGAACGCGCGGATGTTGAATCTGCCGCCGAGGCGGCGCTCGGCTTCGGCGCGTAGCTCGCGGATTTTGAGCTGGCCGAGTTTGTAGGCCAGCGCCTGGCCGGGCCAGACGATGTAGCGATCGACTTCGACGGTGATATCCTGATCTGTCTTGCCGGTATTGTCCTTGAAGAATTGGATAGCTTGCTCGCGCGTCCAGCCCATCGAATGCATGCCGGTGTCGACCACGAGGCGGACCGCGCGCCACATCTCGTAGCTGAGCTGCCCGAATTTGGAATAGGGATCGGTGTAGAACCCCAGATCTTCGCCCAGGCCTTCGCTGTAGAGCGCCCAGCCTTCCACAAACGCCGAGTAGCCGACGTGCTTGCGAAACTCCGGCGTGTTCTCCATTTCCTGCGCGAGAGAAATCTGCAAGTGATGGCCGGGAACCGCTTCGTGGAGCGAGAGCGCTTCCATCTCCCACTTCGGCCGCGCGTGGAGGTTGAACGTGTTGACGAAATAGCAGCCGGGGCGCCCGGCTTGCGGCGAGCCGGGCTGATAGTAGGCGGTGGTCTGCGAGGGCGCCTTGAAATCGGGGATGGGGCAGACGCCGTACGTCAGGCGCGGGAGCTTCCCGAAAAGGTGCGCGAGCCCGGGATCAATGCGCTTGGCGATGATGCGGTAGCCGTTGACCAGATCGTCGGGCCGCTCATAGTAGAAGCGCGGGTCAGTGCGGAGAAATTCGGTGAAGTCGTGGAAGCTGCCCTTGAAGTTCGCGGAGGCGATGACTTTGTCCATCTCGGCGCGAATCCGTTTTATTTCGGCTAGGCCGATTTCGTGAATTTGCCGCGGCGTCAGGCTCGTAGTGGTTTGCCACCGCACGTGGAAAGCATAGGCGGCGGCGCCGTTGGGCAGCACGGTGGCGGCAATGTTTTCTCGGCAAGCCGGGAGATACGTGCTCGCAACAAAGTCGTGGAGTTTGCGGAACGCGGGCCCGACGGACGCTGCGTAGATGCTTTTGGCTGCTTCGACGAGGCGCGCGCGGTCGGCTTCGGGAAAGTTGGGAGGAAATTCGCTGAACGCTTGCAGCAATGGGCTGGCCAGTGGGTCGGCCGGCGTGAGATCGGCGATTTGCTTGGGCAAATCGCGCAGCGCGATTTTTGGCGGCGTGTAGCCACGCTTCAAGCCGCCTTGCAGGAGCGCGAGTTTTTGGTCGACTGCGGCAGGAAGCGCACCGAGGCGCTTGAGAATGATTTCGTAGTCGGCGACGGTTTGGTGCGGCTGCATCGCAAGCGCTTCCGGGGCTTCTTGCTGCACGCCGCCCATTTGGTTGAGTGTCATCCGGAGATTCCGTGGGACAACGTTGCGGAACGGGAGCGGGTCGTCGCCGTACAGCAAGCCTTCGTTGGCGGTTTCGAGGAGTTCGAGGTAAAGATCGAAATTGAGCCGCTCGCTGGGCGGCAGATCGTTGCGAGGGATGGCCTTCAGTGTGGCCAGGCTGTCGGCTAGATGTTTTTTGCGGCGCTCGATGCCGGCGGGCGTGTCGTCGGTCCAGCGATCGTTCTGGCCGGGATAGCCGACGCCCGTGGCAGCCTCGGGATATTCTTGCATCCAGCGCTGCCAATCATCCAGCGCTGCCAATCGGCGTCGAGGAAGGCACGGAGTTTTTGCGCGGCGGCGGATTGCGCATTCGTGTTTGGCTCCTGCGAATTTTGTGCCGCGCCGAACACCATCATCGGCGAGGCCAGCATTGCTCCAGCGACCGCTATGGCGAACATTACGAGCATGCGAATCATTACGGATTCCTCCCGGCGGCGGTGGCCATGTCCCTTTCGCGTTCGCGCGCGAGCATCACGATGAGTCGCGCGGTTTCCGTGGCGTCCATGGCGGTGTTGTCGACCAGGACGGCGTCGGCGGCGCGCACCAGCGGCGAAACTTTGCGTTCACGGTCGCGCTTGTCGCGTTCACGGACTTCTTCGAGGACTTGCGCGAGCGTCATAGGCTCGCCTTTTTCCTGATGCTCTTTCCAGCGACGCTCCGCGCGCACTTCCGGCGACGCCTCGAGAAAGATTTTTAGCTCGGCGCTGCGGAAAACCACAGTTCCGATGTCGCGCCCTTCCATCACGATGCCGCCGCCAGCGCCGGCGCGCTGCTGCTCGGCGACCAGGACGGCGCGCACTCGGGCGATTGTGGCCAGACGCGAAGCGGCCTGCGCCACTGTGCCGGTGCGGATTTCTTCTGTTACTTCCTTGCCGTCGAGGAACACGCGATTCTTGATTCCGGCTTTTTCCTGTTCGGGAGTTGGCGAGCGCAGTTCGATGCGTGTTTCGTTCGCGAGCTTTGCTAATTGCGTTTCGTCATCGAGCGGAACTTGACGCTGCAGCGCTTTCAGCGCGAGGGCGCGGTACATGGCGCCGCTGTCGAGATAGAGATAGCCGAGGATGCCCGCAACGAGGCGGGCTACGCTGCTTTTGCCGGAACCCGCGGGGCCGTCGATGGCGATGGTGAGTTTGTGCATGCGAGTAGTGATCGATACTTCTCGGTCCGTCATCGAATGTTTCTGCGCGCACCGTGCTCGGTCCGTAAGAGCACAGGCTGAAGCCTATGCCACTAGAAACCCATGATGTTGTAGCCGCAATCGACGTAAATGGTTTCACCGGTGATGCCGGAGCCGGCCTCGGAGAGGAGAAAAGCCGCGGTCGCGCCTACTTCGGCGGCATCCACGTTGCGCTTTAGCGGCGCGCGCTCGGCTTGGATTTTTAGCATGTCGCCGAAACCGGAGATGCCGCGGGAGGCCAGTGTCTTGATGGGGCCAGCGGAGATGGCGTTGACGCGAATATTTTTCGGGCCGAGATCGTTGGCGAGATAGCGCACGGTGGCTTCGAGCGCGGCTTTGGCTACGCCCATGACGTTGTAGCGGGGGATAACTTTTTCGGCGCCGTAATAGGTGAGCGTGACGATGCCGCCGCCGGAGTTCATGAGCGGGAGCGCGCCGCGAGAGACGGCGATGAGGGAATAGACACTGATGTCGTGCGCGATGCGAAATCCTTCGCGGGTGGTGTTGACGAAGTCACCTTTGAGATCGGCTTCGGGGGCAAAGCCGATGCTGTGCACCAAACCGTGCAAGACACCGTATTTTTCTTTCAGGTCGGCGAAAAGACGCGCGAGCTGATCGTCTTGCGTGACGTCGCACATGAAGCCGTCGGCGCCGGGAAGATCGGCGATGAGATCTTTGGCTTCCAGGGCCAGGCGTTCATTTTGATAGGTGATGGCGAGACGCCAGCCGGCTTGCTGGAGTTTTTGCGCAATAGCCCAGGCGATGCTTCGTTTGTTGGCCAAGCCGAAGACTACGGCTGTCTTTTGCGGGTCGGTCACGTGTTCCTCTCGAGGCGACAGCGTATTGTACGTGCAATTGCTATTGATTTGGAGATAGCCCGGGTGATTTTCAAATGCGGTGGAAGGCTTTCTCGATTTCTTTTATGGAATAGCGGAGGACTACCGGCCGGCCGTGAGGGCAGCTCATGGGGCAATCGGTTTTGGCGAGGGCGGCGAGGAGCCATTCCATTTTTGTCTGGTCTAGAGGCATGTTGACTTTGATGGCGGCGTGGCAGGCGGTGGATGCCGCGATTTTGGCTTGCAGCGTTTCGATGGAGATGGCGGCGTTTTCACGCTCGATGCCGTCGAGAATTTCGGTGAGGAGTTTTTCTGCGTCGCTGCCGGTGATGCCGGCGGGCGCGGCTTGGATGGCGACGCTGCGGGGGCCCATGGGCTCGACTTCGAATCCGTTGGCGCTTAGCTCTTCGGCGATTTTTTCGTAGATGACCAGCTGGCGCGGGGAAAGCTCGAGGATCAGGGGCATGAGCATGCGCTGGCTTTCGACTTTTCCGGCGTGGCGGGCTTCGAGGTGCTGTTCGAATAGGACGCGCTCGTGGGCAACGTGCTGGTCGACGAGCCACAGGCCTTCGCCGTTGACGGCGACGATGAAGCTGGAGCTGACTTGCCCTAGCGGCTTGAGGTCGGCGATTTCGTCGGGGTGCGGGAGCGTGGCGGGGGCGTCGCCGTTGGCGCCAGCGAAATTCGCGGCCCAGCTCGACGCGGGACGTTCGTTGTCGAGGCTCGGCGCACCGAAAGCCGCGCCGGATTCGATCGAAGATTCTGGCCCTGCCGGAAATGCGAAGCGCAGCTCGATGGGTTGCAGTGGGGGGCCGGTTAGATCGAAGCCGCCGTCGGAGCCTACTCCGGAACCGAGCCCGATTTCTTCCATTGCAGGGATGATGGCGCGCGGAACGATGGAGGGAGCGGCCAGATCGAGCGAAGCAGCGGCGGAGAGCGGCGCACCAGTGGCATGTGCATTTTGCGGCGCGTTGCCGGAAGCGGCTGCGGCGGCGAAGCTGGCGATGGGGCGCGCGCTCATCAAAGCTTGGCGGATTGCATCGCGCGTAAAATCGTGCACGAATTGCGAGCGGCGGAAACGCACTTCGATTTTTGCCGGATGCACATTGACGTCGACTTCGTCGTAGGGCATTTCGAGGAAGAGCAGCGTGGCGGGAAAAACGTTGCTGGGAAGAATGTTGCGATAGGCTTCGTGGATGGCGTGGAGGATCAGGCGATCGCGGACGAGGCGGCGATTCACGAAAATGTAGATGCCGTTGCGATTGGGGCGCTGGACTTCCGGGCGTGAGGTGAAACCGTAGACGGTGAGGCGTGCTTTTTCTTCGCTTTGTTCTAGCTCCGGTTCGGTGATGGCGGCGCGAAAGGCCGCGGAGACGACGGGGATTTCGATCAGTTCGTCGAAGGACTGCTTGCCGAAGAGTTGGTAGACGCGCTCGGCGAGGCGCTCGGCGGGAGAGCAGTCCACGATTTGCTGCGTGGGCGTGGAGAGAATGAATTGGCGGCCGGGATTGGCGAGGGCGTAGTGGGTGACGAGCGAGGCGATATGGCCTAGCTCGGTGGTTTCGGACTTGAGGAATTTGCGGCGCGCGGGAACGCTGTAGAAAAGATCGGCGACGCTGACCGTGGTTCCGGTCGGGAGACCTGCGGATTTTACGTTGACGAGTTTGCCACCGGCAAATTCGACGCGAGTGCCTTCGGCTTCTTCTTCGGCGCGCGTTTCGAGGAGCAGGCGGGAGACGGCGGCGATGGTAGGTAGGGCTTCGCCACGGAACCCGAGCGTAGGGATGGAAAGGAGATCGTCGGCGGAGCGCAGCTTGCTGGTGGCGTGGCGCTCGAACGCGAGCAGCGCGTCATCGTGGGCCATGCCGTAGCCGTCGTCGATGACGCGAATCATGCGCTTGCCGCCGGCTTCGACTTCGACGCGAATGGTTTTGGCGCCGGCGTCGAGGGCGTTCTCAAGCAGCTCCTTGACGACGGAGGCCGGCCGCTCGACGACCTCGCCCGCGGCGATGCGGTTGGCGACAGCTTCGGGGAGTATGCGGATGCGGCTCATAGTCCGAGTCGCGACAAGGATATCATTCGGCGGCTTTCTTGGCGTTGGGCTTGATGGCTATGCCTAGCTGGTCGAGCTGGTCGGTGTCGACTTCGGAGGGGGATTCGGCCATTAGGTCTTGGGCGGCGGTGGTTTTGGGGAAGGCGATTACTTCGCGCAGGGAGCGCTCGCCGGCTAGGAGCATCGCTATGCGGTCGATGCCCAGGGCTATGCCGCCGTGCGGCGGGGTGCCGTAGGTCAGGGCGTCGAGGAAGAAGCCGAAGCGGCGGCGGAGCTGCTGTTCAGTTAGGCCCAGGGCTTTGAAGAGGCGCTCCTGAATGTCCTGGCGGTGAATTCGGATGCTGCCGGAGCCTAGCTCGTTTCCGTTGAGGACTAAGTCGTAGCCCTTGGAGCGCACTTCCCAAGGTGCGGATTCTAGTTTTTCTAGATCTTCGTCGACTATTCCAGTGAATGGGTGCTGGGCGCTGACCCATTGCTTGTCGGATTCGCTCCACTCGAAGAGCGGGAAGCCGGTGATCCAGAGAAATTTCCATTGCGTCTTGTCGATCAGGTTGAGGGCGTCGCCAAGTTGCAGGCGAAGGTGGCCGGCGATGAGCGCGGCGGCTTCCGTGCCTTTGATTTGCTGCTTGGCGGAGGGGACCGATAAGTTTTTCGACGGTCGAAGTGGTGCCTTCGGGCGCGACTTTGACGAAGTAATTGCCGCGTGCGCCGAGGGATTTAGCTTTTTCCGTGAGGTCGTCGAGCTGTTTGCGTGAATAACTTGCTGCTCCGGTGCCAGCGAAGGCGAAAACATTGCCTTCGATTTGCAGCTTCTGTTTTGCTTCTTCGGGGAAGCAATTTGTGACTTCGTGCAACTCCATTCCGAAACGCAGGTCGGGCTTGTCGCTGCCGTACTTGCGGATGGCGTCTTTGTAGAGCATGTGCGGGAAGGGACGCTCGGCTTTGATTCCGGCGACGGCGCAGGCGCGCACCATCACGTTTTCGATGACTTCGAAAATGTCTTGCTGGCGAGGGAAAGACATTTCGAGGTCGAGCTGGGTGAATTCGGGCTGGCGGTCGGCGCGCAGATCCTCGTCGCGGAAGCATTTCACGATTTGGAAATAGCGGTCGAGGCCGCCAATCATCAGGATTTGCTTGAAGATTTGCGGCGACTGCGGCAACGCGTAGAACTGGCCGTGATGCACGCGGCTGGGGACGAGATAATCGCGCGCGCCTTCGGGAGTGGAGCGGGTGAGCATGGGGGTTTCAACTTCGATGAAGCCCATTTCGTCCATGACCTTGCGGATTTCGAGAACGATTTTGTGGCGCAGCGCGAGATTGCGATGCGGCTTCAAGCGGCGCAGATCGAGATAGCGATAGCGTAGGCGGGTTTCTTCGGCGGCCGTGATTTGATCTTCGATGGGGAAGGGCGGCGTTTTGGCGTTGTTGAGAATGTGCAGTTTAGTGGCGACGAGCTCGACTTCGCCGGTGGCGAGTTCGGGATTGGCTTTTTGGCGCTTGATTACGTTGCCCTCGACAGCGACGACGAACTCGCTGCGCGCTTGTTCGGCTTTGGCGTGGGCTGCGGGCTGCGTTTCTTTGTTGAAGACGACTTGCACGATGCCGGTGCGGTCGCGGAGGTCAAGGAAGAGGAGATTGCCGAGGTCGCGGCGGCGATGCACCCAGCCCATAACGATGGCGTTGTTGCCGGCGTCGGAGGCACGGAGGGCGCCGCAGTAGTGGGTGCGGGTTAGGTTGCCCAGAAAATCTAGCACGGTTCTTCCTCGCTTACTGGGTCGGCTTATTCTACGCTGAGGTCCTTCAGCTATCCTTATCGGATAGCTTCAGGATGACACCTTTTCTTGCTTGCGCAAAAACTCGAGCAGATCGGCCTCGGTAAGCTTTTGTTGGGTGCCGTCGGCCAAGGTCTTGAGAGTCCAGAGGCCTTCGGAGACTTCGTTGTCGCCTAGGATTAGGGCGTATTTTGCGCCTAGTTTGTCGGCATGGCCCAGGGCTTTGCCGAATTTTTGCTCCAGCGGAGGGAGCTCGACGCTGAAGCCGGCGCTGCGCAGATCTTTAGCGGCGCGGATGGCGGTGGCGTGGGCTTTTTCGCCCATCCAGGCGATGTAGATGTCGCGGCCTTGCGGCACTTGGCCTTTACCGCTTTCCTGCAGGGACAAGATGAGGCGGTCTTCGCCGATGGCGAAGCCGATGCCTTTGGTGGGCGGGCCGCCGAGTAGCTCGACCAGGCCGTCGTAGCGGCCTCCGCCGCAGACGGCGTTTTGCGAGCCGAGACCGGGGGCGGTGATCTCGAAAGTGGTGCGCATGTAGTAGTCGAGGCCGCGGACTAAGCGCCAATTTTCCTGGTAGAGGACGCCGCGGAGCTCGAGCTGGCGCTTTACGGCGGTGTAGTGGGTCTTGCATTCGTCGCAGAGGTGATCGGCGATGTGCGGCAGCGTGGCGATGATGCCTTGCTCGCTTTCGAGCTTGGAGTCGAGGACGCGGAGCGGATTGGTATCGATGCGACGCTGGGAGTCGGGGCCGAGCTTGTCTTTTACTTTTTCGAGCGCGGCCCTGAGTTTTTCGACGTAGCCGCGACGGCAATTGTCGGCGTTGTGGCCGATGGAGTTGATGTAGAGCGTGGAACCCAGCAGGCCGCATTTGTCGAAGAAGGTCATCAGCATTTCGATGACTTCGGCGTCGATGGCGGGAGCGTCGGTGCCGCCGAGAATTTCCGCACCGATTTGGTAGAACTGGCGATAGCGGCCTTTCTGCGGACGCTCGCGGCGGAACATCGGCCCCATGTAGTAGAGCTTTACGGGCTGCGGGAGCTGCTGCATGTTGTGCTCGATGTAAGCGCGACAGACGGAGGCTGTGGCTTCCGGCTCTAGACTGATCGAATCTCCAAACCGAATCTGACTCGCCGCAATTCTGAATTTCAGGTGGGCTTCCTCTACTGACTGACCGTCGGCCCGCACTCGAAACATTTCAAGTTCGGCCTTCAGGCGAGCGAGCGCCCGTAGGTTTGAATTAGTTACTTGGATCTCGTTGCTTTTGATTCCTTCCTCTACAGAGTTCACATACTCATCAGGAGACACCGCGAAGTTCGCAGGGTCAGGCAGTCCTTGCATCTCATCAATGAACGTATACATCTCTTTGGCAACGACATCCGTTTCGGCTCCGATCGATCGTGCGAATAAGTCCGTCATTTGCAATATCGGCGTCCGAATCTCGCCATAACCGAATGTCGAGAAGACTTCGTGGGCGATTTGCTCGACGCGATTCCATAACTCAGTCTCGGGCGGCAAGAGGTCACGCGTGCCACGGATCGCCTGGAATTTGCGGCGCTCTTCTCTTTTTGCTGTCGCGTCGCTCACGAAACGGGTTCCTCGCGGTAGATGTTTTTGTATTCGACGTAGCGCTGGGCGTAGGCGTCGATGGCGGCTTGGTCGACACTAGTCAGGGGGCGTTTCACTCTGCCGGGGTGGCCCACTACTAGGCTGTTGGGGGGGATTTCGGTGCGCTCCAGGAGCAGCGTGCCGGCGGCTACTATGCTGCCGGCGCCGATTGTCACGCCGTTGAGGATGATGGCGCCCATGCCGACCAGGCAGCGGGACTCGATGGCGCAGCCGTGCAGGGTGACGCCGTGGCCGATGGTGACATCGTCGCCGAGGAGGAGGGGGTATTCGTCGCGCATGACGTGGAGGACGCAGCCGTCCTGAATATTGGTGCGTGCGCCGATGCGGATGTAGTGCACGTCGCCGCGCACGACGGAGCAGGGCCAGACGCTGGAGTCGGCGCCGATGACCACGTCGCCGATGATGACGGCGGCGGGGTCAATGTAAGCGGATGCGGCGATTTCGGGCCGCTTGCCGCGGTAGGGGCGTATGTCGGGCTGTCGAGTCAATGGCGCGCCGTTTGAGCGAGGATCGAGGGACAAATTCTGGTTAACCGTAACCCTCCCCCTCCCCCCTTTTTTCGTAAGTGTTGATTCTAAACGACTTTAAGCTCCTCTAGAATGAACACTTGTAGAAGTGTTGATTCTAAAGGGACTTAAAGAACGCTCGGCTTTGATGCCACGGGCCGGAACCGGCGACTGAGCCCGTTTCAGAAAGCGGGCGCTACAGCCTCCCATAAAAAAGAAAATGCGGCAACTTGGTTGCCGCACCCTGAAGCTTTACGTGGTTCTTCCCGAGAACGATTATAGCAAAATTTGGTTTGGACTCAAGGAAAAAAGGAGGAGCGGGGAAAAATAACGTGGAGACGCGGAGTGCGCCGAGATTCCCAGAGCGGGGCCGAGTTTGCGCCGCACAGCCAAAAAATGGCTGTGCCACAGGGACAGCGAGCAGCCAGCAATGGCTGCTCCACTTGATTAGATCCAGTTTTTGAGGCGGGGCCAGACTTGCTGCAGGCTGCCGTACTTGGGGCCGCGGCAGATCCAGATTTGGCGATGATTCTCGAAGGGAATGGCGAATGGATGGTACGTCTCGCCTGCGAGGGTGAGGCTGGAGTACGAGCCGTCGAGCTGCTCCCTGGTGCGGCCGAGGATGACCATGCACTGGCCGGTGTAATTGCGCGGACCCCAGAGCCAATAATTCTGGTGGCCGCTGATGACCGGCGGCAAGCCGTACTGGCGGCCGAAGTAGTCGATCGCGCCAGCTTCGCCGTAGTTAGTTGCGGCGATGCCACACTTGCCGCGGTCCTGTGGCGGAAGCGTGTTGTAGACGCGCGCGACTTCCTTGGCCATCTCAGGCCAGCCAAACATATCGGCGTACTGCTGGGGCAATTGGTCGAGCTCGGTGGTTTCGGTTTTCTTGGGCGCGACACCGAGGGCGTGCTCGTAAGCGATGAATTTTTCCACCGACATCATGGGCATGGCGAAGGGCCAAATCACCACGCCGCCCAGAAAGATCAGCACGGCGAAGACAGGCTTGAGCCATCCGCGCTTTTCGGCCATGGGTGAAGTGGCGAACCAGGCTTCGATGGCGACGGCGCCACCGGCGAACAGCATCGGGTAAACCGGCGCGAGGTAATAGTCTTTACCGCTGAGGGCGACAAACATTACGAAGCTGACGATCCAGGTCCAGCCGAGCGCGCGGAAACGCTGTCCGTCTTTGGCAAGCAGGAACCAAAGCAGACCCACGATCCAGACGGGTAACGTTAGCGGAGAGAGATAAAGAATGTTGGACACCATATATTGCAGAGGAGTGAGGACGAGATTTTTGTCGCTGTTGGCGATGTTGCTGAGGAGCTCGTAAGTGGCCCAATCGTGTTTGTACTCCCAGACGAGATTCGGGAGGGCGATGAGAAAGGTGACAGCGCCGCCGGCCCAAATCCACGGGCTCCGAAGTATTTTGCGCTGCTGGGAAATCAGCAGGCCGATGAGGAAAGCGACGCCAAAGAAGGCCATAGCGTGTTTGCCTTGCAAGGCGAGACCGGCGAAGAGACCAAAGAGGAGCCACAGCCTGTGAGTTTCTCCGGCGAGGATGCGCGCGGCGACCCAGGCGCAAGCGGCCCAGCCGAGTTCCATGAACATATCGGTGTTGAGGTAGGAACCAAAGAATTCGGGACCGGCGAGAACGCAGATGCAGGCGAAGGCTTGCGCAAAGCGGCGGCCACCCAGTGCGCGCGCGGTTAGACCGGTGAGCAGAACTTGCAGCGCGGCGAAAATGCAGGGGACGAAGCGGATGGCGAAGAGAGTGTCGCCCAGAATGTGGCGCGAAGCCCAGGCGATGAGGGCAACGCCGGGCGGCTGGTCAACGTAGCCCCAATCGAGATGATTGCCGCAGGCGATGAAGTAAAGCTCGTTGCGGAAGAAGCCGTAGCCTTTGTAGAAGACGAGGTGGACGACGAAGGTGAAGAGAGTGAGGCCGCCGAGGAGGAGCCAGTCAATACGAGCTGGCTCGCGAGTGAAACCCACCGATTCCAGGTCAACCGCCGGAGAGGCAGCCATGCTGAGACCTCGCTATTCGATTCGAGAAAAATTTGAAAGCTTCACCAAGAGGATAGCAAGGGCGAGTTGTTTCTGGAGTTCGACTGGCGCGGATTGTTCCTGCGGGGCACGGCTCTAAAAACCGTCACCTCGAAAGCGGCGGCCCTTCGAAGCTATGGGTAGACAAGGCGCCGCACTCCAAAATAGCGCACAGCCAGAAATGGCTGTGCCACTGGTTAATCGATTTGGACGGAGGGGCCGGAGGCTGTGGAGGAGACGGAATCGAGGCGGGCGCTGACGGCGCGAGCGAGATCGAACATGCTTTTTGCGCCGAGGGCGTTTTCGCCGAGGAGTGCTACGGGCTTGCCGGTGTCGCCGCCGATGCGGATGCGGGGATCGATTTCGATTTCGCCGAGGACGGGAACGCCGTAGGCTTGCGCGGTTTTTGCGCCTTCGCCATGGCCGAAGATGTCGATGGGCTTGCCGCAGTGTGGGCAAGCGAAGGTGCTCATGTTCTCGACGACACCGAGGACTTCGACGTTGACCTGGCGAAACATTTCGATGGCTTTGCGGACGTCGGCGAGGGCGACGGTGGAAGGAGTTGTGACGACGACGGCGCCAGTGACCGCGACGGTCTGGATGAGCGTGAGCTGCACGTCGCCGGTGCCGGGCGGGAGATCGATGACGAGATGGTCGAGCTCGCCCCACTGCACGCTGCGCAAGAATTGCGTGATGACGCTGTGCAGCATAGGACCGCGCCAGATCATGGGCTTGTCGCCGGGATTGAGCAGACCCATGGAGATCATTTTCAGGCCGGCGACCTCGACGGGGATGATGCGCTTGTCCATGGTGGCGAGCGGCTCTTGCGTGGTGCCGAGCATGATGGGGACGTTGGGGCCGTAGACGTCGGCGTCGAGGAGGCCGACTTTGTGACCGAGTTTTACGAGGGCAAGGGCAAGGTTGACCGCGACGGTGGTTTTGCCGACCCCGCCTTTGCCGCTGGCGATGGCCACGAGATTTTTTACGCCGGGGATGGGCTGGCGTTCGGGCATTTGCTGTGGTGCGCCTGGGGGCATTTGGGTTCCTATCTCACATCCTGCCGAGATGCGCTCAGCAGTGCTGGCGCCCCTGCAAAGAGCCGAGGATAAACAGGACAGCCACAAATGGCTGTCCCACTCATGCGTTCGCGCCGTGGCATTTTTTGTATTTTTTGCCAGAGCCGCAGGGACATGGATCGTTGCGGCCGACTTTCGCGCCGGCGCGCACGGGCTTGGGCGCTTCGGCCTGCGCGGGGCCGGTCTGGTATTGCAAATCCTTTTGCTGGCGCTGCTGTTTGCGCTCCAGTTGACGTGCCACTTCCGGCAGGCGTTGCGGACCCGATTCGCTGGCGCGCGCCGCGGCGCTGGCGACAGCAGCCTGCGCACCACCTGAACTGCGCCGGGGAATGCCAGCTTGTTGCCCCTCCGGCCGGAGTTGCATCTCGTCGGGCGATTTCTCCGCTTGCTGAATCTGGATGTGGAAGAGATAGCGGATGGTTTCGTTGTCGATGCGCGCCA
>WNFO01003658.1_pt1 | contig 13931 bp, 13 predicted proteins | sample 5400251 | NCBI WGS metagenome assembly WNFO01 (sample SAMN13153354, study PRJNA577476) | soil metagenome | isolation source: 100 cm saprolite under Madrone tree | place: USA:California | collected 2016-06-14 | reverse complement strand
CATGATAGGTGGGCCCGGGGGCGTAAACGGCCTTCGATTGCTCGGTGACGAGACCTCAAATATGGTTTCGCCGGCGCTAAGCCCCATACGAAAACGACGAGGCGATGATGATACGCCTCCACTGAAATAAAAGGACCTCATAGCCATACATTCTTTCTCCCATCAGCATCACTGATGATTCCCGCACCTGGACGAGGAACCACCGCTCTTTTGTGAAGCTCCGAGACCGTGAGGCCGGATTGCACAGCCATAACTAGAAGTGAATGCGCTCCGAGGTTGCGCCGTTCGAGTCGTACGATACGTCGGGAGTTGTTATCGTTGTACGAGTCGAGTTCGGCGCTGGTGGTGTGCCCAATTATATGAAATGCTATCCAGCGGAATGGCGATGAAGATTCGAGACCAAGAAAGTGGAACAAAAAGTTGGGGGTAATGCACACTCCATTTCCCACGTCACATCCACAAACCCAGGATAAGGGTAAGACCTAGAAAGCGATTTCAGAATCATCATTTGGGGAAAACCATCCAGAGGACCGTCCTTAAACGTTACTGTATGATAGCCCTAGCCCTCGTCTAGGGCCCATGATCGGGGAAAGGGACGCCTGTCTGATAACTTACACGATGGCCGGATAACCGACTACTGTACTGATCAGTTTATCGGACCTTTTGGTTTCACTGTACTATACAGTAATACGCTCGCTTAGAGAACTGCACCCACGTCATTTATGCGGATGAATTTTTCTTTAATGCACGGACCTAGGTTGCGCCCAGGGGAACGAGGCCGCTATAAACTGATACAGCTGTATGTGTGACCTGCTGTGTGTGCGGTGCCGTACCTGGGGTCATAACTCAGTTGGTCATAACTCAGTTTGTGCTGTGGACTCTCACACATACAAAAGAACCCCGACAGCTGTACTGACCCTGCCGTTAGACGTCGAATCCACCTTGTCCTGCAGTTGTTGTACTGTAGTGAGGTGCCTTCCTCCGGATAGTTGATATTGAGGAGACTGCCGCGCCTTTGGATCCGGGGTTCAGGTAATACTTGTCAAGATTTGCTGTGCTGTTACGTATCTCACAGATAACCGGGTATTCATACTTTACAGTTTGACAGACGATCTGTGCATCGATGACCCAGAAACGAATGAGATTATGAGATTACGCACAGCTGACACGTAGGTTCAGTCAGCAGAAAGTCGTCCGTCGTGTCGTCGGGCTGTTGTCGTTCTTTTCGTTTGTTTGTATCGCTGCGTCGCTGCCTTGGCTACTGCTACATCACAGTTACAGTTACCACCATGATGACACGTCGACTCCGAGTGTGATACGATACACCCATGTCTTACTCAAAAACAAAATTTTCAACCTACTGGCACCGCATCCACCACCTTTTTCCAAATTTGAATGACGGGTGGTTGTGTTTCGAGCCAGAGATTACTGTATGGCCTAGCCTGACGGTTATTTTTTTAAACAACAAAGGTTGATGGGGTGGCGGCAGCTGGAGATTGGAACATAGAGCATAAAGGTCGACCCACAATCGTGTATATGCGACAGATCCCCGAACTCGGCGATCAGTCACAAGACCAACTTTTGGACATTGGCGGCGGTGGAATGATCCACACAAAACCCCACTGGCGTTTACGGCATTGCAGCTTTAACGGAATTGGACTCGATCTGGAGTCACTGTGTGTCAATGTCTCGGCGCACTGCTGGCAGCGCGTGCCCAAATACTGGGACGATCAATACAGTACACAACAAGCCATTGATCGGAGTCCAAGAAATCTGCACTACACTACAAGAAGTTGGAGTCCAAGTCCAATGCTCCCGAACAGCCGAACAACGCGGGGGAAGAACTACATTCAGCAGGGGGCTGTTTAAGAATAGGGAGTCCCTCGTACAAAGCTCATCACCCGGCGCAGCCGATTTCCACTAGCAGCCTCAGTACTGGGATGGGGCTGTTCTTTCTGCAAATATCGTTCCTCCTTTTCCCGTCGCACCGTCATAGCGGCGGCCGTATAAGGATACTCCGGAAGTTCCGCGTCGTCCTCGAGTCCTTCCATATCTCGAATTCTCACGTCTACAACGTGATATGGGGGAAGCCGCCGCACAACGAGTTGCCATGCCGCCGGGGTAATGCATGCTATGCTCGACTTGCCCGTCGTGTGGAAGGTGATGCAATCGCGGCGAACGCTCCGCAATTCGGGGTATGCGTGTTTTGCAAGGTCAACAGCCTCCTGCACAGCCGGATCAGAAATCACCCGTCAATCAAGCTACCCCAGATAACAATAGAACAAAGAGAAAAACTTGCATCATGAGACTTTGCGGCGGGCACCCACGCACTATTGTCGTTATAGCGGTAGGTCAACGCCTCCGGGAAATCATCTTTGACCGGGTTGGCAGCCATTGCGGTGGAGGATGATGAAGCCATTGACCGACGGGTGCCCAAGTATAGGTTCATGACTGCAACCAGGTAAGTGGGTGAAAGTGCTGCTTATCCATCTTAAGGGGAGACAACGAACTTTATAACGTTGTACTCGGGGGCTGTGTTGATTTCACAGCCCCCTCGCTTGGAATTCCAAACTTTCGGCGTTTGCTCAAAAGTTACACTAATATGGCTGTTTTTGGCCCCTGGCACGACCACCCGGCAACTGGCGAATCGCTCAACCCCCTATGTTCCACATAGAGCACAATGGCTGTTGAGTGGATGTGCCGCCGCGGCTGGTGTAGATGATCGAAAGTGGGATGTGCCGAGGAGAACGAGGACACCAGTATGAGACAAGATCTCTACTCGAACACTTTCATTAACCGCCAAGTCCCGCCTTGGCCGTAATGCTCCGATGAATGACCTCTACTATGGAAGTTTCGCCGACGACAGCTCGAGTGCAGGGTATGTGGCGGGTACATGCCTACTGTAGAACCGCAAAGACGTAAAATGAAACACGCGCGACGTACAATGAGGGCATGTGCTGGAGGAACACGTTGCGTTGGCCCAACTACGACCTGTGATCAGAATACTGTATGTGGCGTCTGTGGGCGCGAAGGACCTCATGTACTATGGGCCCTCCAGAAGGCTGCACAGGGTACCAAACAGCAAACCTAGGATATGGTTCAACATGCAGTTTGCCAGGTATGGGAAAGTATCGGCGTTGGGATGAAAGAATTTTCCCATCAAACTCCTGAAAAAAAAATCATGGCACGATGCCCATCAGGCATTGACAACCGCAAGGCACGTCTAAGTGCACTTGCGCCTAGCACCCAGGGGCGTCTGTCAATGTGCCATGTCTTGTGGGGCTAGTTGAGGGGGCCGTGCGCAGCCTATGTTGCCAGAGAACCCGGAGAAGAAGGAAATAAAGCGATAAAAGGTTAATAACTGCGATCAGTGGCAAATTGGAGCCGATGGACAGCGGGGCCATGGTTGTCACCCAACGACTACAGCACGTCATTCGGCGCGCCGTTATATACGGGATGATGGGAAATAGACAGGATAAATGGAGGCAAATGGCATTACTTGGCACTAGGATTGCAGACCTAAGAGATGGCGCTCACCACATTATCGGGTGGGTCGTTCCTCAGCACTGGGCCTTGGATTGACAGATTCCAGTGGCCTTCATAATCCATCGGGGCCACTTTGTTTCCCGGGGGACACGGAAACAACGCCACTGCTATACGTCGATGGTGTTACAGACTTACAGTACAGTAGTCGATGTTGTTAAATCAGGCGGCAGTCCATCACGACAAATTTCGCGTGCCTCAGATACAATAGACCCCATAAATGGGTTTACCTACACGAGGGCGCGCCGGCGCCGCATGCACCTCCGCCCACTCTTAGTACTCTAGTGGTCGTGCTGTAGCCGTCGCTTGGGGTCGACATTGCGTGAAATTTATACGACCCCTGGGTGGCGTGTACTGTAGATCCGGGGAATTTCACGTTGAAGTGGAAAATGGGCCAGAGGGGCAGGGGAGCCGTCGTTTCGAAAACGCAGGATGGCCAAGTGGCCGGGTTCGGGCGATGGAGAAGAGCGGGGCGCTCCTATTAGGGATCAAATTGATCAAAGCTGATCGCCGTGACTTGACTTTTCCGTGGCTTATCCGAGTGGTGGTACTGTAGGGGTGGCAACTTTCAGAACTTTCAGAGTACTGTATGGCCGTACTACGTCCAAGAGGTCCGACAAGGATCTCCTTTCGGGAGTTGAGTGGCTTCGAGGCGCTTGCATTTTGATGAAGAGTGGAGTGTCGGTCGGTCAGGACTCGGTAGTGGTAGTTGCCAGTGCCAACGTTTGAGTTCAAGTTGCGGAAGCCGGTGGTGACGGTGGAGAGACATTTGATTTGCGGATGGCCACTTTGGAGAAGTTTGTTCAAGAGATCGCCGCGTTTGTATGATTGAAGGCGTTCGAGGCACTAGGCGCAATTTAAGGGGCAAACCCCTGTGGCACGGGGACGCGGCAGCGGCGAGGTTTTAGCAAAAATCAGTGCATGGCAGCGTCGATCATCCAGCTGAAGTGCTGAACTTTGTAAGGCTCGATTTTCATAATTTGGTGCAGCTGCCTGGTTGGGTGTATTGCCGTACTGGGTCTTGAGATGAATGCCCTGCGCCTGCCAGTGGGCACGCCCTATGCCAACATACCAGCAGACTGATCACATCACTCTCATATAGTGTAGTATGTTATGGCCTTTAATTCATTTCTGCTTTCATGAGAGATAGTAGTTCGTGGTGACTCCACACTACTCCACACTACTCCACAATGGAACGCCACATATTGGCCACAGGACAGGTCGTCGCAGGGGGACCACATGAGTGTTTGTTCCGTGCGTCGGGTCTGAGGGGTGTTTCACAGTACTGTATATCGATTCCATTTCATTTGGGCGCCCGAACCACGGTTCACATGGCGTCGTCGACTCCACCTCGCGCTGGAAAACCCAAGGACGACACTTCGGGGATCTGTCACCGGCAGCAGCACGCGACAACGCTGACAACTTGAATGTGTGAAACGGGCGTCAATGCCGTCAAGGACCTGGACAGTGACGACATGTCTGTTGATCTCTCATCAGATAAGGCCATTCTCATTCTCTTTGATAGTTACCGCTAGTTCCGATGCGCGATGAGATGCTGTAGAATTCGAGAACCACTTGAAAAATTCTCGGGTGAGGAACCCCGAGGGTCAGCTGAGCCGCGATGGTAACTCGTTCCATTTCGAATATGTTCGTCTTATACGTGGGGCCTGTATCCACCGTCGACTTAGACGTCAGCGGCGACGCACGCTGCTATCATGCCCCAATTCTCAAGGCAGATCGTGAGCCTCTCTAAATCTGCCTTTCGAGCACGAGCCGCGCCAGACCAGGCATGCCCTATCGTCTCCCTTTTTTCCTTCTCGCTGAACTGGATAAATTGTGCATAGGGTGGCCTCTTGACCGGGAAAGACCCCACAGCATTCAACCCAGCAGATCCTCTCAGGTTATGGATCATACAAGTCGGTCAGTCAGACGCCAGCTGGTTCTACTCGATCAGGACTCTCATGCACTTCCAGGTATCATCATCATTACAACGCAGATTCTGAGTCTTGGACTGCGCAAGCTACGACAGCCTCGGGTCATTGCAGAGGTGATTGGTGGTATCCTCCTCGGTACGTCACCCGCTCCTTCAAGTTCCTGCTCTGTGTTTCAACTAATCCGCAACCTAGGCCCAACGGCCTTTGGCCGCATACCCGGCTTTTCTGAACACATATTCCCCTCCCAATCGATTCCCTATCTCTCTCTCGTCGCAAACATCGGCCTGTGTCTCTTCCTCTTCCTCGTTGGACTTGAGATCGACATAGCGATCATCCGCCGCAATCTGCGTCTTTCCGTCACAGTCGCCGCTGCTGGCATCACTCTTCCATTTGGACTCGGAGCTGTGCTCGCTATACCCGTATACCATCACTTTATCGATTCATCCCAAGTGTCATACCCGCATTTCATGCTCTTCACCGGCGTCGCATACTCGATCACGGCTTTCCCCGTGCTGTGCCGCATTCTAACTGAACTCAAGCTGCTTGACACCACCGTCGGTATAGTCGTCTTGTCGGCTGGCGTCGGCAACGACATCATCGGATGGACGTTGCTCGCCCTCAGCGTTGCCCTCGTAAATGCTGGGAGTGGGCTCACCGCGTTGTGGATCTTGTTGGTCTGCATCGGATGGTCCATCTTCATGCTATTCATCGTGCGCAGAGTGCTCTTCTGGGTCGCTCGTGACACACGCTCAATAGAGAACGGCCCAACGATATTGTTCATGACCGTTACGATTCTTATTTTGTTTGCATCGGCATTTTTCACTGACGTCATTGGAGTTCATGCGGTATTTGGTATCGCTTCCCCCACCGTTGCTGCCTTCACACCTACGAATCTGATGTAACGTACAGGTGCATTCCTTGCGGGGATCATCGTTCCGCGTGATGGTGGCCTCGCCATTACCCTGACCGAGAAGCTAGAAGATATGGTCTCAGTAATATTCTTACCACTAGTGAGCCTTTCTGATTTCGAGGTAGGTGCATAGGCTGATGGTTCTCCAGTATTTCACGCTCTCTGGCCTTTCCACCGATCTTGGCTTGTTAAACACAGGTAAGTCTATGCAATTGTCACGAGCGATTGGCCGATAGAGATTCTCTCCTTAGGGACAATATGGGCATTCACGATTTCCATTTGTGTGCTTGCTTTCGTAGGGAAATTTGGTGGGTGTACGCTGGCGGCTCGGTACGCTGGCTTCAAGTGGCGCGAAGCAGGCGCTATAGGATCCTTGATGAGCTGTAAAGGGTCAGTTTGGCCAAGAATCATATCATCGTTCACCTGATTCTAATCGCTGTCCCTTAGACTTATCGAGCTGATTGTGCTCAACGTCGGATTATCAGCTGGTATTTTGACGAGGGTAAGTAGCGATTTCCTCATGACGTTTGACTTGACTTGTAATCTGTGATCTATAGCTGGTCTTCTCGATGTTCGTTCTCGAGGCCCTTGTTCTCACCTTTGCGACCACACCTACCGTTTCCTACCTTTATCCTCCTCACCTCCATACACGTGCTACTGTTACTGGCCCATCGTTTGTGGATGTCCGCAGTCCCAAAGACGACGAGGGAGGTATTGGCGATCGTACGATGACGACGAAACACAATGAAGAGGGTGTCTTTAAACGTCGTTTCACTGTGGTTCTTGACAAGCTCGAACATCTACCCAGTTTGATGGCCATCACACAACTCCTTCAGTCCTCGTCTCCTCATTCTCAGACAGAAAACATCCCCAGCAAGAGCCCTGGAAACGAAGCCGAGGTGCCCACCCATTTTGGTGCTCTACGTCTTATCGAGCTAGCCGATCGGCCATCAGACTTGTTGAAGACTTCCGCCACGGATGCGCTGTTGCACAGCGATCCCTTAATCGCGATCTTCCGCACATTTGCGGAACTGAATGGGCTGCCTGTATCAGCATCCCTGTCCATCGAGCCATTTGAATCACTTGCCACCAGTGTCGCCGAGCACGTTCGTGTAATTGGTACAGAACTTGTACTGGTGCCATGGCTTCCTTCAGCTCCGACACCGGACAACAACCCTTCGGAGCCTGGCGGTCCCAACGCGGCGCAAGACCGCAGCAGCACTCCCTTCGACGCGTTCTTCCGCATGGACCGTTCTACTTCCTTACCGCACTCGCACTTCGTGCGCAGCGTCTTCGCGCGGGCCGGGACGAACGTCGCGTTGCTCATCGGGCGCGCGCCATTCGCCGCTGTGCGCGGGCAGACTCACGTTTTCCTGCCTTTCTTTGGTGGACCTGATGATCGGCTCGCGTTGGACTTTCTCATACAGTTGTGCGCTGATCCACGCGTCCGCGCTACGGTGGTACGCATATTCAAACGCGGTGTCCAGGCAGACGTTTCTGCTCCGAATGCTGCGCATCTCGCTTCTGACGGGGAGGAGAAGGAGGAGAACGTGGCGAGGAATGGGATGACCATTACCTCTTTGCGTTCGGTACGTTAACTTATACTCCCAAAAAGAGTCTTTGGAACTGAAGGCTGACGGATGCCCATGGTATGCCGCTCTGCGCCGGTTTCTACTTATAGACGACGACCGGATTCCCGGACACGATGTATGGCAACGCGACGACTCAGACACGACTGCAGTCTGAGACTGCAGACGGGATCGCTTGGGCGCGGTACGCCGCTCCATCGGCCGAGCCAAACCAGGTCCACCCGTTTCGCGAGGCGCTATTGCGTGCGACGTTCGAGGAGCTCGCGAGCCCCACACCGCTGCACGCAGCACTGCAACGCGTGCGCCGGATGCACCAGGAACAGCACTCCTCCGTTGTCGTCGTCGTCGGGCGATCGCGTCGCTTGGCGGTTGAGGACCATCATGCGGAGCTTCGCGCGCTCGAGACGGAGTATGGTGCGTCGGTGCGCGCTGATGTTCGCAAGACGGTTGGGGACGTCGGAACTGCGTTTTTGATGGCGCCGGGAAGTGAAGCGAACTTGCTTGTGATGCAGGCATCTGGAAATGGAACTCACTCGGACTGATGAAGGGATAGATTTAAACGAAATTGTTTTTTTAATGTTGTGTCCCGTCTTTACGATACGATACGCATCAGTTCACGACGATCATCATACCCGTCAATGACTTGTGTTGTAGACGTCACAGCACACAATCCATCTTGTTGATACCACATACCTCGTGAAGTATTTTGAAGGGTAAGACTGGTCGCCAGGTTAACAATCCGAGGTGCAAGGAGCGAGATTACATGCATAGAGCATAATTTACAAGTACCAGGATATGATCGGGGGAAAAAGGGGAAGGAATAGGAGGGTGGACCGGAAGGAAGGGGGTCATCAATGCTTGCTCTTCTTTTCTCTCTTCACCTTTTCTTTCTCTTCCTTCTTTCTCTCCTTTTTCTCCCTTTTTTGGGATACGTCCTGATATGCGCAGATAGATACTGAGCTCCCCAGAAGATTGAAAGTATGGGCATCACTCACCACATCTCCTTCCTCCTCCTTCACCCGCTCGCGCTTTTTCTCCCTCTTCAACGCCTTCTTCTCTTCTTTCGACAGCTTGACTTTCTTCACCGGTTCACCATCCTCCTCATCCACGTCCATCTCGTCCAACGTCCGCTTCTTCCTTTTCTTGTCCTTCTTCCTCGGCGGCTCTGCCTCGATGAGAGGAAGCACCGGCTCAACATTCTCCATCTCCTCGTCCTCGTCCTCCTTCTCAAGAGCAAGCTGGTCGAGTACCTTGCGAATTGCATCAGCATTTTTACCTGGTGGAGCGCCAGTCTCGAAAAACGCGAGACGTTCTTCCACCTGCTGACGTAGCGCTTCACCGAATTTGGGTGTTGGTGTTTCTGAGAAGTACGGTCAGACGGAGTGCGTGCGAGAGAAAAGGCGCACATTACCAGAGAAGCAGTCGATACGTGAGGCTATGGAGCACTTATTGGCAAGGAAGCGTGAGATACGCCCTTTGTGTTTGGGACCCGCACGACCAATAAAGGTCGAGTGGTAGATCAGACCGTACTGGAGGTGTATATGTATTAGAATGACTATGTCAGTAGCGGGTGGGAGGATGACCTACCTTGGGAGTGTTGCCCTTGGTTTTTAGTGCGCGAAAAAGTGCCTTCTCTGCGCCGAGGATCTGTACCGTACTCGCTGGGTACTTGCTCAAGTTAGTCAGGGACCCCGCGTGGCTGATAAGACGTGCGCCTATGCGCTCGCCAAGCAGAGCGGTAAGACTGGGGGCGACAAGATTCATTTTCTCGGCTAGATAGGAAGTGAGGGACTTGCGGTAGTCGGCGATCGAGACAACACGTGTGGCAAAAGCAGAAATGTTAAGCATGTCAATCTCGGAAAGAGCTGAACCCATGGAACCTGCAGCAGCGTCAATGATGTTCTGCGCTCGTGTGGTATCGTCGCCCAGAAGGGAAGCCAGATCGGTGAGCTTGTCCGCGGTGAGCATCTCCTTCGCGCCAATATATTTAGCGACTCGCGCGTACTCGTAATTGTCTGGCACGAGTTTGACGAGTTCGGGGAAATGGTAGCCATACCACTCTCGAATGCGCATCGAAAAGAGGTTGACGTCCTTGTCGAGCTGGTCAAGAAGAGCAATGGCTTGTATGATCATGTTGTCGACGCGATTAACGTTGAACTTTAGCTTTGAACGCGAGTAGGAGTGGCCAAGACCAAGCTGTGCCTTGGTAAGGTCATCTGTCTGCAGACCTTTAAGCAGCTTCGAGGCGTGGAAGCGGATTCCGCGAATGAGTTCCGCAGTTGACTCGGATGTGTCGCATTTGAGGCCAACGGGGCTTTTGATGGAGTTTGCTAGGATTGGTTCTGAGATGCCCAACACGATAGAGGAGCCGCCCTTGGGTTTCGACAGGTTGAGCTCGAGGAGTGCGCTCAAGTCCTCGTTGACCGTGCCTGCGACCAGCGTGAGGATCAAAAAAAAAGCATGAGATGAACTTGACACACCCTCTGATATATCGTTTGCATTCTCCAGCGCATGCGCGGCATTTTTGAACGGAGAAAAGCTCATTAACGAGACCATTTTCTTGAATTTGCCCAAATCCTGAATCGAATTTTGCACGGCCTCTGTCATGGCTGCAATTTCTTCCCGAAGTTTTACTTCAAAGATGGCGTAGCCTGACGCCGACTCGAATAAAATATGGGTCGCCATCTCGATAGAGTCGTCGGCGTCGTGGACGGCGATGGACTCGGACGCGCCTTTTTGCGGTGAGAACCGGTTACGTAATCGCCCACTCAACCGCTGACACAGCGACTCGCCTCAGCGTTGTATTTGACACAGAGTCTCATCAATCAAACACATCTCCTTGATCTGTTTATTTTCGTCGATGTCGTCGATATCATAACCAGCTGTCAACCACCTCGACTGCTGTGCGTAGCCATGCGGTGTTAAATCCTTTCGTCTACCTTGTCATCCTTGTCAGCTGTGGCGGTGCGATAGCATTTACACAGATTCTGCAGCGGGGTTTGTTATTCTGTCATCGTACATAGGTTTCTGGCAGTGAGGGATGTTCGAAACATTCAGATGCGAGACAGGATGCCTAGTGAACGTCTTTCAAACAAAGTCCGCGCCACACATTCAACCAGGTCGTTCCAGCCCCCGCAGCATTCAACCCTTCTCTCCACCTGATCGGTGGCTTCAAGATGAGATCTCAACGCTCCAGGAACGTTCCATAGTTCGGGTGCGTTCTCCGAAATGTACAGTAATACTGTACTCGTGGCTCATGACCAGTCTGATTTTCGCAACAGGCTTGTTCGCTGTTCTACATAATCTAGTCCCGTGGAAGCGATCTGTCATTGCAAACTGGTATAACTCCGTGACGATGGCCTGCCAATGCCACACGCTTGATTGCGCGTTTATTAAATTCACCCACAGCCTTGGGTTACTCGTGGCTGGGCTGGCGCTTACGGGTTTCTCAAGATAATCGCCTTGGATCAAGTGACAAATGCCTAGGGAGAAAAACCCTGGTTTCGTGATGCCCACCTGCCACCTGCGGCCCGGGATAGGTACAACGATTACGCACGAGCCACTGCCTCGTGTCTAAGGGGAGGACATATATCTTCTTCGCAGCACACCTTCCGTCTTGCACCCGTCCCCCACGCCCCCCGCTCGCAGCAGGTTCATATAGCTGCTCCCTCTCGAATGTGGGGCTCCGCGGCTGACGCTTGAAGATTCCTCCCTCCCCCCTCACATATCCTTAGGTCGTCCCTCTAATTCCAGGTAGTGTCCCTCCTTCAGACGAGATCATTTGGAGCTAATCGCACACTGGTCTTTGCAGTCCCGTCTTTCACTTTTCTTTCATTCATCACCACGCGCTTTCGATTATCTTCACGATCGCCAGACGATGCCGAGGCGAAGCCACGACACCTGGGGAGCGTCCCCTACTCCCCATGCGCCTCGTATCGCGCCTCGTCCGCTCCCGGACATTCGGAGTCCGCTGATGACATCGCCGATTCCGATTACGATATCACCACCCCAGGCGACTCCTAGGCCATCGACGACCCGACATCGACGTTACGGGTCCACTTATGAACCCGGCTACTCTTCGTCATTGGAGACGTCTGCACCACCACGCCCACGCCCTACCTCCCAGGTCGTGCGTACACCCCTAGCGCCGGCGCCACCTTTGAGAGGAATCCTCAAGACAGGTGGGGGAACCGACCCAATGAATTGCTGACGTAATCATTTATATTCTTTATCATGATTACAGGTGCTACCCAGTCTTCACTGGTCTTCAGGGCGTCTTTGATCCAGCGCGATCGAGATGGCTATGCCTCCTCTCCTGAAAAACCTGCCACCCTGAAACCATCGCAGGCATCCTTCGGACGACCATTGAAGGGCAAGCCTCCTCACGTCGCATGCCCCACGAGTACGAGTGCGTTCTAGACCGGGAAAGCGTGTAAACTAAGCGCTTACTTCGCTCTTCTAGGCCCTAGTACACCACCATCAACACTACACTGGAAGCTTCTACCCTTCGATGCTCGACGCTCGAAAGGAAAGCTGCAATTCGACTTTGCGTACGAGGTTGACGAGATCGTTCTCTCAGAAGCCACGGGTGGTTCGCGGCCACTGAGCGTTCTTGAGCGGAACAAGTCCGCAGCAGAGCCTGGCCTTACGGAGATGGTCATCCACTGTGCCGAGCTACCAGACTGGCCTGTGCACGTTGCACGCCAGTCAGGTATTCGCTGCGTGGACGTCTTCGATGCCATCCGGGATACATACAATGTGGTGCTGACGGCTACAGAGCGCTCCATCCATCAATCTCGCGTGCGAGATATCGAGAGACGCCGACCGCCAACGCCGGAAGGGGCTAAAAAGGGTGTGCGTCGCCGGGACCTTCTGGATGGAAAGACACAGTTCCTCGGGCTCGATTGGAGAACGTCTGACGCGCGCTATCCGAACGGATGCTGGTGCCTCAAAGTCGGTTCTCCGCGTACGTAACGCTCGGCTCCCCTTCAGCACTCGCTTCAGCACTCGAGCGAGCAGTGATCGCAGGAACCATTCATTTGTTTACCCTCCGCCTTTTTCAAATTTCTCCCCATTTCGCATGCAACTGCAACTCTTCGAAACATACCCTCCACCACAAATGCAAATGCAATCTTTGACGCTTCACGGTACTTTTTCTGTACTTCTTTCGGATATTATTATTTGGCCATCTAGGGGACCAGTGTGCTTTCGCCCTCATGTTCTTATTTCTCTGCGACTCTGTATTACCCCTCTCCCTCACCCCCCCTCCTCCATCATTTTGTACGTATACCACTGATTCGTTGCTCCCGCGCTGGTCCCGGAGATGTGGCCATAGGTCGTCCCATGTATGCTTCTACCCCAATGCTTGATGCTTTCATGCGTTTGCGACTCTCAACCGATCGCCTGTGCTGTCTACCGTTATTGTTGATACCGATAATCGTACGTTACAGACAACATGGACATTATTTGCGTTGTCCAGAAACGGGGATGGAAAGACTTTCGAGACTTTTCGAGTCGATGAGGAGCTCTCTCTGTGCAGAGATAACGAAGTGGGGTAGCTTTGCGCCGCCCTCAGTTTATCGGAAGGACGGTTGAGCCGCTCGCCCTGATATCGGCCAATGTAATCGATCGTGATGTGTGAAAAGCATCTCGCAACGTGTTCGAGTGGTGGCAGGTGGGTGCGCCACCAAACACGCCAACTGGGGAAAGGTGAGTGAGATGAGAGCAAGACTTGAGAGGGGCAATGTTCTACCATCTACAGCAGTACCGCTTGTTGCAACATGGGGGCTGTTGATTTGTACGCGTGATAGGAGTCGCGGAGCTCACGCACGGAAGTGTCCCGCTAATACATCAATAGGCTAGTTGATCGGTAATTGTGAAAACGATCGAATGAGTGGGGACGCGTCCCCCATACACCACGCCATCACCGTCCTCGCGCGGTGTGGAGTGGGGCCC
>WNFO01003122.1_pt1 | contig 13932 bp, 13 predicted proteins | sample 5400251 | NCBI WGS metagenome assembly WNFO01 (sample SAMN13153354, study PRJNA577476) | soil metagenome | isolation source: 100 cm saprolite under Madrone tree | place: USA:California | collected 2016-06-14 | reverse complement strand
CGCAAATAGGATATCAGAAAGTCGCTCGCTTGCTTCTCGAGAATGGCGCAAATGCAACAACTCAGACCAAGGGGGGGTCAACCCCATTGCATCTGTCGGTGCGCTTTGGACACGCAGAACTTGTTCATTCCTTTCTCGAGCGTGGCGCAGATATGACGGGTCAGAGGAAGGACGGGTCAACGTTATTACACTTGGCAATACGTTGGGGATATGTGCAAGTCGTCTCCGTCCTTTTGGAACGTGGCATGGATGTAGAAGCCCAAAACAAGCATGGTTGGACCCCATTGCATGTGGCGTCGCGCTGGGGACATTTGGAAGCTGCTTTATCCCTCTTACATCACGATGCAGATGCAACGGCACAAAACAAGTACGGATCGACGCCTTTGCGCCTAGCATTACAAGGAGGACACGTTGAAGTCGCTCGTCTCCTTGTCGAACACGGCGCCGATGCGACTGGTTTCGATGAGCAGGGAACAACTCCACGGCAGGTGGGAGAGGGAGAGATGGATATCGCATGCATGTTTGAGAGCAGCGCATATGCGACAGCCTAGGACAACAACTATAGTTCTCGTCATTCTGCGGTATGTGTCCAGATCCCCGTGCCCAACAGAACATGAGATCTGACTTTAATTATGGGAACTATTGATTCTCAGGTATTGTTGCCATGAAGCAAGCGTCGTTGTTGCGCTCGCAATCGCTAACACGACATGGTTCAGAATGTCACCGACCTGATTTTTTATAATCTGACTCGTTCCTACCCTTGTTGTTGATTTGATCCTTCCCTTGTTTCATTCGTTCCTTTCCTCGTTCTTTAATTTTGACACCTCACTTACCTTACCTTCTGTAAACTGTTAGTCTAGGTGTTGGACAGGGTTTTGTGACTTTCGAGTGCATGTGTATAGTGCTCATTGAAATTGACGGACGCTCCTTGTACCATCGCCTCCTCGTCCTTGTGCTTTTGCCTTGATTCTTCAAAGTGTGGCGTGGTCGGGTCGTGCGAGTGAGTTCGAGAGGAGAGAGATAGAAGAGCCAAATGAAAGGAGGGAAAAGGTCAGCATTCGACAAAGGGGCAAGACGTGTTTTCGGCTCGTTCACTTGCGCTAACGTCCAGCACCCTCAGGCCAAAGAGGCTGATAAGAGGAGGAAATAAGTAAGGGTTCAGCGGCACACAGGGTCAAAAAGCAAAAGTGAGCTCAAAAAGGTGCTGTATTGTAGAGCGTCCGGTATCACGAATATTTATTCCAGGGGGAAAGGGACATTTTCGTCCAACGATCGCTGACATGCCACACAGCATGTGGCACCCTAGATGTACACTAGGGGAGCTAAAGTGAGTGCCAGTGGCAATGAAGACCAGACCGAAGCACCCGGAGCGGTCTGTACGGGTATAGAGCGCAACCACGCAGTAAGCAATGAGGAGACGACAATGCCTTTCGGAGCCGCCACATGTATTCCAATGCCTGTATAGTACTCTGAAACAACACTGTCCGATCAATGGGTATATGCACCACCTAGTTGAGAGACCAACTCCACCCCAACAGGAAATCCTGAGAAGAGATAGGATTAGTTGTAAGTGGTGCTGCAGAAGGGGTGGAACGGGCTGACTTACCTAAAAGAACATTTTTTAGGACTGCTCATATGGTGGAGGGATGTGGTTCTCAAATGCCCGGGTGTACCACACTCGCCCTTCTTGTGGAGTGGCGGATCGTGATTCGTGAGACGGGATTGGTGGATTGGGTGATGCTGACTGACACATCCGACGAGGTTGAGGCCATGGTATATGAGGATACACTCAATGGTCCAGCATTGCTGGTTCTTGTCCCAATCACTGCATTGCTTGAAGACGGTGAGGGTGTGACAGGGTTGGAGGCAGGGTTCGGAGTGGGATTGGGCATGGGTGTGGGAGCAAGGACGGCAGTGGGAACGGGAGCGGGAGCGGGGATGGGAGCGGCAATGGGAACTGAACGAGTGACACTTTGAACGACGGTGCATGAGAATGTAAATTCCGTTCGGTTCGAATTTTCAGCATTTGCAACCGAAGGAGAATAGGGAATATCAATTCTGACCATTGACATGATGACAGAGGGAGAATGTGGGGAGGGGAAACAAAAAGAGGTGATTGACACAACTTATAGTAACCACACGGTGGGCATTTTACAATATAAACCAATTCAGTCGGCTAAATATTGCAATCTGATTGGTCGGTCAAGAGCAACTGAATTGGTTTATATTGTAAAATGCCCGCAATGCATCGTGATATGGCGCGCCGAATCTAGGATTCATCGGCTCTGTCGTTTCTATGATACCAATGAAATGTCACTGTCACCGCGGGCAGACCACAATATAATTCAATTCAGTTGTACTTGACCGACCAATCATATTGCAGTATTTAGCCGACTGAATTGAATTATATAGTGGTCTGCCCGCAGTGTGCATATGTATAGAGGCAGGTACACGCACGCCGTCCGGCGGAGCCAAATGACTCTCCCGCACTGAGGATGCTCGTGCTCAGCTCCCACTCTTGGCTTTCTCTGAGAGAGCGGCCATCAAGAACGCAGCTCGCTCGCTCACTCGCCAGCCTCGGGACGTATCACGAGTAGAAGGCCGAGTTAAATGTCGATCGATGCCGCAGCCGGTAGCCGCCTCGCGCGAGAGGCGCGAGAGGCGAGTGTGAGTTTGAATGATAACACCAATAACCTCGACGAAGGACTACTATAGTAGTACATGTCGACCATTGCGTTCGGTTGTTCTTCAGTGGCATTCCATATCTTTCGGACGATGCCACGACCAACGGACTCGGAGGCCCATAATTTTCCGCCCTTGGGATTCTTGAGATTGTGCATATATTCCTGATGATCGGTGAGGCGTCTTATTTATCAAGTCAGGAAACCCGAGTCCGAGTCGCCCAGCGTAATATTAAATAAAGAGACTACTTCGGGCGGGATTGGTTAAATGATAGACATGAAACCCCACGATCTGTCCTCATTGTGTATCCAGAGCCGAGGTTTACTGCTTCGAGATGTTAATATCCACCTATCCCGTCTTTGGCGCATGATCATGACATACTTACTCTCAGACTGGTGGCACGGGCCGCACGGCTGACGAACTACGCAAGCAGCGTATCGAGCCAGCGGATAAACACCTATCCCTTACGAATCCAATCGTCTGATCAGAGTAAGACGCCAAGAAAACCGTGCGCTAGGATCGTATTGCACAGCCCGAGGCAAGCTTCCGTAGAATAAGATAATAATGGACAAGCCTGGAAGTCATCCATACGACAACGGCCGCATTCAATTCAGATAAGCGACTTGGACATCAAGAATCCTTTGACACAGTACTGAGTGCGCAAACCGCACAACCTTGGAACGGACCATCGTAGCCGAACTTCGAACTGGAGTATGCAGCAGTTGACACAGTAAGGACTTTCGTGGAACGCCCAGCACCACATTGGATCTCGGCGGCCACTTAGTGCCTTGGGATCCCCGCCGATTAGCCATGAGCACCGTGACGACGGCGAGATTCCCAAAGGTCACCGTACAAACGTGCGAGCCATCGGTGATCGCTAAGTTATGTGCCTATTAGTGAGCTCCCCCTAGAGGATAAAATCAGAGGTCATGCGCAGCGCAGCGCGCGTGCGTGAACGCAAAGTCTAGTGACATCCGAGGGGCACAAAGCAGACAAGCGACGAGAGGGGATGATATACTGCAGCAGGTTGTATTGTGCTCGACTCGGAGCAAGCTGCCGACTCACGATCACCTGATGTGTAGGGTGAATCATTGGACAGGGCCGAGGGTATCGAGTCATCCACCAACCACTGGCCATCCGGGACCTACTCCAACTAGAATGTGGTGTTCTGTTGGTACTACCATGGCCGCGTCAAACCCTCACACAACCTTGCCGGACAAATACCTACTGAGGGCTCCTCCCGGACTGCCTTTTGAGCCACCGCATCCCGCGTCGTATTCACACTCACACCCTACACACGGTATTCCCGCAGTCCAGTGCTTACAAAGGTCCGCTGCATTCCTATCAACAAGAAAAGATCACTACGGAGCAAATAAGGTAAAAACGAGCAGAGAGAAGCTAGAGTACAGAGCATCCAAGAAAAGGCCTACAGGACATAAATATAGTAACAAGGCAGGTATGACCAAGCAAGCAGGTGTTGTGAAAGATGCAGCTTTACCCAACAAACCGGTGAGTGTTGCGGAAGAATGATTGGGTTTGAGCAAACTTACTAAATCCGATAGATCACGCAGCGGCGCTAAGGCCCATCGCTCGTGCACCCGCACCAACCGCACCCTCCCAACCCAGAAACCGCTCCCCAGATATCGTCTGAAGTTTCTCAGGACTGCCGTAGAGGTCGTCGTCGCCCCACCTTGTCATGCCCCGGGAACGCGCCCAGACCGTAACGAACAATATTCGCTTCAGTCTCCGATTGAAGAAGAACCAATGCGAACTCCACAGTAATGCGCCCCGGCGACGCAGCAACGTGTGCGTGTGCAGGTCGTCGTCAACAAGTGCACGCAAGCGACCTCCGAATGCTGGGCGGTGAACCGGTGCAGCCTCGTCGACATCATAGTCATCAAACGCGAAAGGTTCGTCTCCGGAATCGTCGGATGAATCGGAATCGCCGACGGATTTGACGTCATCCTCGTCATCCGAGAAGTCGCTCCCATGCGGGTCCGACTCGATGTCGGGCACATAGGAAAATACCTCGCATTCGGCGAGTCCTATTACATCGTCGAGTGCGCGATAGAGCGTCGGGTGTGTGCCGGACACGATCTGTGGTGGCGCGTAAGGGCTTGGAAGTGGCTGGACCGGTGACGACGATGTGGGTAGGGACGAGGGGAAGAAGTCGACGGAGGTAGGCGGGTATGATGAATAACTCCGCGGTGCGCGGACGCCAGCACGTTGTGGGGCGACCAAGGTCGTGCTGAGTGCGTTGAGGACGCTCGCGCCACTTTGTTCTTTGTGGAAATGGGCAGGCTTGACGTCGGAGAATTCGTGATCGGGGAATGCGACGTTGAGCGTCGCGATGAGTAAGTAGAGGGTCTTTCTTGTCGAGTGTTTATCCATGGGGCCGAAAGGGGTCATCTCGGCCTCTCGGTCGAGGGCGATAAAAGAGGGAAGCGGGGGAGAGTGTGACACGTCGTCATTGTAGGCACTCTCGAGGGATTTGAAGAGCTTCTTGTCCCGCTTGATGTTCTTACAGCTATAGGCCTCTATTCGAGTGTGGACGGAGCATTCGGGACCCTCATGCGTTAAGGCTTGGGCGAGTCTTGCAAGGTTAGGTATTTCGATGTATTTCATGGGCCGGGAATTGGATGCTGGTGGAGAAGGGGAGGTGGAGTCGAGTCGATGAAAGGAGGCGGAGGTATTGCGACTGCTTCACACTCAGCCAGCCAATCAGACATCTCCCGAGATTGCACTTCGCCTGCGCACGTTTGCCGCAGCCCTCTCACGTTCTACCACATCCCCGGCCGTTGCGCACGCTACTATATGTTTTAAGAATAGCTATTAGTCTAAGATAGGTATGTCGCAGCGTTGACACAACGTGTGCCGCAGTCACAGCTTCGCCTTGCCCTTTGTGCTCTGATAACATCCGTAGTTCAGCATATGCCGTAACAAAAGAAGACAGTTGGCATACCTTGAGAACACCATCAAGTTTTGTCGCGAGCATCATGTTTCCTTTCGTTTTGAGCGCCCCAGTCATGAACGCCTTTTGTCCCGTCGTCTTTCCATCCGCGATATCCACAAACGTCTCGTCTGACACGATGATCGTAACGTCCGGCTTGAGACCAAGCGACTTTGCCTCTCCTTTCTTCACCACACCCGTCTTCTTCAAGTCGATCGTCCAAAACGCCTCCTTCCCTGCGGCATTCTTGACCCTGAACTCGAAGATGCCGTTGTTCTAGCGCGTTGAAGACAGGCAAGGCAATAAAGTTTCAGAAAGAGGGGATAATACGCGGAAGTGGAGTGGGCGAGCACCTTCTTTAACTGCGCTGCCTTCTCTTCGGCGTTGTATCCCTCAAAGACCGCAGCCAGCGCAGCCAGGATTTCTGATGTCTGGGAAGGGAAAAAATATAGGCCTGAGATTGAAGTTGGTAAGAAACGTAAACCGCTTACCTTGTAACCTTCCTCTTTGACGTCGGACATGGTGTTTGTTGAGCGAGACGGACAACTGGGGAAGATGAGCGGATGAAGCGAAGAACCTCATGGATTTATAAGCAGACAGAATCGCTTGGCATGTGAATTCATCGTGGGCCCCGGGGACAGTAACGTTCAAAACGGGGATGGTCTTGAATTCCGCGGCTTCGATATTATGCAATATAATGAGCGTACGTTACAGTAAAAGCTATTCAATCATGTCCTACACGAGAATAGTAACTGAGAGGGGGTAAAGGATATGTAAGTAGAGGGGGAAATGAGCGGAACAAACGTCGTGAGATCACAACATTCGACTGAACAGACCACGGGGACGTCGTGGCGTAGGCTGTGCCTCAACACGAAGAACAGATAAGCTATCGAGCTGCTTCATGACCTAATAGTAGCAAATCAGCATAACAGTAAATGCACAGGAAAGTATAAGAGCAGCAAACCTCTTCCAACTTATCCTTTCGGTCTTGCAGATCCAAATGCTGCCGTATTTCCGGATTTTCCTTTGCAAATTCGACGATCTCGTTACGGTCGAGGTCGTAAAGCAATCGCGAGTCGATCTCTCTCGGGAACTGATAGAAGAACTGGTCGAGGAGTTCGATGTTGATGAACATGGACGAGGTGTAGGCGAGCTTGTCCGCGACGACGTTTAAAAATGCTTCGGGACAAAGCAAGTCGCTTTCGGGACCTGCTTTGCACCTCTTTGATTTGAGAGCCGCAATGCGGAACTTGAGAACACCCAACCTGCCGGTATATAAGGCAGCATGACGTGCTAGACCAACAGTAAGGAAAAGTCGCGTCGGTAAAGGCTATGCATCGAAAACGTACCATCAACGAGTTGCGCAGGAGTGTATTTATATGACTCTAGCGGAATGTCGATCGCCTCCTCGCTAGCACTAGCTGCCGCTTGCGCTTGCGCTATGCGCCGACTCTTCTTCTCCCGCTCCTTCTCTTCAAGATCGCGGACATAGCTCATCAAGTTACCGAGCCTCCGACTTCCACCAACCTTCTTTCGAATCTCCTTGAGCTTCTCCTCGCACATCTCGACTTCGCGTTCAAACAGCTTGATAGCTTCCTTCCGGCCGTTCTCCCACTCGCGCTCATCGACCTCTACTTCAAACTTGTACGGCTTGATGCAATTTTCGACTTGGTCCGAGGTAGGCGGAATGCGTTCGCGCAGTATCATATGTGCGAATTGCACCAGACGCTCGCTTGCGCGTGGATGGAAGTTGAATGGTTCACCCGCCGCGATACTATCTATGAGAGTGCGTAAACCGTCGGCCACAAGGAGCGTTGCGTCACGTCCGACTCCGGACTTGGTAAGCAATGACGACGCGGCCTCGAGTTTGTACTTCCAATACGGTTCAACTTCGGCCGGCTTGAGGCGTCTGTCTTCTCCGAGAGCGGTGAATTCGCCCACGCGCTTGTCACTCCAATATAATTGTTCGAGGACATCCATAACACGTTCATCAAGCATGGTCTTGAGCTTCGCACGCACGGCGGGTTTGCGGAACCGGGCCATAAAATCCCTGAAGCGCGCCTTGAGAGTGTCGATAGTCTCCGCAACGTACGATTCCGGGGTAATTCGTCGGTCGTTATATTGCACCTTAAACTGATACTGCACTTCCTCTAGCTGTAGTTGCACAGAGTTTGTGATGCCATGAATTGATGAGGCCATAGACGATTCAAGGACTTCTTCGAGACGCTTCTTGAGAGTGTCCAATCCCACCATAAGGGACGAGGAGTTGTAAAAATGCTCTTGATTGTCTCGGAAGTAGTCATCATCATGCCACGCAGCGACATCCAGGGCCCCGCGGGTCTTCCCAGACGGTTTACATACAACGCCGACATAACCAAGATGCAACGGATAACGGTTTCCAGACAAGATCGCTGCGCCTTGCTCTGGTGACACGAGATCCAACTTTGTGACGACACCAAGGGTCCGCAGTCCTAACGGATCAACCTTTCTGCTAGCCCTGAGAGCGGGGGAGTTGGCAAGGTCCACATCGGCAGCGCAGACCGCGAGGACGATGTTTGGCTCGCGGATGTACTTCTCACATAGGGCAGAGATCTTCTCCTTCAGCGTTTCGGGCTGGTCCATAGAAGAGATCTGTACATATCCAGGAAGATCGATGAGGGTAAGGTCTGGGACGTTCGGGCTGTATATTCGGAGGTCGATTGGTTCATCCGAGACAGCTTCCGAAGATGGGACAGCAAGGTTGAGGTCAGTTAATATTTTCTGGATTTGCGAGTAGTCTGAAATCTTTCCGAGACCAAGCGATGGGAATTCGCCAAATTCGACAGCTTGCCCATTTGCGTCTTGGACTGTATGGATGAGTGTTAGCTCGATAGGGCGGCGCGTGACCATGTTGTTCCCCCTGGTAGAAATGTAAGATGTTAACGGCGCATGGGAAGGTGAAGCGTGGCTCACTTTGGGAGAAACTCGTGCCCAACAATTGTCTCCAAAACGGAACTCTTGCCGGAACTCTGGCTACCGATGACAACAATACTTGGTAGTTTCAGCGAGTCGCCTTGATCAACACTGAGCAATATTCTCCTGATTTCTATGAGTTTTCTAGTCAAATGCATGAGACCGTTTTGCCGTGAGTTCATCGGTAAGTCTTTACTATCTTCTGTAGCGTCCAATGGGGATGACATAGTAGCAGCCACTAATGCGGCGACTGCGGCATTATCACCACTTGGATGACCCCTGCCTGGGCCTCCACGTTCTCCATGCTTTTGGTCGCCTTCACTGTGAGAAGCTCCCGTTGACGAGAGCAAGTCTTTGAGAAACTGTGGGGTTTCCAGCGTGGGCAGGTTCACGCTCTGGACCCGTTCCGATACAGCTTTTACTCCGTCGGACGCGGTGTCAAAGAGATCCGTGGCAGTGTCCTTGACGGACGAGATCCACCCTTCTGACTTCTTCCTGAACTCTAGAGAAAATTATAGCTAAGCGATAAGGTACGGGGGTGGGTGAACACACCCTCAAACTTGTAGTTTGCGTATGTAAATCCCCCGGCGCCGATTGTAGCGCCTGCAATCGGAACCCTAAATGCCCTGGCTACGATCTTGGGTATTGACGCATAGGATAGATGGCGGGCATTCACGCGTCGGAATGGAGAAAGGGAGGAAGCATAACGGGGACGAAGGCGAGCCGGATGCTGCATCATGGCTGTGGTGAACTGTCTGTGTGCCGATCTGACACCGTCAGGAGGTCTTCGCGAGGCATAGAGGCCATATGTGACTGTTTTCTGAGACGAGAGTGAACGGAAATGGGGAAAGGACATGGCGGAAGGGGCGTGGCCACGAGTATTCAGAAGAATGACTTTCCGGAAAACATACGAATGCCACTGCGAGCAGAGAGCAAAGCTAGCACTGGGGGGGGCTATGGAGGGACGGGGAGCAACTCAATTTACAAATTGCCGCCGTGCCGAACTGCGACCGTGTGAGTGTGAGTCAATCACCTTACGTCGGCTGCTTGATGAAACTCAAGCTCTCAGAATGTCTGAAATACCCCAGTCTGACGTATCTCGTCCCTCAAAACTCCCAACTGCAAATCTACTTCCACATGGCGCGCCGCCTCCAGCCATTGAACAGACCTCGGCTGAATACTTGGAAGCTGTTGAGGAGGAGTGGAACAAAAGGGTCGATGTTGAGATAGAGACACTGGCTGAAGGCATGGTCGATCTAGTGAACCTCGCCTCGGTGAGTTCCCTTGAGATGTCCCTCTGTCGTCTTGACCTCCGCACCGTGGTCAGATCAACAACAAAGATAAATTTAAAATCGCGCAGGAAGCATTCCAAGCACAGTTCCGCGCAGAGTCCATGGTTCTTTTTTCTTTCTTATGTCCCGCACCATGAATTTGAATCTTCGGTCTAGATTAGGGCAGCTAACTCTCTGCTCTCCATCGTTCACTCTATGAAACTACAACTGCTCTTATCAGACGAAGCGCAAATCGTAGAAAGGCGGGACGCAGAGCTTGCGACAACCTTGCAAGAAAAGGAGGAGGCAAAGGCAAAGGTTGCTGAATTGTTGAGCAAATTGCTCAAGTGATGACTGTGAGTTTTGTACGAACTTGAACTCTCCCTTTGTCCCGACTTTCGAACCTTCTGCGCCCAAGCAACGCGCCAAAAAGGAACGCATTTTTGATCATCTAATCCACGTACTACCTTCGATTGCTCCATTGCTAGTATTTGCATACATGCAAAACTGGTCCCTGACACTAATACCCAGTCTAATCTAGTAACAAGTCTTAAAGGTGTGCATTATGATATGTATGAAATGTGAATTGTTGGGCATGTCATCGGTATCTTGCAGTGCCGGTGATAACGAACAAGAACCTATTACGGCCCGGCGGGTGAAGCATGTGCAACTGAAATTGTGATGAAACGTTTCTTGGATCCTTTTTCTCCTCACAGTTCCCGAACTTGAAGGTATGAGAGCGTTATACGCCTCTATCATTATCACTGTCACTTTTAAACTTTGAGCCCTCCACACAACCTTAGCTTTAATTCTTTTTTTGAAAAGCGCTCTATTTCGTGTGCTCGTAATCGCACTACGTAAATCGGCTCCTCGGGCTAGCACACGCGGAGCTATAGCATGCATGTTAAGTTTCCTCCACTTTACCAATGGCCCTCTCACAGGTTTTAAAGCCTCTAATACACCCCCATGTCCTCAAGGGGCCTGGAGTCCTTTCGCTTTGCTAAGACGTTTCGCCGTCTGACATGTACTTCTCGCACTCTTTTATCCTCGCCATTCTTCCCTTCTTCACTGCGGCCATCCCACTGGTATAATTTCCCGCTTCTGTCGGTATCTCAGTTCCCATTGCCAAGCGCGGAAGGCATCCCCATGCCGACCCTACATTGTATTAGAACTGGCTCGGGGTCCAGACCCCAATCGCGTACGCTGTCTGTGACTTCCCGAGTTGCAGTGCACAGTAATTAATGTTTGATTTTTCTTTCGCAGTCCCTTGCAACTTCAGCACACCCATCTCGGTCTATGTTGGAGGGAAGGAAATCGAGATTTCCCCTGATTCATTGAACCTCGGTTCCCTATTTGAAGACTCTGATACCTGCCTCGCAGGAGCGGGTCTCAGACGATAAACACACGGGTGGTAAGATGTCTTGCTCAGGGACAAAGCTGATCTCGGTACAGAAATTTTGGATTCTTGGTGTTGTTTTCCTGCACGATGCTTACACTACTTGGGACGTTGGTAAAGAGCGCATTGGCTTCGCTGATCTTGTTAAAAGTGGCAATTTACAACAAACATCCGTATCGTAATGTGACGTGAAAAAAAGGAAGAGATGCAACTGAAGAAAACCCGCGGGACTCACTGCTAACGTGACTTCGGCGAGACAGTCAAATGACATCCCTGGGACGGTAAGCGCATCGGTGAAGGAGGAGCCATCCGCACAGAAATCCAGTCCTATGTCCACAAAAGTCGTTCCAGACCGAAAGTACCCCATTCATCATAACGGCGTACGCGAAGCAATCAAACGAGCATGACAATCGATAAGGGCAGCGATGATATTAAATTCTGTTTGCCTCGGTGCTGCGTAGCACGCAGCGTTCTTACGCAAGTATCTGTGCAGAGCTGAGTTACAGACGCGGTTCAATGGGCATGTTCTTCGATACCAGCCCAAATTACCTAGAAGTAGCTTGGGTAGAACGGGTCATGTGATCACTCGTGAGCGACGCGTGAAGGACGCGTCAATAAGGCCAAACACGCGTTGAATCCACTCTGGTTCATGATCCATACAAGCGGTAATCATGTCTCGTTCCCACTCGTCCTCCTCTACCTCGGCAAGCAGGCAATCGTCACTAGACGCTATAAACGCTGAAAGCTCAAGACTACGGTCGCAGATTGCCTCGGAAATCGGTGAGGCAGATGATCCACTAGCATTGTACGACCGCTTCGTCAAATGGATCTTCGACGAATACCCACGCGAACACCTCGCGTCATCCGGCCTTATTGAACTACTGGAGGAAGCAACCAGGAGATATAAGGATGATTCAAGTTATAAGAGCGATTTGAGGTATCTCAAGCTATGGACGCTCTACGCGTCACTCGTGGACAAGCCAAGCGTAGTATACAAGTTTATACTTACCAACGGGATCGGGACGGTGTATGCACTTCTTTTTGAAGATTATGCCTTGGCCTTAGAGAGAGATGGCCGGTGCGTACATAATTTAACATGTACCATTCAGCATTCTCATGGCTTGAAAGTCAATCAGCTGCAAGTGAAGTCTATCGCACCGGTATACAACGCAAAGCGCGGCCGGTAGAGCGTTTAAAGAAAAAATATGACGAATTTCGACATAGAACCTCCTCGAAACCACCCGTATCACCGCCCGCCCCCCAAATCACTCTTCCCAAAGTGAAAGGGACACCGGAAGCTGATTCACTGCGTCGACAACCACTCAAGAACTACGAGAACTCTCGCGTAACAAAGCAGTCTCATTCTAGCACTGTCCCTTCTTCCCGTGCCCCTTCAGCGTCTTCGTCGTCAACTCATCATTCTCACAATCGGTACTCTTACATGCTTGCGCCTCCAGCGGCTGGACGACGCCCAGAGAAGCTGAGGCTTAATCTCAAATTGTTGTTTACCGAGGAAGGGGGAGAATGTAGTATGCCGGAAGCCCGCGCACGTTCTATGGGCCTCTTAGGGAAGCGGTGGGGCCCACCCCCCGCTTCCGAGCTCTCTCGTGCCAGTTCTTCGACGATGCGAGTCAACTTCAATGATGATGGGACCAAGAATACTCGTAACTACACTGCTCAGAGAAGCCTAGCTGGGGGTGAGCCTACTGTCACGATCAATACCAAAGCAGCTATTGCAGATGTCTTCGGCATGTACAACTCACCTGAGAAGTCGACTCGCCTTTCTACATTGCCTGGGACCAAGCATGCTCCTGTACACGCTGTTGAACGCGTGACACCCATCAATTTGCTCCCTCAAACTCGGTCAACTTCGGTTGAGAATGCCAGTCATTTGGCGACACCTGCAAGTGAGGGTCAAGTTCACGTTTTTCCGAATATGTTGGCATCACTTAACTCATTCCAGGTTTTACACCCTTCGTTGATGAGAATGCGACTCGTAAAGAAAACGCACCTAAAGTATAAAATTCCTCCTGTCGATAAATCTATAAGTTAATTGATTCTTTTAGTTCAAGCCTTTCGTCGATGAGAATCTGCAACCACGGCCGCCAGCACCTGCATCCATGTCGGCGCGCCGAGCTTTAGCCTCCAAGGACATAGGAACTGTTGCGTTGACGCTTAAGACGAAGGGCACAGGTGACGGTGATAAGCCAAACGTATTTTCTAAGGTGTTCACGCCCGTCGATAAAGAAGATATCAAGGAACCAGCCGAACCAGAAAGCCAATCTTTCCGGACAACAGGCCAGAACGCAGCTCTCAAGCCGGGCAGTCAGAGACGTACTCTTCTTGGTGATGCGCAGACTCCTTTCAAGGTTTTCAGCCGTCCGCCGGAAAAGGATTCTGTGTTCTCGAGACCCGGCAGCTTGGCCCCTTCTGATGAGGATGCGTCAAATGCCACCCCTCACCTGGATTCAAGTAACCGCGCATCCCTTGGAACGTTCGTCCCTCAGAGACAAGAGGAAATGCTAGAAGTACTGTCATCTGAGGATAAGGGGTACCAGGATCACGAGGGAATACCACCAAACACTGCCGTGGATCACGAAGAAGATACTGAAGAATTTGAGGCAACCCACGAAGCCCCATTTGGCGGGCGATTTGGCCAATTCAATGTCATGACGCCTATT
>WNFO01003118.1_pt1 | contig 13938 bp, 14 predicted proteins | sample 5400251 | NCBI WGS metagenome assembly WNFO01 (sample SAMN13153354, study PRJNA577476) | soil metagenome | isolation source: 100 cm saprolite under Madrone tree | place: USA:California | collected 2016-06-14 | reverse complement strand
GCCTGCCCCGGTGACTAGTGCGACTTTCTTTTCAAAAGACAAATTCATTGACCGGTTCCTCCTTCACTTGATGCATGCCTGCGCGTTCTCCTGCGCTTGGCTGAGAGCGACCTTTTGAGTGCGTTCACCCATTTCCGAACGCCCTTGTCATCCCCACTTTAGATTTGCATACCGGTGCTGTGCACTAGCCAAACGCGCCAATCTACTTGCAATATACGCCACGCGGTAGGCTTGAACGGGTCTGGGTCGAGGGAATTCCGCTGATGAACTGCTCTCTATCTTTGATGTGCAAATGTGGCGGCCGATTACGCTAACCAGAAGTTATTCTGCTCCACAAGGCGGATGTGGGGAGTATCGACCCCGTTCGACGGCGTTGCCGGCACCATTTCCGAAGGTGAGAGGCCAACCCTAATATCATTGCCGTGACAGTGAGCGATTCATAAGTACTTGCAAGGACTTACAAGAGCACGGACGGCACCGTAAGTCCTTGCAAGACAGTCTTAGACATCGTTGTTGTGTACCACGGTGTGTAACACGCTTTTCGGCAATCTCGTGAAACTCATCGATTGGTTGCGGGGGCTTGCAATGCACCGAAGACGCTGGTTCTGCCGTTCAGGTATAGGTTGCCCGCCACCCGCTATCCAAGATTCAGGCGAGTCACTTAACCGCTGAGTCTAATTGGGATGCGCCTGAGAACTGGTTGGTCTTCGCGACACGCTTCTTGTAAGGCTTCCGCTGCCTCGGCAATGGCTTACGGCTCAGGAAGCATTTGGCCAACTGACCTAACCGACCACGCATCCGACCAAATTCGCTTTCCGTGATCCCGAGCCAATCGACTGCATCACCTAGCGTTCCAGTCGCGGGCAGCGCCTCGATCAAGGGCAAAACCTTCGGGTCTTCCCGCCGCACGAAATTCACGAACTCTTCAAGAAATGCTTTATCGCAAGCCTGTTTTTCGGAAAAGGCTATTACTGGGCCATTTTGGGGGTTATGGGACCTGAATCGGGACCTGCAACTGGGACCCATTCCCGCCACTGTCATCGCCTGCGCCTTCGCTTTCTTCGCCGTCAAAATCCGGTGACCGCAAGGTCGTGAAGGTTCAATTCCTTTCTCTGGCACCAAATTCAATTCAGGTTGCAGCCTAAATTTTCTCCGCGTGGGGTAGAATTCTCTTGCGCCTAAGGAGCGCGAAAGAAATGCAAGACATCAGCAAGGAACTGGATTTTCTAAAGACTCGTGGATACGAAGTGGGCGCGTCGTTTGTATCGCCAGAGGGAAGAATGCACACGTGGATCGCGAACCGTGCATGTGCGTTCGAACACGTCGCGCTGCTGGTGGCGCTAGAGAAGATGAAATCGAGAGCCACGAGTTTCGACAGCCCTGCGTTGACAGAGTTGGCTGTACTATGTCGAAAGGCAGCAGACAGCAACGAAGCGACTCCCGAAGTTGCTGCGAAAGCCCGGGCGTTCGAAACTGAGTGGGGATTGCTGGTACAGCGCGGGACTCCACTGCCGGCATCGCTAAAGGATAAACAAGCGCTCGATGCTGAGGGCGCAGTGCTGGCGGGGCGGATGGTGACGTTTCTGGCCCGCGAACTGCCGAATCTTTCTGTGCTTACGGTCGCACACGCCGGGTAGAGTACAGGAAGGGCACCTTTCACTAAAATGAAGCACTGGTGGATACGCCTGCGGCTGTGGTTTAGAAAGCTGCTCAGTGGGCGAATCGTGAGCGTCCAAACCGAACTTGATAGCGCCCTGCTGCTAGGCGAACGACTTGAAGACCTTGTCGTAAAGCGTGGGCAATGCCCCGACGACGACCGCAACATTCTGCTGCTGGGATATTGGGCGCTTCTTTTCGATTTCCACAAGGCGATTCTAAGCCTCATACCGAACTTGTGCGGGAGCGCGTTTGCCCTGGTGCGGCCAAGCATGGAAGCGTTAGTTCGTGCCCATGTCGCAGTGAAAGGATCGGCAGCAGAAATAGCGAGCCTACAGAACGACACGTACCGCACCAATTTCGCCACGATTGGGCCGTGGATTGATATGCAGTTTGGAACCGGAAATTTGTTCACGAACTTCCTGGGCCATGCGAGAGGTGCACTTCACAGCTTCACGCACGCAGGCATCTCTCAGCTAGGAAGACGTTTCGATGGTCACAATCTAAAAGCGTCATACGATCAAGGTGAAATTGTTGAAGTAATCCGTGTTTCCACCAGTGCGGTTTGGATGGTGACCAATCTTGTCACGAAGCATTTGGGATTCACTGCGGAGGCGACAAAGGCTGAGGAGCTATACCTCGAATGGGGCAAGCACTGAAATATGAAACCGGAGGAAAAGCTTCTTTTTGAGACTTTCCTAACCGCGCATCCGGATTTCCTTGACATCAAGGCGTGGGTACCGGGACCGGAGCCCCCGGATGTCATCGCTACCGATTCTCACGCCCGCAAAATTGGCATTGAACTCACAGAATGGCTGGACAAAGAGCAAACAACTCCTTCCATTGCCAACCAAGAAAATCAGATGAGATGGTTGTCTGCTCTCGACACCGAAAACCACGCCCCGCCGAAAAACTTTCAGTACGTGCAAATTTGGTTTCGCAACGGACCAAGATTCTCGCAGCGGGAAGAATTGTCTTTCCGCGAGGAGTTCTATCGGCTTGTAGGCCATGTTGATGACAATTGGGAACGTGAGATGGCTGGAAGGCAGAAAATTTGGAACGATTTTGGCAACTACCCCACGCTTGGAACGCACGTCTACCATGTCCGCTTTGACGATAGAGCGGCATTTAAGCCGAGCAGGTGGGCATTGGGCACGCCAAAGGGCGGAGCATATGATCCCCGGCAGACTACCGAGGCTCTCTTAGAGAGAATTGAGGAGAAAAAGAAGAAGCCCAATTACGTGAAACTGAAAGCCGAACACGGACTTGCGGAATTGGTTTTGCTATTGCACTACGGAATTCGCGGCATCCTTCACAATTGGCCTTTCGAGGGCGTCAATTGGAAGCTCGAAGATACTCTCCGCGAAGCTCGCAAGAACTTGGCGAAAGACTCAGGACCTTTTGATCGTGTGTTTCTGTATCTCGCATTCAATGAAGGACAACTCTTCACTCTTTATCCTTGATATCGCCGACCCTTCACACTTCACGCAACTCAAAGTCCTGAGACATCGAGTTCCCGCCCGTGTCAGTGACCGTCAATCGACAATGCACAGGTCCCGTGGTTAAGATCGGCGCATCCAGCGGAAAGAATGGCAGGAATCCTCGCGGAGACATTGTTTCTGCCTGTACCCTTATGAGCCCATCCGTCGTGATCTTCGGCTCGTTACCGATGTTACGAACACAGTGCCTTCCCTGAATATCAATTAAGCCGAGATTGGGCCGGATGTTCTGATATGTCTTGTCAGATTCTCGAATGTAGAGGTCGTATCGCTGGATCGTTGTCCCCTTGTTTCCAAGGTTCTCAAGAGCCATGTCAAGATTGACATGCATGCCGACTAGCTGACCGCGATTTTGAGAATTCGTGACCAGCGTGAAGCACGACTGTTCGAAAGCATGAATTCTCAATTCGGCCTTTCTGTTAGGCGGGACCCCGACACGTGCCGAGATCGATTGCGGCCCGATTTGAGATTCGTTCTGAGCCGGATTTTGGGAAAGTTGTTCTTCCGCATTAGCCAAGGACCAAGATGTGACGCGATTCTTGCCTTGCTCCTTAGACGTGTACATTGCTTTGTCAGCGGCTGTCAGCAAATCCTCCGCCGATCCGTTGTTTATTTGCTCATTCCCAGTGACACCAATACTAGTTGTCACCCGCACGTCGGTCCCAGGCTTGGCTTGCTCCACGGCGACCCTAATTCGTTCGGCTGTAGCATGAGCCTCTTCAGTGGAAAAATCAGGCAGAGAAACGGCGAACTCATCGCCTCCCCAGCGGTAGAGAATGCCTTTTCTGCCTAAGACATTCCCAATCGCCTTCACTACGCGATCAAGGCAAGCGTCACCCTCTTGGTGCCCTTTCGTATCGTTTACGCTCTTAAAGTTATCGAGGTCTATTACTAAGAGAGCGATTCCGGCCCTTCGGGTGAGAAAACTCCCAACATCTGCGATTAGCTTTTCTTTGTTTGGCAAATCAGCTATGTCTTGAGGGTGCTCGGAAATATCGATCGAGTTCAATGACCCCCCGTATGGGTGGTTCTCGACGGATACACGGCCTCGCTTGATAAGCGAATCCCAGGGGCTGATATCTTTCATCACCTCATAAATGCGCTCGCCGGGTTTGAAGGACACGGGAAAAATCTGTTTAGGGTCCTTTTGAGACAAATGGAAGACACTCAATTCGTCAGCAAAATAGAGTCCGATGCGGATGAGCTTTTCATCCACATCGAACTTCAATTTTCGAGCTTCTGCTTCCACATCCGTAGGCGTGAGTTGTCTTTGGTCTTGAGGCTCCTTGTCCAATTCCTGCTCGTAGAGGACAAGAAGAACTTGCAAAACGATCTCCGTAGAATTCTTCGCAAACGCTAACGGTGCGGGATCACCGCAAAAATGAAAAGCAATTGCCCTCGGAAGGTAAGTTTCGTTTCCATAGGTCTGCTCTATGGGTCTCAAGACGGCGCAATCCACTAATTTTCGAAGGGCATCAAGCAGAGACCCTTTGAATTCTTTCAATAGGACCTGCCTGCGCGTGAGTTCGTTTTCATCGAGCAATCGATGAACTACGAATTGACAGATATCTGTTTCGACTTTCGTGAGCGGCATGCGTGATAGTTTATCACTGAGAGAACGGTCAACCATGCTGCGAACCGGAGCCAGGAAACTCGCTTCACTTCCCGAAAGAAAAGCTGACTTCATCGAGCCAATGGACAGCGACGTTCAAAGCGATGTACGGGAATTGAGCCGACTCGCGAAGGTCTCTCAATTCGCCTTTTCTTGTCTCTGTTTGGTGTGTCGGCCTACGCTGCTAAGTCGCTCTTCGCTCACCGTGTAAACGTAGCAAAAATCGGCATAACAATCGTCCGTGCTGAACATGTGGCGGTATTTAGCCTCACCGTGAATGACTGCGGTCTTCTCCAACCGTTTGATCGCCTCCACATCGTCTCCCATGTACTGACCGACATCTACAATAGGTTCTCCAATCTCGACGGCTTCACCATTGCCTCCAAGCAAATGCTCAAAGGGGCGAGAACTCGCCTGTTTTCCTCCGGCATTCTCCGGCAAGTCTCTTACACCTTCTCCGAGACAACTGTAGCGAATCGTGAAACCGAAAAGCTGTGCAGGCGTCCTGCCCATGTTTGTGAGTTTCAACTTGTATCTCAAATGATGTCCAGCACGTATCTCTTCCGGGCTTAGGCTCGCATGGCCCTTTCCAACAAAGCGACACCAGTGGTCACCGAACCGCACGGCTTGGGGAGCGAGTTCAGCGATGACCCATGCGCGTTCGCTGTTTATGAGAGCCTCTGCGCTCTTGTTCGCAGCATTGGCAGCCGTCTCCGTTGCGCGTGCCTGATTTTGCATAATCTCCATCTGCGCGAGCGTTTGTTTGTGCTGCTGAGAGGCGTCAATCCGGTCCCAAATAAAGATCGCTAGCAGAGCGATTCCTTCCAGCCAAAGGGCAAGATACTGATGTGAGTCAAACCAATTGGGTGTAGCTGAGAGGACTGAATACACAGCGGCCTCCTACAAGGACTTTGGGCGGATTGGAGAATGGTCAGACCGTGTTCAGTAAGCAGAGAATCGTTCAGCTCTCAACCGCCACGATTGCTCTTCTTCAACAAAAGACGGACCATTGCGAAAAGTCGGTGAAACAAGAAATCGACATGCTCATCATCTGCGATGGGAGTCTTGCCCACTTCGGTGTGCCTTATCATGAAGCCGTTGCCGATAGCTGTCAGCATTCGTGCCTCGTCCTCTAGGACCTGTCTAAAATTTGCCTCGTTTGAACCCTTGTCGAGAAGTCTCTTCGTGCTCTCCCTCTTGTCTGCGGGTAATTCAAGAGACTTTATACGCTCCCATGCATCCCAGAGGGCTTCTAAAGATTGCCGTCGAACCGCAGGATTGGGGTTCAGGAATTGCGTTCTCGCTCTTTCGAGCAACCCATCCAGAACATCGTCACCTGTAATGAATACGGCTTGTGATAAGACTTCCCGCAACCCTTCCGGCGCGAGCCTTTCTATTTGACCAGTCTCTTTCAATTCGAACGCGATACCGTTACGTTCAAAAATCCTGTTCACTTCCTCACGGAACGCGGTTCGTCCTGCGGCTTGGTTGAAACTAAGATGGTAATGGTCAAAGTATTCGTGGTGACTGCCAGCAATCGGCTTAGCGATCTTTTCATAGGAGAACTCGATCAGGTCGAGGATTTCGTACGTTGTTGGTTCTGTGTCGTTGCGCTCAAAAAGGTTATACAAACGATGCGCGGCCAGAGTGTTCTTGAGAGCGTTAATGTCAGTTCCAGTCGGGCCTCGACCGTCTGGACAATCTTCTGGGAACTCTAGGCCGAATGAGCCGTCAGAGGCCCGGGAACGGATAAGTTGGAGGATACCTCGGGCCACAGGCTCTTCTATTTCCGTCGCTATGCGTGCTCTTGCTCCAAGATTGCGATCAGTGAAATATGCCACGACAAATTCCCTCACAAGACACCAGTTTATCGAATGTCAAGAGATTCAAGAAGGGACGTACTCATGCCTTCGCACCAGTTCGGCGTATGGTAAGTTGAGACATGCCCGTGAAGAACCTTCTTGTCTTTACCGGACAATTTCGAGATATAGATGACGAACTCGTTGGCGACGGCGTTCGGATTATCAGGGTATCCGACGCACTACGAGAAAAAATACTTAAGCAGAACAACAAGCAGATCGCTGAGTGGGATTTGACTCACGGCGGATACGACCACGCACTTGTCAATGTTTACGACCCACGAGAAAAATCAGATGATGAAGCAGAGCAAGAGATAGTAAGGGCTTCGATCATCATAAAAATCATTCAGCCCTATTCGTCTGGTTTACATCTCGTGGTTACCGCCGAGGGTTCTCCCGAACAACCTGTTTACGATGCCCGGAGTCGTGTCGGCATCGGTACCACCACGTATGTGTGCGCCAGTGACGTTGGGGTGTATGTGACGCGCGATCACATTCGAAAGGCTCGGGTTCTGTGGCCGAACATCCAGACCGTGTGCCAACAATTTCAAAACCATCGCAGAATCCTTCGCGCCTTGAGATTTTTCGAAATTGCTTGTTCGAATTACGATGGCGGAATTAGGCACGTCCTGTTTCATTCTGGCTTGGAGACACTTCTTTGCACGAACCGGGATTACCTAGGCCAACAGGTTCGCCAGCGGGTGTCGGCAATCTGCGGCCCCAAAGTCACGAAGGAAGACATCAGAGACATCACAGATATGCGTGGTGGTTTGGCACACTCGGGGGCCATCGTGGAGAAAGCGAAGGGGCGAGAAGAGGAGCTAATACAAAAACTTGAGCGTATTCTGCGGGCCTGCCTCTACCACGTTCTGTCTGACCCGGAATCTGTAGAGATTTTTTCAGACGATGACAAACTTAAAACCGCCTTCCCGGTCGCAGTCAAGAAAGTAGAACGGAAAGAAACTGGCGAGACCATCTACATCTGACACCTAAATCGGTTTGTTGACAACCGCGCCAGCAGGAAGGACACTACCAGCACCATGGTTTCCTAGTAGATATGCCTACGGCGGTACTCCCAAGTGCCGTCCCGATGGGTACAGCCCTAGTATGACCGGGCCTCAAGATGGCGGTAGGAAGTAGCACCGACCATCAAACCTGAGCGAGTAGACCTTTTCCGGGCATCGGGCAAGGGATGCAAAAGCAGGGCGAGGCAAGGACGCAGAACGGGTCAAGGCTCAGGCTGAGCAAACGGAATCCGGCAGATGACACTTTCGTAGGAGTGTCTTATGTCGGACAAGGTTTCGCTCAGTATGAAGGCATCGAATCCAGATCAATTTAGAATGCGCACCGTCATTGAGGAAGACTCTTTTCGTCAAGACAAGGAGAAGCTGCGGTATTCGCCTGAACAACTCGACGAGATGCTAAGCAGCGTGATCGCGGATATTGCTAGGAGGCCAGAAGAGCATTTCAGCTTTGGTCCGAATTGGGGAATGGAAAGAATAGATGCAGAACCGCCTTTGTACATCGAGTTTACATTCGATGCCGATTGCGTTCGTCTTCATCTCATTAGGGAAGGAGAATGAGCGTCACGGACTTGCCGTATAGCATCATGGGTGTTGCTTGGGTTGGTCTGTTTTGTCTGGAAACCACTGGTGTTCCTTCTCCCAACGAGGCGAACCCTTTAGCACAAAAATATCTTCGGTGGTTTTCTCCGCGCCAAAAAACTTGCAAGCCTCCGCCTTGTCGGTGTCGAGCCGTTTCAGAGAATGCGCTAACGTGATGTGCTTGTCGGCAACGGAAACCTGCATCGTGAGTGTCATGCATATTGGGCTTGAGTCCGTCGCAATCAGCCCATCGTCATCCCACTTGATGACATTCAGATAGCTGGTAAAGACGTGAGGTCGCTCCATCAAGTTGTCGGCGGTCGCCAGTACACAGGTCTTTATTTCTCTAAAGCAATCAATCTTTGTCTCGGTCATGTTTGTTTTGACGTTCGGGTCCGGCGATTCCCAACTGCCCGTAGCAAAGAAGCCACTCTTCGAATAGTTGAAATAGACCACCTGTGCGGATACAGTCAGAGTGAAGAGGACGCTCAGCGCAAGAAATCGCTTGAACATGGATTCCTCATTGCCTCCCCGTAGCCGGATTCTATCTCAAACTCGGGTGACCCTCGTCAAGCGCCCACCCCCAGAAACTCATCCAGTATTTTCATGCTGGACGCCTTTGCTTCCACCCAGCCGAGAAAATGTGCGGTAGAAACCGCTGCAAACAGCACCAGCAAAGTGACATAGTGAAGTAAATCCGCAACATCTTGGTCCGAATAATTGGGTCCGAGGTCCTTCCCGTTAGTCATGCGCGAGAGATGTTCGATTCCCGCGTGTGTGAACCCGTGCAGGGAATCCTTTATCTTCCCGAAGAGTGGCCCGAACAAAGGCGTGAACCCGCTCACTTCGTCTACCAGTTCCCCCTCTGTTTTGTATCCTGTTCGGTAAGAGCCGTCCCGGAGCGCCTGAAACTGTTTGTCGGTCCCGTACATCGCCACATGGAGGCGGTTGAATGCCTCAGTGATCGGGCGAATGAGTGAGAACGCAGGCGAGCGGCAGCCCGGAGCCAGCATGATGATTCCCCGATGGTGCTCGAAGACCAACAACAGGTATCTCAGAGAGGCGTCGTCTCGATTGGTTCGGATGACGAATGTTTTCTCCACGAACAAGGCTTCGCAGCGTGCGACTAAGTCGTTTCGTTGAGCAATTATGTTCTCAATGTTTATCATCGGACTTGAAGAGCAGCCAGTGCTCAACGATTTTCGGCATTTCGAATTTATAACACGAAAGGCCGCTCGAAGCGTCTCGCCCAAAGATTGAATCCTCACAAAGAGCCGTGTAAGATTCCGCGCGAGCGGCAGATCGAATCGAATCCCTCATGTCACCCGAATGTATACACCGTCTCGCTGACTGGTCCTCAATTCTGACCTTCGTCGTGACGCTCATTGGAGCGGCGGTTGGTGTTTTTGAGTACGTGAAATATCTTCGGGGCTTGCGCACAAAATCCAAAACGCTTGAAGAGTACCTCCGAAAAGAAAAGGCCAAGCAGACCGACCAAGGTCAGCGGTCAATCATTCAAATCATGAGAGACGTGGGCCTGACCGAGGATGAGATCATTCAGGTGAGTTTTAGAAACCCGCACGTTGCTCGTCGTGCCAAGATAGGTGAGGACGGATTGGCAAAACAGCTTCTGTTCGAATACGAGGACAAAATAAGCCGCCTTGGAACGCCTTCATAAGTTCTCCACTCTCATCCAAAATATCTGTCGAGTTTTCCGCGAGTCTACGAAGATGTCGAATATCCGTTGGTCGTTCAAGATCGTCAGAAGAGTCCGCCATAAGAGAATCTCTGTACACTCCGCAAGTTGGTAGGCGTAGCCTTCGTAAGGTTGACGACTGGGCGGCGTAAGCCACGCATCGGGTATCCCATGCGTGAGGATCATTCTAGTCTCGTCTGCCTTCCACAACTAAAAAGCCGCGAGCTTGACCGTTACGTGTCCTGAGCGTCTAATGTCCCGTCCCGCGGTGAAGCCGCAGTCAAGGAAGCCGACTACCAACCAGCTGGCTTTGAAAAGGACCCTTTAGCGTCTTGAAGAGTTGTGGGGAACTGGCTTGCAAGCAGGTGCCCCTGCCGAATTCTCTTCACGAATGTGGCGTACCGCTGTAGTTCCTTGCTGTGATGTTGGTGAGGGTTAAGAATTCCGACTGGCATTTGCAGTTCTTGAGAAACGATCCGTACCGGCTCTGCGAGGTCGGAATCGTTCGTTATGAGTACAGCCACCTCGAATTGTTTGCGGAAAGCATCTCGAACGAGATGCGATGCGAGGTTGACATCCGATCCCTTCTCTTCGGTTTTCTCGACCCAGACTCTTTGAGGGGGAGTGACTGCTGCCAGATACATGGGCACCGTGTGTGTAAGGAAATGACCATATTTGATCGTCAGATTCGGAAGTGTTCGCAGCGCTCGAATGTACAAACCTTGGTCGTGAGCCGAAGTCGGGTTGCTTGGCCTAGCGCTTACCCTTGCTGTGAAATATTTGATTTCTTGAATGGTGTCTGAGGGAAGGAGAGCTTGGCAAAGGCGGCCCAAATCGAGCCATTTGTACGGCGTCCCCTTTAACGCGCCGTAGTAGAGATTGAATCCATCGATGTAAACGTTGACCTTAGCCACGAATTCTCCTGGTTGGAAATCTGCCGGGTGGGCCCCATTGACGCTACTCGGCAAGGGAGTATAATACGTTGTGTATCCCCCCTGTCCCTTAGTGGGCAGGAAGCGAAGCCGACCTTTGGGTCGGCTTCAGTGTTTTAACTCCTTTCAAAACCCTTAGCGACCACTAGCGCCCAATTTTGAGTCCCTGCGCCATGGTTTGGTCTGCCCCTTGTCGCAAAGTCGAGCATGGTTCGATCTTCTGCATGGCTGATTCCGGTGCGCGGGTCTGTTCCCTCGCGGAGCGGTGCGAAACGTCGCGCTCAAGTCCCTGTGCAAGATCGGCTCTGTTGTTGGTGTAGATTTGCGCGTCGTACCGTCCACGCGACACCGCCACATACGCCAATCGGCGATTCACGAGTTTTTCGCCTGCCTGTTCGGTATCCACATGCACTAACACCCGGTCGGCGGTTTGTCCCTGGCTGCTATGGCTCGTCAATGCATAGCCGTAGTCGAGATGCGGATTCTCTTTGATGTCGAATGCGACGGTCCGGCCTGAGTCGAGGCGTAGTTGCAGGTTGCCGCTATCGTCGATCTTTTCAATGGTGCCTAGCTCGCGGTTCGCGATGTGTCGCTCCCGATTTGGTGCGGTGAACTGCACGCGGTCGCCTACGCTGAATGCGCGTTCTGTCTCGCGGTAGAGCGTAACGCCATGCAACCGGCGCGGGTCGTAACTTACCTGCTCGCCGTTCTCGCGTTTCACCGTCACTAGATCTTCTTTCTCGTTCGCGCGCTCGACGCGGGCGTACTCTCCCGCCTCGATGCCGTGCGTCTTGCTGCCTCTCGTGTAGCGCACAACGTCACCCGGTTGATATTGCGCGGCCCACTGCCGGTCCGCCCCGGTAACCTCTTGCCGAGCCACAAGCACTCGCTGCTTGTGTTCTTTTATTTCCACCTGGCCCTTGCTCTGCATCGTCCGGTGGATCGCTTCATTAATCTCGCGGCGGGATTGATTGTCGGGGGAGACCACTAGCGTGCCTTCGGGTTTCGTCGCATAGTCGTTTGCGATTTCCTTTAGCCGCTCGTCGCGATCGGGGATTTCATGCACGCGGCCCTGCGTATCCAGTCGTTCGATTGCTTCTCGCACATTGCCACGCGAGAGTTGCTCCACCACTTCTTTGAGTGCCGGGTCTTTCTGCCGTACGATCTCATCAAGCCGTGCCGTCTCGATCCCCGCTTCTTGGAGCTGCTGATACGGTCGGCCCGCTTCGACCGCTTCATGCTGGCGTGTGTCACCTACCAGCAGCACGCGGTCGTTTTCCCTTAGCCGATGTAGGAACTCATTCATCTGCTTCGTGCTCGCGAGACTCGATTCGTCGAGAACGTAGAGGCGTTTTTGTCCGTCGTGCGGCTCTTCGCTCCGTGTCAGATGCCGCTGCAATGTGCTCGATTCGATTCCCGCTTCTCCGAGTTTTTGCGCTGCGCGCGATGTCGGCGCGAAGCCTTCCACCGTATAGCCCTCTCGCTCGGCGGATTCGCGGATCGCAACTAAAGAAGTAGTTTTCCCCGCGCCAGCGACGCCTTCAAGCGCCGTCACCTGATCGCGGCTCGACAGGATTTGCTCGACCGCCGCGCGCTGGCTCTCGCTCAAATGCGAGTGGTCTTGCACGATGTCTCGGCGTGTCTCGAACCTCGCGATTGGTTCGTGTTGGTTCTGACCCGCGCGCATCGCCTGGATGGTGTTGCGTTCGTGGTCGATCATCTCACTTGTGGTGAACGCTCGGCCCGGCGCGCGATTGCTCGTCTCGATGAACTCGCCCGCTTGCACGCGTTTCTCGAACTCCGCTTTAACCTCCGCAACCGTGGCGTCACCCATTGAGCGTTTCAGTGCATCCCTCAGCAGCTCGCGCTCCTCGGCCACTGCTTCACGCTCCAGATTTTTCTCTCTTGAGTAGGCAACGGCCTGGCCGATGGCTTTCTCTTCGGGTGCTTGCTGTAATCGCTCTCCGTGCTCCCGTACCGCTTTGACAACCCGCTCTGGTTGATTGCCGAAGTGCGCGGCTATTGCTTTGTGCCTGTCTTGCATCTCTTCGTGTGAGAGTTCGAGCTTTCCTTCTCGTGTCTGGTGCGCGGCGACCTGTGCCGCGCCTGCTCCTCGCTGGTTTTCCTTTGCGAGATGTTCCTCGATCTGCTGGCGGCGGGGACTCGATGCTTCCAGATACTCTTTGCTGTAGCCCTTGATTTCCGGCTGATTGCTCTCGCCGCGCTCGATTTCGTAGCCAAGTTCTTTCAACCGATGGGCCAGTTCCGAACGATACACTGCCGTCGCATACTGCTGCGTCTTGTACAGTTCCCGTGGCTGTAGCGCGTGTGCGTCCCCGTCGTCGGTCTCGGTAAGATTGAAGAAAACGGCGTGCGTATGCAATTGCGGTGCGGCATAGCCGTTCACGGGCCTTGCGCTGTCGTGCTCGAACTTCGCCGCTATCCATTTGCCGGTCGTCTCTGCAGGAAGATTCCCGCCGATGCGGGCCTGGACATATCGCTCTAGCTCATCAAGCGCGACGCCAACGCTTTCTCGATGGGCCTCTCGGACGCGCTCATCTCCGCCTACCAAGGCTGTCAACGATACACTTTTCGGGGCTGAAAACGTCGCGTCCCATCCCGCGCGGTGTTCCATCGCGCTTACTTTCTCGCCGTGCCTGTTCATGTATTCTCTGGCTGCTTGGCGACGGATTAGTTGTTCGCCAGTGATCGGGTGTTGCCCTTCCGAAAGCCGCTGAAAGTGCTCTTCTCGAACCTCGCCGTGTAGTCCCCACTGCTCGGCCAGCCTTCCGTGCCACTCCCCACGAATTAGGTCCGCTTCTGTGTAGTAGTTCTCGCGTGAGTTGGAGAATTCTTCCGCGTGATACGACTGCGCCTGACCTGCGCTCAGTGGCTTTGAGATCGTCAGCATGTGTTGGCCTACTCGAAAAAGTCTCTTTGCTGGTGTACTGGCTCTCGTTGGATTTTTTGTTCCGCATTTTGTTGCTGTTCGTTGGGCACGAGTTTCTGCCCCGAAGATCCATTCCCCGACGGCTTGCCTGCTCCAGCCGCGGCCGCCGCAACCTTGGGCGGTTCTTCGG
>WNFO01006542.1_pt1 | contig 13940 bp, 15 predicted proteins | sample 5400251 | NCBI WGS metagenome assembly WNFO01 (sample SAMN13153354, study PRJNA577476) | soil metagenome | isolation source: 100 cm saprolite under Madrone tree | place: USA:California | collected 2016-06-14 | reverse complement strand
CGCATGTGCATGCGTGAAGCGGGCGGGCAGAGTTCTTGTTGTTGCATAGCGGGCGCGTCATAGATCGAACAGAGGTGAAGCGCAAGTTGTGCAGCGCCGGTGACAGTTCTCTGATGACTTGAGGTCAAGGCACGGAAGGCCGGTGTTGCTTCCATCATAGGGCCACCTCCACTCCACCACCCGAACACCCGACGTGCCAAGTGATTTTGGCCCACAACAGGGGAGCACATCAGGGACATGATGCCCCTTGGCTTTCTCACGCGCATACGTACATGAAAGAGCGTGGCCCAGAAAACGTGGGGGTGCCAGAGCACGAGAGCGTAACGGGCAGGGTCGCCGGGAAACTTGAAAGCAGCATTTCCCACTCTGAAAATTTCGGAAAAATTGGGTGGTTTGCTGACGCGATAGGCCCGGGAAAGTCACAACAACCTGAATACAAAGGGATCCAATGACGTGACTTTTGGAGTTGCCTGGTCTCGGACCCCCGATCGGGGGGTGAGAGGGGGCGATTGAAATTAGTCGGAAGCAGGTAATCTGTAACATAGAGAAGCCTCGCCTGCAATTTGCGAGTCCTGCTGCAGGTCGGGAATCGCGCCGTTGCGATACGTCATGAGGCATCCACGTTACCTCTTTTGTCTGGCAATGTGGCCTACACTACCCAATCACGATGGACTTGTAAAGCACACTGAAGTGCCGAGGGAGGGGGCTCCGAGTAGACCGTGCAGTGCAACATAAACTGAGCATGTCGCACTACTTCTGCAGCTCGAGATAACAGTGTGTGGAGAGCGAGGATTGCCAGCCGACTACAGTAGGACAGTCGTCGTTCATGCGGTCACGTGTTCAACCCTTCGTTCTACGTGCTTGGTGAGACTCTACTCTACTGTACTAGTTCGACGGGTGAACTTCGAGTACCCTGTCATTATTCGTGGTGATAACGAGCGATGAGCAGTCAGTCAACCATTAATAGTGGACACGCGGTGCGCACTCCTTCCTTCCGATCAATACTATGCTGACTACCTCTTTGCGTGGCGTCGCCTCACACCGACCTCCTGTCATCTTTCTCTCCTTTTTTTTTCTCTCTTCTCGAGACTCCTCGAGGAAGATCGAGGAAAGCGCCGAGATGGTGATGAGATCCAAGATATGACGACGGGGGATCTTTAAGGCCGTAGCCATCTTTGGGTACCACTTTGCGGCGGAGGCAAAAGGAGCAGACAAGACAGTGACAAGACAAGCAGACTCCGAAAGAACCGCGTAGACGAGTGTTCCTCCTCAACCCGTAGTCCCCCTCACTTTCGCCGCTTTGTGAACTTCTGTTGCGCCCTGCTGGTTTGACGATATATTGGACAGATCGGGACAATTAAGACCGCGCAACATGATACTCATGATGGTTGGACTCGGACGTGATGATGCATGGGCATGACGAGCCTCCGAGGAGCGCCGAAATATCATATGGGACTTGTGTCAGTAACCGTATGTCATTTCTTCATGTCCAGCGTAAAATCGATGTTTATTTTTTTTTTTCGCCTTTCTCGGAGATATCCCAAATCCTGGCTCGCGGTGACGATAAAGACATCGAGAAAGCCAGCAAAATTTTGCGAAAAAATCTTGGAGGCTTCGACACTGGCGAGAGCTGCTTTCGGAGAGTGGAAGATGCACGAGCGAAGCGACTTTTCTGATGCCTGTCTTGGCAGGGGTAACTGACTGCACTTACAGTGAGGTAAATGCAACCTGAATATGTTGTTCGGAAGGTAAGTCTATGCGCGCACCTCGGGACCTTGAACTCGAACGGATGACACATTAATTCAGGAACGCTGCGTGAAGAATCGTGGCCTTGCGTGTGCGTGTTGCACACGCCCGGTGTTTCCGATAAATGGAGGCCAGCTATCCGACACTTTGACACTTTGGACCTTCGCTCGCGAGGCATATGCCGTATCGATACCCGAGAGTCGAGACTGAGTCACGAGGAACCAGAAAAAAATGGGCGTCACGAATCACGATGGTTGCCGGATCTCGACGCTGTCGTTGTCGTGTCACGACCCCCGATGACGAATTATGTTGATTTTGTTTTCGATCTGTCGAAGGTATTTCGTCACTGATTACTGAATACGGTTGCATGGTATCGTTGCTCGATCAAAAAAGTTTTGCCGCTTGGTAAAACGTGCCAGTGTAATTGAATCAAGATCGGAGTAGCCAAAAGCAAATTGTATTGGCGGGTGGCGATAAGTATATTCTAATCTGACATCATATGGTGCAACTTATGTGACGAGGTGAACGCGGAGAGAAGGAGACATGTGAGCGTGGTTTTGCGACAGTGAGGCCGAATTCAAGGAGATGAAGAAACTAGAGGTCTAAACTCGCTAGACAACAAGTCCGCATGCCTCTACAGGAGAAAGTCGAACAAGGGCAACATCAACACCGTTCCCACATCTTCACATAATCACTTGTGTCGAAGTGTCAGCACGATCCACAAACTAGAGAGGTCGAACGACATACATTCTCATCGCGCGATCTTCACTCTCGGGCCATGTCTTGTACCACTTGTCCTGTGCTTGCGCGAAAGTTTGCATAGCGTCTGCATACATAGACGTTGGTGATGAGCCAAAGCACAACGCCCCCGAGTTGTAGTGACGACGGCAAAAACACACCGAGCGCTCCATTCAACCACGGCTTGTTCCCAGCGCCATCCGGGAACCAACCATTTGTGCCGCCGACGGCAACATCGAGAATAAGGTAGAATGCTATCAAAAAAAAGTCAAATTTGTTTTCTTTCTTTCTCAAATTGGGGTAGCACACGTACGCTGATCGAAAGGAGCGGAATTTCCGCGGCCCGCCCAAGGGTTGGGAACGATAATTTCCTGCGAGGCGTTTGCGACGGAAGCTGGGAATTTACCACGTTGGAAGAACGGGAGGTCGAATTGTAGGCTGAGCATGTGCTGAAGACGGTTGTCGACGTAAATTCGACTGTTGTCATTGTTTTGTGTGTTGTGTTGTCGGGGATCAGTGCCCGGGGCGAGAGAGAACGGGGGATTCTTACAGGAAATCCTCGGTCCATTCAAGGGCATATGTGTGGAACTTGTCGGCGTACGTTGATCGCCGCACTGTCCACCACCCGTACGTCTTGGACACGGCGTTCAGCCATGTGAGTGGACCCCAATTCAACGATCCTCGAACGTAGTCGATGCCTCTGCAAAGAGACTGTCTCTGTCAAGAGCGGAACGGAACGGAAGAAAGACGTACTGTGCCGGGTATGTCGGGCCGTTGCCACGGGCTTCCATGATATCGATCTCGCCTGTGGGCGTCAAGGCACGTACGATCCTGAATGGTGGCTCACACTCACCACTGAGAGGCCAGGGACCGTATGTATTGTTTTCAGGGAGCATCCAAATGGCGGGCCATAACTACAAAAAGGATTGGACGGCGATAAGCCTGAAATACACAAGCCACGAACCCAATCCCTAAAGAGCTGTCAGCAGGTGGGTGGCCTCGATCGGGCAAGCGGACTTACCCTCGTGGTAATTTGGCTCGCACCTCCACCTTTCCATAACGGATGCTGCGTTTGCCTTTGGTCGATATGCGGGCGCTCATGACTGGGTTGATGACTGTGCCTGACGTGGCGTTGCTCACTGCCCCGCACGCCGTTAGGTAGGGAGGGATAACTTACCCATAGCCTCCTAGGTCGACCTCATGCATCCAGACGCTAGAGTCGACGTCGTTGCCGTTAAACTCATCTTCCATGACAAGACAAAGCTTCCCAACCAAGGGTACACTGCGCCAGCCGCTGTAGCAACGCAAAGCAGCTGCGGCGATACCGAGCAGCAGAATGGAATAAGTGAGGAAGTAGGATATCCGTGAAGCTTTGTCCTTTTTGCCCATCCAAGGCTTGGTGAGTTCGCCAGACAGCATCGTGGAGGCTGGGCGCTTGCGCCTCGAAAGGCGCGAGCGTGTGCCCTGATTCCCGGAGGGATACGCGACCGTCAACGGACGGGGGCGAGGAGAGGAGAAAGCCTCTCGTGGAGTGACTGAACCGCGCTGCTGGAGGTCGACCGCACTGTTTGCCAAAGAACTGCGTGCGCTCATCCCCTGTTGCGCATCGCCAAAGCCAGTGGCGGACGCGTCCCCAAGGCTGAAACTTATGACGCTCGCGGGAGGCGAGAAGGGGTTCGTGGCCTCTATGGTTGGGGTGGAGAAAGGATTAGCGGGGGTCGTCGCACCGCTGGGGGGGATGCTCAGCGCGCTGCCCTGACGATCTTGGGGGCGGAGGGGGCCGGATTGTGAACCGCGTGGTTGGCGTTGTGGTCGAGCGTGCACGTTCTCCTGGTCAGATGAGCCTGGAGGTTCAAGGAAGAAAGGTCGGGGATGGGACAGTGTCCGCTCAGGGGAGGAAGGTGTACACGGTGCTGAGGAGCTGGATGACGATGAAGACATGGCCAACGGACGGACGCAGGACAACGGCGGAAGAGGGGTGCCTCCTAGAACTTGTAACACGAGAAAGACAACGGGTCTTTAAGGTGACGCGGGACCTCAGTTGTGCCAAATCAACTGGCAAAAGGTTGATGGAATTTGCGCTCCCATCAGTTAATGCGCAGCGTCTCAAGAAGACAGGTCCTTGAGCAACCCTAATGATAGATCCTGGCGGGAATTACGGTGACCAACATGGTAGGATCCTTGGACTCGGCGCAAAGGGGATACAATATCTCGTCAGACGCACAATCGCCGCAAGAATATAACTGTCCGATTTCCAAGGAGATTGGCATCTAGACCAAAGGGCGAATAACAGGAATCCTTGGTTCAACGAGGAAGTTGAACGGCACGACTGGCCAAAGTTTTTTGCAAGCTGGGAACGAAACTCGGGAGTTCAACGCCCGGTAAGGATTCTCCGGTTATGCCCGGGGCCCCGGGAAGGATTCTTGGGTCCTCCGGAAGTCATTGGTCGTGAGGATGTGGTGAGGCTCTTCACGGACGCTTCTTTCGAGTTTTTTCGTCCGCAAAAGGGCGATGGATATTCTATTTCGAAAAAAAGTCGCTCCCATATCACGACCTCTGGCATGCCATGATAGTCAACACCACTTTGGTTCAATGGCGTGGGTCGTCGAGCGCATCTTCGCCGCGGCCCGTGTGAGTGGATCGTTTTGTTTCTTGCAGGGTGTGACAGCGATATCGGTCGAGTCTACGATTGAGCACGTAGTATCGTATTGAGAAAACATTGCTGACAGCGTGAGTAAACGCGCTCTTAGCGTATGACGCGTCTGCGCGGACGTAAGGGTCAAAGGACAAGACGCGTCCAGGCACAACAGAGGCACGAGCCCGGCGTACTACACCCTTGCCCGCATGCAACCCGATTCTCGGTCAAGTCCACCGCCTTGCCGCTGCTAATCGGCATCAAGCAGCACCGTCCATCTATCTGGCCCCACCCATCTCCATCTCCATCTTTCCGTAAACTCGCGCAGAGATCACTGGCAAGTTACGCGTAACGGTCGGCCGGTCCGTCGTATCATTCTCGTCTTTTCACCTTTCGTTGTCTCAGGGGTGCCGCATCATCCTGGCCGTGCGGTGAGCCCTGTTATCAATCGAACTCTTCAACTTGTCATTGCTCGATGCCGGCGCCCGCCACAGCGCCGTCAAGTTTTGATCGCATTGCGAATACGACGGACCCCACGACCATTCGAGACCAACTTTTCTTTCTTCTGGCCCTTCTCAAGATAGAAGACGATAGAAAGGGCCTCATGTACGATACGACCTCGCAACCTACTCCAGACGCCGGCTACCCACAAAGGAAACGGCACCATTCACGCATCGCCTTGTGTCCGTCCGTTCGTCCGTCCACACAAACAACGTCGACGCTGCGGCTTTGACACACGCTCAAATTCCTTATCACTCTCCACTGTGGATTGTATTTTCGCTTCTATGCTGGTTCGACCTGGGATGCACTCGACTTCACATGGCCTCACACTTTGTACGTGTAAACTGTCGGAGCGTGGTGATGCTGTGATGATACTATCATCACAGTGGTGGATCTTTTCATTCGGTTCGGAGTTCCGCGGCATAACCCCAGATGTGATGGCCTGATGGATGGCTTTCGATACATGACGACTCTGACGTCATACCTGACGATTACAGCCCACTTGATACAGCTCTCAGGCTTTCACTTCCTTCGATGAGATCGAGACAAAACTCATTTGGCCTCTTTAAGAGTTGGGGTATCCACCCGTTCAGGATCGCAAATTGGCGCTCCATAAGAAAAAGTAGTTCTCGTTATCCGATTGGACTTGAAAGACTCGGGCTCAATATGGACTTTTGGAATGCAAATTACGAATCGAACACCTTCGAAGATTCCTAAAGTGCCTCGAATCCTGGCTGGGGCAAGCTATTTCGATGCATAGGTAATTTATTCAATGAAAACGACCTTTTATGACCTCAAACCATCATCGCGCCAAGAACGCCAAAGGCCGAGCGCCGACTCGGAGCGGCCGTAAAGTGTATCACTCGAATCTAAAAAAGAAAGGAAAAGGAAGAAGCGACGATGATGGATCTCTGCTATATGGTCGAAACCACCAAGCCGGTCGTCCTCCAATTCATTTCGAAAGAGGAAGATTGTATCGCCAATGGAGCCTGTTCCACGAGGAGGCAGTGATAGCGCCGGCCGCCGTATTTGAAATCTCAGATTCGGTTCTCACTTTGGGCCCTGATCGATCTGATCAACGAGACTCTTTAGCCACAAACCTCAAATCTGTACCCCGTTACTGCAATCCGGTGACATACCTCACAAATTTCCGGTCGCTGTACTGTTTCATCATCACCATTCACCCAAGCAAGCGCCTGCCGGAAGGAGCGCCTTACTGTAAGTACACTCTTTGACCGCAGATGTCAGGAAAAACCAACTCCATCACCTCGTTGCTTTCAATCAAAACCTTCCGCTGGCATGCCGTCGACAGCTAACATGAGAGAATTTTACTGTATCTCACTGCAGTGGTGTCTTCAGATGCGCCCTTTCGCCGTTCGAAACACTCCTACTCCCAAGGCTGCTGTACGGCACCAATCGAGTAATCGCTTGCCTCCTTTGTTTTGCATTCATTGTGCCGCGCTCCTGACTTATGGAAGTTCAGAACTCACTGTATGCCCTGAACCGTCCCTGACGGGCTGCGGCCCTGGACAGGAACATTGTCAGGCGTTTTCTGTTCTCTCGCCTATTGGACACCACTCTGCATGTGCCTTGGCGACAATCGATTGGCGTGGTTTAGATCCCCCAAGCCGTGACGGATCAAGAGACTGTGGATAAGAGGGGGCGGCCAGCCGGGTACCCCAGCAAAAAGGACATCGCTTGTCGCTTATGACAAGTTCAATGTTTCGTCCATTTCGTGGGCTTCTTGTGTTCAACACAGATTCAGAACACGCCGGGGCCAGTCCGGTGGAGAAGATAGGCGATAGACGAAAATGGATAAAGCAAGCTACGATACAAATGTACATCATTTTATTTCAATTACTCTCGCGTCACATCACAAGCTGGCACATTAATTGACAGACGTTTTCTCGTCTTCGTTTTCACGAATCAATCATGAAGGTCACACCTTGTGGGTGCGTGGGGCGCTTATTCGGTCGGACCTTCTGTTCCGGGAGATTGTTCCCCCATTGGCACTGGCACTGGCAGAGCGCTCCCCCCAGACTCCTCCCGATTGTTTGTCTGTCACGGGCCCGGATGGCTGGGGCATCCGCGCTTCCTCCGCTGCCCCGCGGCGATATGCGTCCCTTCAATTCGAGGGAATTAGTCCAGTCGAGTGAGGCTCGGCGCTCAGGCTGCATGCCGTTGTTCGAGTTCTCCCTTTGATAATATGATGTGATCCCGCTGCCCGTTTGGGAGGTCATCATCCTACCGATGGAAGGAAGTGCCATGTCTTATGGGAATTTGGGGAAACACCCTTGGCCTTGGTCGTTCTTAAGATGACTGTCTTGCTGTGGACCACACCCCTCGACCTCCAGGCTCACGCCCCTGTCAGTGCCTTTCTTCCAGGCCCTTCGCATCTTTTCCCACTGCCCGAGGACCACCAAGCCATGGATTACGACGCATATGATGCTTTGCTACACCATATCTTCCGACAGGTACACAGATTGCGACGCGTCTATGACTTTGAGAGTTCATATCTATCTCCCTTTCCGGTGTAGACGCAAGGCGACGCGTGGTTCAAGCCGTCCGCCGAGAACATCCACGCAGGCGTCTGCCTTCGTATCCAAACAGGCCAATACCGCGTGTTCCCTTACGAGAACCGCTTCTTGGAGCCGTTCGAGGCGGCAGTCCGCGTCCTGAACCCCGTCGTCGCTGTCAAGGTACGCAGCGCGGCTGTCCACGTGGCGTTGAGCACTGTGTAAGTCAACGGGTTCCCGGTTCGCTGATGGAAGTGCTGTCACGGCTGCCCAGTGACTGATGCCGCCTTGTTTTTCCAGGAATGAGGACGCGACTGCCATTTATGTCGATGATGACACGCGTATCCAAATTCTTGACAGCATGCCCGATTTACCGCGTGCTGATAAGGAACAGTGTGGTGCCTTCATTGTAAGTCTGCGTTCCCCCCAATCCACGGGGCTCGCTACTAACTTACTACTTCCGCCAATAGCGTGACGAACGGGTATTGGTTGTTTGGTCCGATAACCTAGACGGCATCATTCCCATATGCCGCGACTTTGAAGATAACCTCATCAAGCTGGTCTGGTCCCAACGGCACTCGCTCACGAGTCTCACTCCGGGGCCCAGTCTCGCAGGCGCTGCGATGCCTCTCGCCGACGCCAGTCACACGTCCGCGACCAACTCGGCTTCTTCGGACGTGGACATCAACGAGAAGCCGCGAGAGGTCGAGTCGTCCACCGGCACCCCTGAGCCAGAATTGAGTGCGTCGAGGCCCATCTCGTCGGGCGGCTCGCTTTGGGGATGGCGGATCGGTTCAAAGGCAAGACGGGCGCCGGCACCACGTGACCTCGAGCGGGGCGGTCGGACCGCTCGGTCAACTCGGTACTTTGCCCCGGTGTATGGTGGTCTCGGCTTGGCACTGTCGACTTGTAAGCCCTGATTTTTTTTCCACCCATTTTATTTGTACTGACGGAAGATGCTGTACCATTAGTCTTCATTGGCAATGGTGTTAACGTCTTGCTTCAAGAATGGCGGTTGATCCACGACTATAAGCGATTTGCCCTTATGGCCACCACGCCGTTCCTTTTTTGCGTTTCACTCGTAAGTCCTCCCCCCTCGTTTTTTATTCCGTCTTCGCTTGTCATCTCAACGTAGGTTGACAGTTTTTTTCGCTGCAAGTGATCACGAATATCTCTTATGTGTAGGACTACTTTTTCTTATACATACGACAAGACAAGTCACTCACGAGACTTTGTAGCCTCGGTCCCGTCGCTCAATATCATGAAAACTCAAAGTACTACTCGGCAGTTAAACCCGCAGCCAACGCGGAAGTCGATGCGCACCTGCCTCACATAACTATCGAGCTTCCCGTGTACAAAGAGAGTCTTGTACAGACGATGTGTGTCACCTACTTCAACACGTTGTCGACCTTGACAACTGACTATGACAATCCTAGTGCCCCATCCGTCATGTCGATCAAGAAGGCCATGCAAACTTACGCACGACATGGTGGCACTTCGTCCATTTTCGTTCACGACGACGGGTTACAGCTCATCCCCGAAGCCGACCGCGAAGAGCGCATAAGGTTCTACACAGATCACGGCATTGGCTGGGTGGCGCGCCCGAAACACGATGATTCCGAGGGTGGGTTCAAGCGCCGCGGGCGGTTCAAGAAGGCGAGCAACATGAACTATGGCCTTGCGCTCAGCCTCAAAATGGAAGAGATCATTCGGCGGCTTGAGGTCGAGCGGGGCGAAAAGGCTTCTCTGGCGGACTCAGCGGCTTCCTCTGATGATGACATTGGTGAGGATATTGAGGAGCAGGCGCTGCGAATGGCCGTTGAGGAGATCTATGAGGAGAGCGGGAGGCGGTTCAAGCCTTGGGCACATAATGCCAAGGCGCTTCGCATGGGCGAGGTTATTCTCATCGTCGACTCTGACACCATCGTTCCTGAAGACTGTTTCCGCGATGCCGCTCGCGAGCTCGCAGAGTGCCTAGAAGTTGCGATCATACAGCACGATTCTGGTGAGTGTCTTGCCCTCGTGCTCGTCCCAGATACTCAGCTTTTTCTTCGTCGTAGATGTCATGCAGGTTGCCCATCACTATTTCGAGAATGGTATCGCGCACTTTACCCGTCGTATCAACAAGTGTATCTCCATGGCATGCGCAAACGGCGAAGTCGCGCCTTTCGTAGGACACAATGCCTTCCTTCGTTGGTCTGCCCTTCAAGACGCCGCGTTCAACGACCCCGGCGATAATAACAAGAAGAAGATCTGGTCGGAGACGAATGTGTCTGAGGATTTCGACATGGCGTTACGTTTGCAGGTTGGTGTTTATGTGTGAAGGCATCAGTGTTTCTGATTGTCATGTTCCATCCAGCTCAAAGGATATATCATTCGGTGGGCAACGTATTCCGAAGGTGGCTTCAAGGAAGGTGTCTCGTTGACATGCGACGACGAACTGAACCGATGGCAGAAGTACTCTTATGGTAAGTTTTTGCCTTGGACCGCTATTAACTTCAACTGAGATTTTGTTGTTAGGCTGCAACGAGCTTATCTTCAACCCACTCATTCAGTGGTGGCGTTTGGGACCCATCAACAAGCAGCTGCGTATCTTCCTTTGGTCGGACGCACCTGTCCACTACAAAGTCAGCATGATGTCCTGTGAGTTACTCTGACTCATTGATCAGAGATTGGTGCTGATGGGAACGTAGACATGTTCTCGTACTATGGTCTCGCTGCCTCTGCTCTCCTTTCGGTTCTGAACTACCTCGTCCTCGGCTTATCGTTCAACGTCGACGGTTTCTACGAGCACTCTTTCGAAATCTGGCTAGCATGTACCGTCGTCTTTCCTGGCGCCGGTAACCTCGGCTACACCCTCCTCGAGTACCGCCTCGGTCAACGAAGCCTCGCTTCCTCCTTCCTCGAGAACATCACCTGGATTCCATTCTTGTAAGTTGTTACCACACCTAGTCATGAGTAATAGATTTTTCTCATGAAAGGCCGTCGCCATGCATAGCTTCTTTTTCTTCGGTGGCCTGTCGATTCACCTCTCCCAGGCTCTCCTCGCACACCTCTTCTCGTATAACATCACGTGGGGCGCGACGAAGAAAGAGGTCGAGCGGTCCAACTTCTTCATCGAGGTCCCGCGCATCCTGCGCCGTTTTTGGTTATCGCTCGTCATCGGCTTCTTCATGTTCGCGATGATCATCGTGCTCTCAACCAACCTTGTACCCCCAGGATGGCGGATCCCTGGAGTCGATTGGGCCGTTATCTTCCCTCTCGCGGTCGTTGCTGGGAGCCATATTTTATTCCCGATTGTGCTCAATCCTTGGTTGATGATCTTCTCATATTGATCACTCTCGCCCTCAGCTCCCGTGGGTCTCGCTTCTCCTGGCTTTTTTTTAAAATGTTATTTTTGGCAATCTTGACGAATGAACGCGCCGGGATGTCATACGTCACTAATTGCTTCGGACTGTAACGTCGAAAATGAAACATTTAAAATTCTTTTGTTCGTTTATTTATTATTAGACTTTGGTTTTTTCCCAGTTGCGTGCGTAAACAGCACGCTAGACAATACCATACCAATACCTACTTGCTTTACTCTACTTTTCACTTTTTCGGTTTCTCGTAAGTCACCACCATCACGATTGCAATTGGATGTACATGCCGATTTTTTTTATGACATTATCACGCTTCCCACATCCTGACTTTTCGTTTTTTGACGTTTCTCGTTCTTTCCTTTCAGAGAATTGGGAACGGGAAGCGTTTTGAATAAAACTGATTTTGGAATTAGTAGGATGACGATTTTAACGACGTAGTTGGCAAAGAAAGGAGGTGGACATCATCATGAAACAAAGCGTGTAAACGGTTCCCTGGACTAGAACAAAAATTGGGAGTCGTACCCGGTGGATAAGACAAGGCCAGGTTCGTCCGGTTTCATTCGGTACCGCGAGTGGGATCACCGACTCGGAACACGGACCCATGTTGCATTTGGCCGGAGCGTACGACTGCAAAACGATGCGATCGAAGAAAATTGTGAATTTGTTGGGTGAAACACGGACATGATGAAGAACCTCTTTTCCACGTTAGCCGAATGTATGCAGTGTGTGTTATAGTCATGCATGACACTACTAGTAATACTGATGTAAAGCTGGCCTGAGCAAATTGACGACGCGATTCGAGCTCCACAATTCGGAGGCGCCCGTGGTATGCTCACGCTGTCACATGCAACGCAGTCCGACAATCAGCATTCCTGACGTCCACATCGACGAAGCCGTCTAGTAACCGCTAAAAATTTCCCAAATGTTCTTCTCGTGGCGCCATATGCAACGGCGTCCACCTCAACTTGGTTGGAATATCCAGGTTCGTGCGATTACCAAGGAGTGCCGTTACAACCGCAGTCCCGTTTGACTGGGACGCCGGAAACAACAGAGTTTCAAACGGTACTAGATGCAGCGAAGTCCGGCGTTAATTCGCAAAGTCGGCGTCAGCTTATGATAAGATATACTATCGTCGATCGTTTACTTAACCGCAACTACAGACAACGGAGTGTCAAAATATCTATGGTGAGGGTAAGGAATATCAATCTCACCTTAGGCCTTAGCTTTCGAGAAGATAAATTGAGGGAGGAAGAAACGTGAACGGGGCATCACGTGCTGCCAATTTTGGCTGTCTGGAGTGAAAGGCGACCAGCTAAATAGCAGATCAACAGGCAAGAGATGATCGGAAAAAAGGTGGAATTCTTTGTGGCCTTGCTGCGATGCAATATGCGATGATGTCAAGCCGTGACTGTCCGGGCGATCCATGTCTGCGCCATGATCGAGTAGTAGCTGGATGATGTTCTTGTGACCGCACTCCGATGCAACATGCAATGGAGTCCCGCCCTCACAGTCCGGATAATTTGCGCCTGCGCCACGATGGAGCAATACCCGAACAACATCGTTGTGACCCTCCTGCGATGCAAGATATAGTGGAGTCCAGCCATCGCTGTCTGAGTAATTTGCATCGGCACCCCGATCAAGTAGTACCTGGACGACGTTGTCATGACCCTTCTGCGATGCAAGATGAAGTGGGGTCCAGCCATCGCTGTCCGGGTGATTCACATCGGCGCCGTGATCGAGTAATAATAAGGCGATGTTGTCATGTCCCTCTTGCGATGCAAGATGCAGGGGAGCACAACCATCACTGTCTCGGTGATTCGCATCTGCGCCGTGGTCAAACAATAATTGGGCGATACCGTAGTGACCCCTTTGCGCCGCAAAATGCAGTGGAGATGACCCATCATTGGCCATATGGTTCGCATCAGCACCGTGATCGAGTAATGACTGAACAATGTCATTGCGAGCCTCCCACGGTGCACGATACAGCGAAGTCCATCCACGACGGTACAGACGATTCATATTTGCGCGGTGACTCAGATATAAATCGACTAAGCTGTAGCTGTTGTGGTCCTTGTGCAACGCAAGGTGCAGTGGAGTATAACCATCATTGTAGTGGCGCAGAAAACACCAGTAGGACGAGCAGGACGATGACGAACGCGTCGAGCAGAGCAAGAGTGCCGATGCGAGGTGAGCAACGACGAGGAAGGGAGCGATGCGAGGAGGAAGAAGGCACACGAGAGAGGACTTCGAGAACACAACTGGATGACATTCACTAGAGCGCACACCACGCTATTTAAGTGTCCACAGGCTGTACTACAAGTATGGTAATATGTCTGCGTCGGTGGTAAGATGAGTAGATCATAAGTAGATAATATATCGGATCAGTAAAGTAATGAAGCGAATCAGTAGATAATAAAGTGAAGTGAGATAAGATAAGGCGAA
>WNFO01005136.1_pt1 | contig 13942 bp, 14 predicted proteins | sample 5400251 | NCBI WGS metagenome assembly WNFO01 (sample SAMN13153354, study PRJNA577476) | soil metagenome | isolation source: 100 cm saprolite under Madrone tree | place: USA:California | collected 2016-06-14 | reverse complement strand
AATAAGGCCAGGCGCGGCAGTTGCCTCTAATGACGGCTCCAAAACGTTCAAAGGAGAAATGATGAAAAAACTGTGCTTGCGTATTGCAGTAGCGCTCGTCGGTTTCGCTGGGTTAGGCATCACGGCCAAAGCCCAGGTTCCAGACCAAATCGTGGTGACCATACCGTTCGCGTTTGTAGTCTCCGGCAAAACACTTCCGGCGGGCACGTACCGCGTGAATCGTGTGGCACTTGATAAATGGGACGGGCTAATCTTCAGAAGCTTCGAAAATCGTACCGGTGCGATCGTTCGTCCAATTGCAGTGGAAAGCGCGCCCGCCGACAAAGCTCAGGTGAGCTTCGAAACAGCCGGGGGCGAGCACTTCCTCAGCAAGATCCAGACCGCCGACAACGTATTCACCATTCCAGTGTCCCGTGCGGCGATTCTGCTGGCCTCTGGAAAATCACGCACCAACACCACTTCAGGAAGTTCTGCCGGAACCGACTAAGTATCGACAATGCAAAAAACGGGGCGACCTTCGGGTCGCCTTCGTTTATTTTGTTCGGCTGAAGTGGGTGATTTTGGCGTCGCTGACTGCGGCGATGTAACGGCCGGCGATCAGGAATTGCATAACCTTGGCGCCTTTGCGGGCGAGCTCGGCCCAGCGCGAGGCGGTGGCGGGGTTTTGCTCGAGGCCGCGGATGCGCTGGCCGGCGAAGTCGAAATCGACTTGAGCGAGCTTGCGCTTCGACGTGTGCTGCACGGGAAAGGAATCTTCGCCTACGACTACGCGCTTTTTGCGTTCGATCAAGACTTGACGCCACACGGATAGTAGCGCTGCATCCAGGTTAGGGTTTTTGTCTTCTTCAGTCATTTGGTTAAGAAAATCGCCCGCGACGGTCCGCGGCCGCTACAAGTCCGGAGCGCTCGCTTTGCTCGCTGGCCGGGCTAAAGCCCGGCCCCTACAGTGCTCATTCCGCGGAGGAAATCATAGCGCACCTCTGTTACCATCTTGCCGCCTTAAAATAGGAGTGCTATGAGACGCACATTCTTATTTATCTCATTAGCTTTTGTTTTTGCTTTTGGTTTTGGTTCTGCTGCTTTTGCGCAGACGCCGCCGGCTCCGGTGATTTCGCCGGAGGTGCACGCGGACAACCGCGTGACGTTTCGGCTTCGCGCGCCGAATGCGAAGGTGGTTGCGCTGGCCCTGGAAGGTGCGGCGAAAGATTTGGCGATGCAGAAAGACGAGCAGGGCGTCTGGAGCGCGACGACAGAGCCGCTGGCGCCCGATTTTTACGGATACGCATTCGTTGCCGATGGCGTGCACCTGATTGATCCCTCCACTCCATTGCTGAAGCCCAACCTGCTCAACACCACGAGCCAGGTGCATGTGCCGGGGCCGGCTTCTCTGCCGTGGGAAGTCAGCGACCTGCCGCATGGCGAGGTTCATCATCATTTTTACAAATCGGCGGTAGTCGGCGACCAGCGCGACTTTTACGTCTACACGCCACCGGGGTATGACCCTCGGGGGAAGCAGAGCTATCCGGTGCTGTACCTGCTGCACGGATTCAGCGATGACGCGAGCGGCTGGACGGCGGTGGGACGCGCGTACGTGATTCTGGACAACCTGATCGCGCAGGGAAAGACCAAGCCGATGATTGTGGTCATGCCTCTGGGGTACGGCGCTCCGGAAATCCTGCGTGGCGGGTTCGGCGCGTTTCGCAATACCGAGCTGCGTGACCGCAATTTTGCAAAATTCAGCGAGGCGTTGCTCGGTGAGGTGCTGCCGCGCGTCGAGTCGGCTTATCTTGTGAACAAGGATAGGAACTCGCGTGCGATTGCAGGGCTTTCCATGGGCGGCAGCGAGTCGCTACTCACCGGTTTGAACAACATGGACAAGTTCGCGTGGATAGGCGCGTTCAGCTCGGGCGGCTTGCCGGAAGAATTCGACAAGGATTTCCGGGGCTTGAATGCGAAGGCGAAGGACGAATTGAAGCTCCTATGGATAGCCTGCGGCGTGGATGACCGGCTGATTGAGCTCAATCGGAAGCTGCGGGCGTGGCTGGAAGCGAAAGGGATCCGCAAGGTCGATATAGAGACGCCTGGAGCGCATACGTGGATGGTTTGGCGGCGGAATCTTTCGGCGTTTACGCCACTGCTGTTTCGGTGATATCCGTGATGGCGCCCGGTGAAGAGGCTTAACACAGAGGTCATGGAGAGAAGCACACAGAGAGCACGGAGAAGAATATTTGTGCGAATTAACGCTGGCGAAGTTGTTCGATCCAGCGGGCGAGGAGGTCGTGGCCGGCGGATTCGATGTCGATGAATTCGACGCCCATGCCGATGCGCGGCTTTACGATGCGGACGACCGCAAGGCCTTCGACGTTCTGACCCTTGCGGGAGAGAGTGAGACGCGCTCGCGATTTCAGCGGGAGTGGCTTGGCGGTGCAAATAAAGCACCCGCCCAGGGAGATATCGGAGGTCACGCCGCTGGACTGCGTTCCTGTTTCCAAATCAATTAGCACGGCGTCCGCTGCAAAAGGGTAGCGAATCGCGTAACGGCGATCGCGCACCCCCGCCCGCGGCGACGGTCCTTTGGTCGTGCGATTATCCATGACGATGACGTTGCTCACAGGTGTTCGCCGTCCAGACTGAATAGACGGAGTTGCTCGGGACGGGACAAATCCCGTCTCTTCAGTTTGCTGGAAAAATGGTCAAGAAAACGCAAATCCGGCGGCAGAAATAGCCAAAACAGCAATAGCGAAGGCGAGCGGCTGGGCCGAATGCAGCGCGTTATTAGTGGGTACGACAAAGGCGGCGTGGCCGTGCCTTGGCTCGCGCGCCTGCATGCTAGTCTGAAAATCGCAGCATTTCCTGCGCGAATAGAGGCTATGCGCTCAGAAGGACTTCGGCGAAGCGACCGTATCAGTTTCCGAATGCCCGTGGAGGCATCGTGGTTCGCAGCCGGAGGTGTGGCTGTGAAGCAGACGGCGCAGACGCTGCTGGTGAGCCGCAATGGCGGCGTGTTGTGCCTGCCAGAAAAAGTGGTGCCGGGACAAGAGCTGACGCTGCGGCGGCAGAATGGCGACGACTGGAAGATGGCGCGGGCGCGCGTGCTCGCAGAGTTCGATCGCGAGCCGGATGGGTTCTTGTACGCGTTTGTAATTTTGGAGCCGCGCGAGGATTTCTGGGGCATCGACTTCCCCGCACCGCACACCGCAGAGGACGCATTGGCGCGCTTGCTGATGGAGTGCAGCTTTTGCCAGCGGCGCGAGGTGGTGTACCTGAACGAACTGCAATTGAAATCGTTTGAAGTGCGCAAATGCGTGGCGCGGCTGTGCACGCATTGCGACGCGCCTTCGATTTGGATCGAAGCCGTGTCGACTACGAAGCAGGAGGGAGTGCCGAAGCCCGTTCCGGAAGAGCGCGTGAATCCGCATCGCAAGAAGAATCGCGTGAAGGCGCGCGTGCTGGCTTGCATACGGCGGCGGGGATTTCAGGAAGAAGTGGCGGTGTGCGAGGACCTGTCCAAGGGTGGACTGAGCTTTCGCAGCCGGAATCAGTATCCGGAAGGCACGCGCGCGGAAGTCGCGGTGCCCTTCACGCCGGGGGCGGGCGCGATCTTTGTGCCGATTCGCATTGTGTTTTCGCAGGCGCTGCCGGCGGTGGGACTGTACCGGCACGGCGCGGCGTATGTGAAGCCGCCGATGGATGGGGCTTAGAGCGAAGACAAAGATTTCACCGTGCGCTGGACAGAGTTGGACTACAGGCAGGCATTACGATACTTACATGCCCACCAGAACATGGATAACAAAACCGGCCAAAACAGCGCAAAGGGCACGCCAAGGAGGAACCACAAACCTTGTTTTCCCTGTTGTTTCAGCAACGCTCCGAGTCGTGTCCACCAGATCGCCTGGAGAACTAGGCTGACAAACGCGCCAGTAAGAAAGAAATCTTGGGAGAATCTGTAGAGAGCGTACGGCGAAAGACACGCCGAAACGGCAATCCCCAACGATGTGGCAATGAGTTTTTTGGGATTCATCTCATCCTAAATCCATTAATCGAGGGCGGGGGCGGTTTCGCGCTCTTGGCGGCGGCGATGCAGGTAGTGCATCGCGATGTTGAGGTAGACCTCGCCGCAAGGCGTTTCGATGCAGATGACCATGGCTTCGGTGTCGGCATTGCCGGCGAGGCCCTGATCGTTCATATGAATTTCCGGCGGAAAAACTTTGAAGCGAAAGCCCTGATCGTTCAGGAGCGTAACGGAATTCCCGATCACCATGTTGGCGAGCTCGCAGACCGTTTCGCGCGCGACCTGTTCGCTTTCCACGACCGCGGAGCCGGCAAGCTGGCTCGCCACCTTAAGGGCGACTTCCGGAGCCAAATCAAGAATCACACGGCCCTCGATTTCGCCTTTGATGATGATGAGCGCGGCGATTCCCTTGCGGCGATAGGTTTCCTCGTCCATGGCGAGGTCGACGATTTTCGTGGGCGCTTGCAGGGACTCCGCGAAGACGGCGTCGGCGGCGTTGATGAACGGCTGGATGAGTTCCATTCTCATGAGCGGTGCTCTCCGGCGAGCGCGACGGGCGCACCGGCAGCGCTGGGGTCGTCGCTCAGAACGTAGCGCAAAATTTCGTATAGGACTTCGGGCTTGACCGGCTTCTGCACGAAGTGCTTCGCGCCCTTCTGCAGCGCGGCGAGAATATTTTCCTGATAGCCAACGGAGCTGACCATAACGATGCGCGCTTCCGCGTGCTGGCGCACGATGCGCTCAACCGCTTCGATGCCTTCCATCTGGGGCATGGTGATGTCCATCAGCACGACGTCCGGCTTGCTGCGGTTATACTCCGCGATGGCCGTGAGCCCGTCGCCGGCCTCTCCTGCCACTTCGCCGCCGAACATCTCGATCATCTTGATGAGATTCTTGCGCGCGAACACCGAATCGTCCACCACCAGGTAGCGGACCGGCCGACTGTCTTTCCGGAGCAGAGCGGCGAATTGTTGCATGGCCTTCTCCTTTTCCCTTCGCAGCGAACTAGCCGCGATGGGAAGAAACGTGTTTCGTATCGCTTTTCTCGTTCTTCTGAATCTTTTCGTGGCGATCGCCTTTTTCGGCGCGATCTCGCTCAGGAGCGCGGTCGCTACCGCAATGGCTCACCAGGAACGCGCTCAAAGACTCGAGAGCAACAATTTTGTTGGCGTAGCCCTTTAAGATTGCGGCGCGCGGCATTCCGCTGACCACGCAGGTGTCTTCGCTTTGCGCCACGGTCATGCCTCCGGCGGCTTTGATGGCTCCGAGACCTTCCGCGCCGTCGTCGCCCATGCCGGTCATAAGCACGCCGACAGAGGTCAGCGCGAACTGCTGCGCGACGGAATGGAAGAGCACGTCGGCCGAGGGCCGGTGTCCATTGACCGCCGGACTGTCGGACAACACCACCATGTCGCCGCGAGGCATGCGGCGCACCATCATGTGGCGATTTCCGGGGCAGATCAGCACGCGGCCCGCAACGAGCAAGTCGCCGGAGCGCGCTTCCTGTACGTCGAGCGCGCAGCATTCATCCAAACGTTTTGCGAACATTTCCGTGAAGCCCTCGGGCATGTGCTGCACGATGAGAATGCTGGCGGAAAAGTCCGCGGGAATTTGTGACAGCACGTATTGCAGTGCATTCGGGCCGCCCGTGGAAATTCCAATAGCCACGACGCGACTTGGCGGAAGCGTTGCGCGCGAGGGCTTTTTCTGGGGAGGCCTGGCTTCGACATCGACGCTCGCGCCAATCTTGCGTCCGGAGGCGCGCTTGGCGACTTTTATTTTTTCGATGAGCTCCACGGCTATGGCGTCGAGATGACCCGCCGCGGCATCTCGAGGCTTTGCAACAAAATCGATGGCGCCCAGCGCCAGGGCTTTGAACGTGGAGTAGGCGCCTTCCTTGGAATGCGTACTGAAAACAATAACCGGCGTTGGCGCGCGGCGCATGATCAGACGCAGCGTCTCCATCCCATCCATGCGCGGCATTTCGAGGTCAAGGGTGATTACGTCTGGGTGAAGCTCCTCGATTTTCTTCAGCGCGAACGCGCCGTCCATGGCCGTTCCAACGACCTCGATCGATGGATCTCGTTCGAGGATCGTGGGAATGAGCTTCCGCATGAGCGCGGAATCATCGACGACCAAGACTCGAATGCGCTCGCTCATGCGATGGCTCCCAGAGGAGTTGCGCGAGAGAGCCGCGACAATACCGCGGGCACGTTGAGAATCAGCACGACCGTGCCGTCGCCGAGGATGGAGGCGCCGCTGACCAAGTCGCTGGAAATGATTTCTTCGGGGAGCGCCTTTATGACCAATTCTTCCTCGCCTACCAGGCTGTCAACGACGAGGCCGAAGCGCTTTTCCGCGGCGCCGATCACGATCACGAAATTGCGCTTTTTCTTTTGGGTGTCCTGGGCGGCCACGGCGTGAATCTGGCTGAGGCTATCTAAGCGCACCAGGGTAAGGATTTGTTCGCGGAGGCGCAGCACTTCGCGCTGATCAACGCGATGAATGTCGGCGTCGGTGATGCGTGTGATTTCGACAACCGAGGAGAGAGGAACGGCGAACAAACGGCCCGAGACGCGGAACAGCAGCGTCTGGATGCTGGCGAGCGTTAGCGGCACCCGCAACTGCATCGTAGTGCCACGGCCCTTGACCGAGGAAACGTGAACGGTGCCTTTCAAATTGTCGAGGACTGTGCGGACCACATCCATTCCCACGCCCCGCCCAGAGACTTCGGTGACTTCGGCCGCCGTGCTGAAGCCCGGCTCGAAAATCAGGTTCAACACTTCGGAATCGGAGAGACGTTGAATTTCCCCGGCTTTGACAATTCCCTTTTCGACCGCCAGCTTACGAATTTCAGCGAGGTCGATGCCGCAACCGTCATCGCGGACTTCGATAACCACCTGCGTGCCTTGATGGTACGCGTTCAGATACACCGTGCCACGGGCGGGTTTTCCCGCGGCGATGCGCTCCTCGGCGTCTTCCACACCGTGGTCCACGGCATTGCGCACTAGGTGCGACAGAGGCTCAGCCAAAGCGTCCAGGATGCCCTTGTCGAGATCCGTGTTCTGCCCGGAAAGTTCGAGCGCGACATCTTTGCCGCATTGCTTGGCGACGTCGCGCACCAAACGCGGAAACCTGCGGAATAACTGCTCGACTGGCACCATGCGAATTTTCAGCACGCATTTGTGCAACTCATCGAGGACACGCGATTGAAACGCCAGGGCGTCGGACAGCTTGGCGCGAACCGGATCGCGGGCGTGGCGCTGGTCAAATTCCGCCAAGCTGCGATTCAGCATGGACTTTCCGATGATCAACTCTCCCACCAAGTTCATGACTGCATCGATGCGCGCGGCATCCACACGCAGAGTGCTCTCGGCGACGGTGGCGGCGGCAGAGCTCACCGCAGGGGACTTTTGCGCTGCGGCGCTTGCGCCCATTTCAGCGGAATTGGACGCAAGATTCGCGGCTTGTTTTTCCAATAGGTCGCCGAGCAACTCGTGCTCCGCGGTTTCCGGAGTGGCGGCGCGCTCGATGCGGACATCGGAAACGACCGACGGGATGCGGCATCGTTGCGCGATGTGTTCCTGTGTCTGGCGGCTGGCCAGCGCAGCTTCGACAATCTCCAGCGTCTCGGTCGCGAAGCTATCCTCGGGACGCAGCGCGATAAGCGTGCCGCAACTGTGCAAGACGTTGCGAATCAACTGAAAAGCCGCGGCGTGCATCAAGCTTGCTGGATCCACGCGCAATGCGACGTTATAAACGGTCTCGCCCCGATGCACCGCTTCGGAAATCATCAACTGTTCGTATTCGGTCCACTGAAAGCGAGCGGCGACACCACCGGAAGCGGGCGCCGTTGCCGGGGAAGGTCCCGGAGCGTCGATCAAACCGCGGATCATAGCGCGCAAGGAGTCCGCTGCCGGCGGCTCCACGTGGCGCTGATAAGCTGAGAGCATGGCACCGAAATTATCGGCAGCGACCAAGACGAGGTCCGCCAGGCGTGAACCGGCGCTCTGGCCCATTTGCGGAGACAGCGCGTCTTCCAGTTCGTGCGCCAGTTCGCTCAATTTGTGAAAGCCGCAGGCGGCGGAATCGCCTTTGAGCGTGTGCACCGCGCGGCGCACACGGCGGATGACTTCTTCGTCTGCGGGATTCGCTTCGAGATCGAGCCCCGCCTCGTTAAGCGATTGCAGCAGTTCACCAGCGCTCTCGAAGAAAAGCGCGCGGAGCTCCGAATTGCGATCTTCGGGAAGGCCGCTCACGTGTTGACCTCGAGCCGCTGGTAAGCGGTGCCATTGTTTTCATGCACCATGCGAAACTTTTGCGTCAGCCCGAAGAGACTCTCCGCATGCCCGACAAAAAGGTAGCCGCCCGGATTCAAGCAGTGCCAGAACTTCTCGATCAGACGCTTCTGCTCGGCTTCATCGAAATAAATCATGACGTTGCGGCACAAGATGATGTCGTTGCGGCGCGGCAGGAATTCCGTCTTCAGATTGTGAAAGTCAAACTGCACAAGCTCCTTGAGCTGCGACTTTACCGTGTATTTCTCGCTGGATTTCTCGAAATAGCGGAGCCGGCAGGTGTAATCCACTGGCTCCATCTGGATTTCGGTGTAAAGGCCTTCCTGGCCGGCACGCAGACTGGCGTAGCTTATGTCCGACGCCACGATTTCGAGCTTCCACGGCGGCGGAATCAATGGCTTGGGAGACGGCATGTCAAACGGAAGCGGATTGCGCAGATAGTAGTAAGCCAGCGCGTCACAGATCAGGATGGCGACCGAGTAGGCTTCTTGCCCGGAAGAGCAACCCGCGCTCCAGACGCGCAGCGTCCAATCGCGCCGCTCCTGCTTGCGATGCAGGATTTCCTCGAGAACAGTTTTCTGCAAGAGATCCAGCTGCGGCCGATTGCGAAAAAAGCTGGTTTCGTTGACGGTGAGATTCTCGAGGAGCAGGGCCAGCTCGTTCTTACCTTCCCGGCTGGTCAGCAGGCGATAGTAACTGTAAAAGGAATCGAGCTGGCAAGCCTTGAGCCTGCGCTGTAAGCGATCCTTCAGGAAATGGGAGCGGCGCTCATCAAAAAACATCCCGCATTCCTGGTAAACGAGCGTCTGCAGGAGCTTGAGCTCCGCTTCCGTCAATTGAATTTGTGCGGTGAGCGTTCCCATGGGCACGTGCGCGGCGCGCAAAGCAACTTCATTCGCAACTTGGCGGACTAAGTGTTACTTCGCTGCGCCTACGAGTTCCGCGGCCTCCTCGAATCGTTTGAACTCCGGGCGATGCAGAAGCTTGGCGATGTCGAGCAAAATGATTAAGCGGCCCTTTAGCTTGCCCACGCCGGTGACGTAGCTGGATTCGCCTTCGGCGAAAAGATTTCCCGGCGCTTCGATCTCCGAGGGCGCGATCTTCAAGACTTCCGACGCCGCGTTGACAATCAAGCCCACCAATTTATTTTCCAGCTCGACCACCAGGATGCGGTTCTTTTTGTTCGGCTGAATCTCCGATTGTCCAAAACGCTTGCGCAGGTCCATCACCGGAATGATCTTCCCGCGCAGATTGATCACGCCTTCAACGGTTTCCGGAGCGCTGGGAACCGCGGTGATCTCCGGCACGCGGATGATCTCGCGCACCGAACCGATGCGCACGCCAAACGTCTCGTTTCCGATGCGAAAGCCGACGACTTGGAGGTCTTTTTCCATCGCTTCGTTCCGTGCGGTTTACTGACGCGACTCGGCGTATTCCGCTTCCCTAACGCGATGCGCATCCCTCTTGCGACGCCCTTCCGCGGGATCACGGCGCGGGCCGCCAGCCTGCGGAGTGTGTTGCTCCAGAACAAATCGGTCCATGCTGTCCAGAAGGTTGCGCGAAAGCTTCAGCATCTGCTCGGCGGCGGCGGAAAGCTCGGTCGAACTGGAGGCGGACTGCTGCACTAGCTCCCGCATCTTGTCCATCGCGCGCACAACGGCTTGCGCGCCGGAAGCTTGTTCCTCGACCGCGGAGTTGATTTCCTGGGTGATTTCGGTCAAGCGCCCGGTGGCCTTTGCAATCTGCGTGGAACCCACGGATTGTTCGTTGGTGGCCGCGCCGATTTCCTGGGAGAACTTGTAAACTTCGGTGACCACGTTGGAAATCTTGTGCAGCGCGGAACCCAGGTCGTTGCCGAGCGTGAGCCCTTCTTCGACGATTCGCGTGCTGCGCTCCATGTTTTCGACCGCTTGGCGCGCTTCGCGCTGAATGCTTTGGATCAGGTCGGCGATTTCCTTGGTGGACTGCGTCGATTTTTCCGCGAGTTTGCGGACTTCGTCAGCAACCACGGCAAAACCGAGCCCATGTTCGCCGGCGCGAGCTGCTTCGATCGCGGCGTTCAACGCCAAGAGGTTGGTCTGCTCCGCAAGGTCATCGATGACTTCAATAATTTTCCCGATGTCATCGGCGCGGTGGCCCAAAACGTTGATGATCTCCGCCGAAGACTGAATCGCATGATTCGTGCGATTGAGGCCGTCGGTTGCTTTCTCCATGGTGGAGATTCCGTTGACCACCTCTTCGCGCGAACGATTCGCGATGTCCAGCAGGACCTTGGCAGTGTCCGCAACGCGGTTGATGGAAGTAACCATCTGATCGATGGAAGCGGAAGTCTCCGCGACGCTGGAAGCCTGCACTTGCGTATTCTTGACCACATTCTGCACGTTGATGCTCATCTCGTGCATGGTGCTGGTGACTTCTTCGATCGCGGAGGACGCCTGCACACTCACCTTGGCCGATTCATCGGCGGCACCGGCAACTTGGCTGGATCCTGCCGAAACCTGGCTGGCGGACTCGCGGGTGGTGCGCACCAATTCCTGAAGACCGTGGGACATGCGGAGGAATGCATTACCCAGCGTGTCGCGCCTTGAACGCGGGACGACTTCTACGCTGAGGTCGCCTTCGGCAACGGCCATGGAAACGCCGGCCATCTCCTTTAAATACGCCACCATGTTGTTGAAGGTGGTGGCCAACGCTCCAATTTCATCGTTGCGATGGATGTCGATATTCTGGTCGAGGTCGCCGGAGTCGCCGATTTCCCGTGCCACGGTGATCAAATGGGTGAGCGGCTCGGTAATAGATTTCGCGGTGTAGAAGGCGACAAACAGTCCGGCCAAAACGGCTGCCAGCGTCCCTAGCGTCGTTAACAGGGAAATGAACTTGCTCACCGTTGCAGCAGATTTGTTGGAGTCATCCTGAAACTTGGTGATGTCCACATTCGGACGACTTTACCAGCCATGACGCAGGATCTTTTTGCAGATAAAAAATTTGGAGATCGGAGACGGTGGCATCCCCGGAATCCACTTGATGGCGTTTCGCAAGCAGGGGCTTGGCGAAGTTGTCGGCCCAGCTTGCTTCCGTTCCTTCCACCTGAATAAGAGCGGTGCGCAGAACATCGCTTCCTGCCTGAGACTCTCCGCGCTTCATGACGTCGTTCACTTCCTGAAGTCCGCGTGTGACCTTTTCCTCGTCACGAGGGTCGCCGCTGAGCAAAAAATTGTTGAGGTTCAGCCGGTTGAGCATGATCTGATAACGCACGGCTTCAATGGCGCGCACGCTCTCAAGGGCGGTTGAGGCGTCCTTGCGCGCCGAGGTCTCTTTAAGTCCCGCAACGATGTTCACCAGCAGCAACGCCACCAGCACGCCCAGAATGGACCCGAATCCAACATAAAGTTTCTTGCCGATCGTCATTGCGAAAAACCTCCGCTTCGCTGCCAAACGCCCCGTAGAACCGGGCCGCACTTGCCGTAGCACTCCATTGCGTGCGCCCCTTCAGTTGTCGCCGCTGAACTCAAATTCAATCACCTGGGTGGTTTCTTCCGGAGCCGCTACGAATTTCCATTCCTTCACGGCATCGAGACATGCGTGCACCAGGAGCGGGTGGCCACCCATCGCGCGCGTGCTTTTCACTCGTCCGTCCGGAGTAATAATCACTTCGATCTTGACCCGGCCCGTTACGTTCATGCGTCTCGCGAGATCGGGATAGACGGGAGCAACCTTGGTCTTGACCTTTCGCTTGCCCTCTTCAGACCCCGACTGCTGCCCCAGTGCGTACGTCCCCAAAACCGACGACAGCGCCAAGCCCACAAGTATTTTGCGAATCCAGCTGGGTCTCATCGACACTACCCCTCCTGCGAATGGGATAACCCGTCGTCAGAGAAGGCACGTGGGTTGCCAGCGTTTTGCGGGGCGCGACAGCCCAGCACCTGTTTACGAATTTCCGCCCAAGCGCTAGGCAACAGTGGACTTACGGAGGTTCGCGCCAAGCGCCAATTGCGCCGAATGCCGCGCGCGCCGTCTCAGCAGAGAGGGATTGCAATGGTACGGGTCTCACGCTGAGACGCTGTGCCCCTCCAATCCAACTGGCATGATGGTCGATTCAGCAACAACCTGGCGACCCGTGATTGACTCAGATTGAGATAGCCCGGTAGCGTAGTAGGGCGGGGCAGTCGTCAAATTGAGACGCAAGCACGCGTCTCGGCCAAAAAATGCCTAGAGCTAAAGCCATCCCGAAATCGCCGCAAACTGTGGTGCCTCGCAGCTCTACACGCGCGGAGTCCCGCGTGTTGAATGGCCACGCCGAGGAATTGATGGAGCTCGCGGTGGACGCGGCGCAGTCGCGACACCTGCCCGGATTTCTGGAGCGATTTGCGGAGCGCGCGGCGCGCATGCTCTCCGCAGAGTGGTGCGCAGTCATGGTGTTTCGCGGCCGGGAGACGGATTCCTACCAGACGTCCAGCGGCAAGGATAGGCCCAATGCGGCCCAACACACTGCGTTGATCCGCGGCGCGGGGGAACTCGGCAAAGAGATTGAAGTGCGCCCTCTGCCGGCGGAGTCCGGGGAGATTGGCGAAGCGGAAAAAAACAAAGCGGCCATTTTCGTACCGATCACCGCGAGCGATGCGGAAAACCTAGGCGCGATCTGTCTGATGTGCGGAAAAAAGAAGCTGGACGAGGCGGAGAGCCGACTCTTGCGGGCGCTGGCGAGTCACGCGGCGCTGTCGCTCGAGAATTTCCGGCGATTCTCGCAATTGGAGCGCTCCAAACGCCAGTGGGTGGAAGATATCGACGCCATTAGCGACTACATCGTGGTGCACAACCGTTCCTGGCGCGTCGTCCGCACGAACCGCTCGCTGGCCTCGCACCTGGGAGTGCCGCCGGTAGCCCTGGTCGGCGAAGCCATGAGCAGCTTGCGGCAGATCGCGGAATCGGGCAGCGATCTTCCGTGCCCGTTTTGCCGGGACACGCATCAGCCGCGCGAGGAATATGTTGTGGCCTCCCCGGAGCGGATCTTTCTCGTATCGACCTCCCGCACGCCGGGCGTCTCCGATGACGATACGCGCACCATTCACGTTTTGAAGGACATTACTGACCGGCGTGAAGCGGAGCGGCGCTATCGCGAACTGTTTGACAGCATTCAGGAAGGTCTGTTCTTCGCGACGCCTGAGGGCAGATTTCTGGACGTAAACGACGCCATGGTGCGCATGCTCGGCTACGACGCGCGCGATGAATTGCTGCGCGCCGATGTCGGGCCGCACTTGTATCCGGCCCCGGCCGCTCGCGAGCGATTCTTGCAGGCGCTTGCGGAGCGCGGCGTTCTGCGGAATTACGAGGAGACCCTGCGCCGCAAGGATGGCACGCTGCTGCACACGCTGCAGAACATTACGGCGGTTCGCGATTCGCGCGGAAACATCGCGCAGATTCGCGGCCTGATGTTGGATGTGACCGAGCAAAAAACGTTTCAGTCGCAGTTGCAGCGCGAGCGCGACTTCAACCAGAAAATCCTGAACACCACGCAGAGCATGATCCTCGTGCTGGATACCGCCGGATTGATCAGTTACGCGAACCGCCGGTGCTTTGAGGCTGGGTACCGCGAAGACGAGCTCATCGGATATCGCCTTGTGGACTGGGTGGA
>WNFO01005592.1_pt1 | contig 13946 bp, 16 predicted proteins | sample 5400251 | NCBI WGS metagenome assembly WNFO01 (sample SAMN13153354, study PRJNA577476) | soil metagenome | isolation source: 100 cm saprolite under Madrone tree | place: USA:California | collected 2016-06-14 | reverse complement strand
CGGCGAACGACTTCGACGATTTTTGAGTTGAGATCGCTGCGAAGGGCGATTTCGGCACCGTCGGCGGGGGTGAGTCCCAGGGCTTTAGCAAGCTCGGCAGCAGTGCGTGTGATGGTAACTTTAGACTTTTTCATGGAGCAGCTCCTTTAAGCGCTTCTTTCCTAAATCCAACTCATGAGTGGGTGTCGCCCGGGTCTTTTTCATAAAGGCGTGAAACACCAGAATGCCTCGCGCCGAACGCGTGTAATAGAACGCGCGATAGATCCCACTCCGGTCGCGAATTCTCAACTCTGCCGCGCCTGGTTCGATGGAAGGCATAGGCCGGGAGAGCGGCATGGCCAGAAGTTCGCCTTTCTGCAAGTCGTAGATGGCTTTGCCAAGCTCCCGCCGGACGTCTTCCGGGAACGAGCGGATGGCCGCCCTTGCCGCTGGGTGGAAGATCGCCACCTTCATGTGCGAAGTGTCTCATATCTGGGACATCATGGCAAACCGGGAAGACAGGCTGCTACATGAGGTGGAGAGGGGCCGGAGTAGAGTCCGGCCGCTACCAGAGTTCTTCGTGGGCGACTTCTTCGTGGGCTGATTTGCTTCTGGGCTTGCCTTCGGCGCGGGTTAGGGCTTCTTCTAGCATTTTGGCGATGCGGCGTTCGCGGGAGTCGGGCGTGCGGCAAGAGAAAATGCTAAGCAACCAACCGCGGCGCCGCAGTGGAGTCATGGACTGCCAACCTTGATAGGCGCGAGGATCACGGGCGAAGGCGAGTTTCAGGATGGGAGGCAAGTCGAGTTCGGCTTCCATGGTGGCCATAAGCTGTTCGGCGGCTTGTTCGGAGCGGCGGAAGCGAGCTTCCGGACTCTTTACTTGGACGATCCAATAGCAGATCCACTTGCGTATAGAAGGCGTGAGCTTGTCGAACCAGCGGCGGAAGGAGCGGTCTTCGTTGAGGATGCGCTGGAGTTCTGGAGGGACGCTGGTGACTTGTTTTGTGGTGTCGGGTACGAGGCGGAAGTGCGCGGTATCGCCCAGGAACGCGTTGGCTCCGGTCTGCATGCTTTTTTTGATGAGCATGCAGTGATAGCCCTTGGCAGTGGGAAAGACAGAAGAGCGAAAGGCGAAGCCGTTGATTTCGCCCTTGACGCGGACGTTGCCGCGAGTTCCCCAGACTTTAGGTACGTCAAAGGGAATGCGGATAATAATCCAGCCGAGTCGAGAGGGGATGGGATCGAGGACGGCTTTGAAGGATTTCGCGATGGGCTTAAGTTTTGGCTTGGGCTTCATCGCGAGGTCTTGCGGGAAAAGATAGCACCGTGGGGGCGGAATGCGGAAATTGGAAATTGGGAAGAGAAGATCCCGCCCAGAAGCGCAGCTTCAGAGGTTGAGGCCGCTCGAAAATAAGAGCGGCGGGCACGAGGGAGAGTGCCCGCCGGCAACTGGCACACGCGCAAAACCAGCGTCTACGGCAGTCGGTATCTGGCTCGGACGGTTATACGCCAGCACTCTTGGAGAAGCTGGAGACGGCTTCGGCTTCGGAGTTGTAGACGTCGAAGACGGTCAGCAGCTTGGTGATCTGGAGCACTTCCTGGAACTTGCTGCCGAGGTGGCAGAGGCGGAGGGAAGCGCCCTGGGACTTGACACTGTGATGGGCGGCGACGAGCGTACCGAGCCCGGCGCTGTCGATAAAAGTGACGTTGTCCATGTTGAGGACAATTTTCTTTTTTCCTTCGGCCATCAAGCTTTTTACTTTTTCGCGCAAGGCGTTGCTTTCCTCACCGAGCACAATGCGGCCGTCCAGTGCCACCACGGCTACGCCATCCACTTCGCGATTCGTCATCTTTAAAGCCACGTTAGTTTCCTCCTCGTCGGAAAGCGGTTCCGGCGGCAACCCGGGCCGGAGCCGTAAAGCTTATCAAATCTATGAATAATCCCTGAGCGTTGAATCGTAGTCGAAGACCGAGCAGCGGTCAAATCTCCGGACGGCTAATAATAGTCCGAGCAAGACATGTAATAGCCGCACACGGAACAGATCAACTTGCAGCGCCGCGATTCCAAGCGCTGCGAGCAGATGGGACAATACCGCGAAGGATCCTCGGTAGGAGCTACGGTGCTCTGACTATCCTGCAAAGACGCAGCGGATTGAGCTGCGGCTTGAGCCGGCTCCGCCTGCACCTGAGCTTGCTGCCACTTCGCGGCGCGTTCCACGGCGGGATGGTTATAGCACAGTGGGGGGAAGAGGGGATAGGGAGAGTTAGTGCGTAGTGGGCAGTGAGTGGTGGGTAGGAAAGAAACACCGCTGGTCTAAAGAGCAGAGACTCTGAGCGATGAAAGGAATTTGGATTGAAACCAATGGCGGAGTTGGCGCATCCTTGTAAGTGGGCAAGGTTGTTGGAGCCCGGCTCGGGTGACCGAGCCTCCAGGTGGGAACCATGGTCCGCAAGATTATCCTCGCTGGTTTTGTAGTTTTTCTCCCGATAGGTGTGCAGGCGCAAGGGCGCGGAGCAATGCCGCCGGTTTTCCATGCGGCAGCAGTTGCGCCGCACGCTATGGTGTCTCCTTCGCATGCCGTGGTAGCCCAGGGTATGCCGGGGACGCGGGGAGTGGTACGGAGCGGGATGCCCCGCCCGGGGACTCCAATAGCGCGGAGCACGCGACGGGTCAATAACCCATCTCACTTTGGCAACAACCAAACAGGACTTCGAGCAAGTTGCAGCTCGGCGCCGGGATTCGGATTTGATGAGGTGCATCTGGCGGCAACGTGCGGGCCGGGGCCCCACGGTGTTCGAGGGGGCGCGTTCGCATCACCTTTTTTCTTTCCCTTTTATGAGGGTGGGTTTAACGTGCCGGGAGCAGCCACAGGTGTGGACGAGAGTGCGACGGCGGAGAGTGGTCAGCCGGAAATCATAGAATCAGAAAATAGGGACAGGGGCAGGCGTCAGCCGGAAATCATAGAATCAGAAAATAGGGACAGGGGCATGCGTTATAGAGTCACCGAGGCGGAAACCACGCCGCCGGTGGGACCAGCCAGAGCCGAGCCGGCGGACAATGATGAATTTGTTTTTGTGCGGCGGGACGGAACGGTATTTTTTGCGGTGGCGTACTCTTGGGAAAAAGGGACGCTGCGCTACATCAATAGCCAGGGATTGCGCCACACGGTCACGCAGGATGCGCTAGACCTGGACGCCACTAAGCAATTCAACGAACAACGCGGATTGAATTTTCGATTGCCGGCGTAGAGGCTACTTTTTCGCCGGTTCCGGCATGACGTAGCCGGATTGCGCGGGAAGGCCGGCGCGCTCCAACTGCACGGTGGTGTGCTCCACTCCAAATTCCCTTGCGGCTACCTGCTTAATCGAAGCGAGTAGACGCTCGCACTCGTCGAGGTGCATATCGGGGATGCGCGCGTGAAGGCTGAGCGCGTTGTGATTGCCGCCGAGGCACCAAACGTGCACGTCGTGAACTTCGTACACGCCTTCGATCTTCAGGATAGCCCTGGCAACATCTTCCACGCGCAAATCGAGCGGGCGGCCTTCCAAAAGAATGTGCGAGGATTCGCGCAGGATGCCGATGCTGGACCAGAGGACGAGCAGGCCGATGGCCAGGCCAAGCAGCGGATCGACCCAGTGCGCGCCAGTGGCATGGATAATTATCGCGCCAGCGATGATGGCGATGTTGGAGAGCGCGTCGCCAAAATTGTGAACGAGGATACTGCGCAGATTGAGGTCGCCCCGGCCGCGGATGAGGGCTAGGGTTATTCCACCATTCACGGCGAGGGCGGCAACGGAAGTCCAAATCATCCAGCTTTCGACCACTTCCACGGGGGAACGGAAGCGCTCTATGGCTTCGTAGCCAAGCCAGAGCGAAAGCAAGACGAGGACGGAGGCGTTGGTGTAGGCGGCGAGAGTGCCGGCGCGGTGATAGCCGTAAGTCTTTTCGCTATCGGCGGGGCGCTGGGCCCAACGCATAGCGAGATAGGAAATGCCGAGCGCAGGGACGTCGGAAAGATTGTGAACAGCGTCGTTCAGAAGGGCGACGCTGCGTCCCAGGATGCCGCCAAAGACTTCCGCTACCACCAACCCGAGGGTGGCCGCCATGGCCCAGCCAAGCACCGAAGGGGTCAGGGTAGGGTGAGAATGGCCGGCGTGACCGTGGTCGTGGGAATGGGAATGACCGGCATGACGGTGGTCATTTTCATGAGAATGTGCAGCCATCGGCTTTATTCTACGCGCTCGACGGCGGGGATGCAGCCCGTCCAGTGCTTATTACGCACTATGACACTTTGCCTCCGCGAATAGATTGACGCTCCGTGCCTCGGCTGCGACCATGAAGCGAGCTTCCCGTTGCGCGCGTGTTGGCGAGCGACGAGCGTTCATACAGGGGTAGTGCGCTCAGAGCAATGACGGCTCCCATCGCTAAATTGAGTTTTTGGGGCGTGCGCGGATCAACGCCGACGGTAGACCCGGCGACGTGGCGCTACGGCGGAAACACGCCTTGCCTGGAACTGATTGCGCCAGACGGCACGCAATTCATTTTGGATTGTGGGACGGGGCTGCGCATGCTAGGGAGCCGCTGGGCGGCGCCAAACGGCGGGAAAACGCCGGAAACGCACATTCTGGTCACACACTATCACTGGGATCACATCCAGGGGATTCCGTTTTTTTCGCCGCTGTATGTGCAGAACAATGAATTTCATTTTTACAGCTTCCGTTCGAAATATCTTGGGCGCGACAGCCTGAAACAAGTCTTCGAAGCGCAGATGGCGCTGCCTTATTTTCCTGTGGACATGTCGGCGATGAACGCCAAGAGAAAGTTCAAGGAAGTGGACGGCGGCGATTCGTTTACGGTCGGGGAGAATAAGATCACGGCGCGGTGGCTGAATCATCCACAGGGGTGCCTGGGCTTTCGAATCGAGACGCCGGCAGGCACGGTAGCTTACGCCACGGACAACGAGCCGGGCGATGGGAAACTGGACGAAAACCTGCGAGAACTCGCAGCCGGCGCGGACATCTTTATTAATGACGCGCAATTTACTCCCGAACAGCTGGAGACGACGAGGAAGGGCTGGGGACATTCCTCGTGGCTGGAGGGAGCAAGAGTGGCGCGCCAAGCCGAGGCGAAGACCTTAGTGCTTTTCCATCACGATCCGGACTCGACGGATCGCATGGTGGATTCGATCCTGCGGCAGGCGAGGGAAGAGTTTGATTCGGTGTTCGCGGCGAGCGAGGGCATGGTGATTACGCTCGGAGCGCCTGGAGATACGGTGCAAGCGCACATGCCGGGGACGCGAACGGCGCTGCGGCGCGAAGCGCAATTCCAGGCGAAAGTCTGCGGGGTGACCGAGGGCGGGAAGGATTTTGAGGAGGCAACGGTCGTCCGAGATATTTCGCTGCAGGGCGCGCTGATCTCGCTAAAGCATTTGCCACGGTTGCAATCGGAGCTGCAAGTGACGATGGAGGCGCCGGGGGCGGATGGAGTGCAAACGATGCATTTGCGCGGTTATGTAGTGAGGATTGATGCGGCGGCGGAAAAGGGACATGTGGCCGTGGGCGTGGTGTTTACGGACTGAAAAAAAAGGCTCTTAGGATCGTAGGTTTGCTAAACAGGGGCGCCCGCCACGGCGGGCGCCCCTACTGCTTTCTTGGCTTGAGCGTGGCGGTCCTGTAGGCTGAAGGCCTGCTTATGGTTGAGAAGAAAGCGAATTTCGTTCCCGTCAGTGCGCTGGACAAACGGCCGCCAACGAAGCGCGATTTGCTGCGCGGGTTGGTGCGGCAAGCGCCGTTTGTGGCGAAGAATTTTCAGCTTTACTTCCGGAATGGGTGGCGGCGGCACGTATTGCGGAGCAAGGTCGTGGCGCCGTATGCGGTTACGTTCTACGTTACGCATAAATGCAATCTCGACTGTAGTTACTGCACGCAAAAAGAGCCGGATGTCTTCAGCGACGAATTGCCGACGAAACAAACGATTCAACTGCTGAAGCGCATCCGGAGAGAGACGGACTCGATCGTGATTACCGGCGGGGAGCCGACGCTGCGAGTGGACATCGAGGAGCTTCTTGAGGCGGCGCGCTTCGAATGCAATTACCGCTCGCTGCTGATGATTACCAACGGAACATTGCTGGATCGCAAGCCGCGGATTCTGCGGGCGGTGACGGGGCTGGTTGTTAGCTTGGATGCGCTGGCGTCGGATCCGACGAATCCACTCTCGAAACCGGCGGCGCTGCCAAAAGTGCTGGAAAACCTGGAGTTCGCGAAGGAAAAGCTGGGCAGCCCTAAGCGCATCACGATCAGCACGGTGATCGAACAGTGGAATATCAGCGAGGTCGAACGACTACTGGATTGGTGTGGGGAGCAAGGATTTGTGTTTGCGGCGCAGTCCGCGCAGATGGAGAAAATGCCGAATTTGGCCCTGCTGCAAAACCCGAAGTATCAGGCCCTGGTGGACAAGATCGTCGAGCGGTGTCGCAAAGGGGTGCAGCCGATCAACGGGACGGCGCGGACGATCGAGACGCTGCTGCGTTTTGGCGATTTTCAGTGCTATCCGACGATGTTTCCGCGGGTGTACCCGAACGGCGATGTATTTTATCCTTGCGAGCCGCTGCGCAAGGTCGCGGGCAATTTGCTGCGGGATGGTTCGCTGAAGAAGATTTTCGCGCGTGGGAAGAAGATTTATGGGGATATTCCGCCGTGCCAAGGGATTTGCTACCTGTTCGGAAACGTGCTTTCACACTATTACGTGAATGACTTTTGGGGGCTAGCGAGGGATTTTGTTCGTTAGGCAGTAAGGATCAGAAATTGGATTTTGTTTGGCCGCCGCCCAGCCTCCGCTGATGGAGCGATCCAGCTAGATAAGCCGAGATTCTTTGCTTTCGTGGCTGATGACCACCCCCCGGTGAGTTGATCAAGCCCTAAAAGTCATCGCGAGAAATCCTCCTTCACCCCGAAGACTCCTGTTGACGGCCAAAAGGAATGTGATACGCTCACCTTTTCTCCTGTTGACGGTCAAAAGGAGCATATGCCAATTTCCAGGAGCGAAGTCCTGCAAGGAACACTCGATTTGCTGGTGCTGAAGACCCTCGATTCCATGGGGCCGATGCACGGTTTCGGGATTGCCTTGCGCATCCAACAAGTCTCCGAAGACCTGCTGCAATTAAACCAGGGCACGCTCTATCCCGCACTGCTGCGGCTGGAGCAACGAGGCTGGATTACCTCCAAATGGGGAGTTTCGGAGAACAACCGCAGGGCGAAGTACTACTCCTTGGTGCGTGCCGGACGCAGGCAACTCGAGGAAGAAGCGGAAAACTGGGGACGGATGTCGGCGATGATCAACCGGGTATTGAGGACGAGTTAACTTATGCGCGAACTTTTCCGCATGTTTTGCCGACGCCTCGTTGCCTTATTCGGCCGCCGGCGCCTTGAAGACGACCTGGACGAGGAACTGCGTTCGCACCTGGATATGGCGGTGGAGCTGAACTGTCGCAAAGGCATGAGCAGGGAAGACGCGCGACGCGAGGCGCTGAAAGGCTTCGGCGGCATCGAGCAAACCAAGGAGATCTATCGCGAGCAGAGAGGACTTCCTGTGATTGAGACGACGCTGCAAGACTTGCGTTTTGGATTCCGGATGCTCCGGCGTAGTCCGGGCTTTTCCCTCCTGGCGATACTGTGCTTGACCCTAGGGATCGGCGCTAACGCGGCGGTGTTCAGCTGGGTTGAGGGAATCTTGTTTCGTCCTTATCCGTTGGTAACCCACCAGGAGCAATTGCTCGCTATTACAGGAACAGCGCGGGGTGAGGCTGGCCCTACCGGTATTTCCTGGCCGGATATTCTCGATTTGCAGAGAAGTTGCACGCTGGTTGACTCATTTATTGTGACCAAGATTATGGGGACGACACTGAGTATCGGCGACCGGGCCGAGGTCACCACCGGGAGCATCGTATCCGCGAATTATTTCGAGGCGATCGGAGTCCACCCCATTCTTGGGCGCGGATTCGCGGCGGGCGAAGACTCAGGGCGTAACGCGCATCCTGTGACAGTGATCAGCTACCAGTTGTGGAAAGGACGATTCAAAGGTGATACGCAAATCATCGGGAAAACGCAGCGGCTCAATAATGTAGTGCACACCATTGTTGGAGTCGCGCCCGAGGGGTTTTATGGGACATTCGTGGGTTGGGCGATGCAGTTCTGGGTGCCCGCATCGATGGAGGAAACGTTTGAAGCAGGCGGTTATAAACTGGAAGATCGAGGCGCTCGGTGGATTGAAAGTTACGCACGGCTCAAGCCCGGGGTGACTCCCGCGCAGGCGCAACAGGAGATTTCGGCCGTGGCAAAACGATTGGAAACCGACTATCCAACTACCAACCGCGGCCGTGGCATCAAGCTGTGGCCTTTGTGGCAAACGCCCTTCAACAACGCAAACACGCTGCTCCCAACGCTCGAAATCATGTTCGTGGTGGTGGTGTTTGTCCTGCTCATCGCCTGCGCAAACGTAGGCAACTTGCTGCTGGTCAGGTCCTTCGCGCGGCGGCATGAGATGACAGTGCGACTGGCGATCGGCGCCGGGCGCGGGCGGCTGTTGAAGCAACTTTTCACCGAGGGACTGATACTGTCTGCCTTTGGCGCAGGGGGCGGGCTTCTGGTGGCGCACTGGTGCCGCCACGCGCTCGTGTTGCTGTTCCCCGCGCGCGGAGGGGTAGCGATGCACCTGCCGGGGGAAATTGATTGGCGTGTTCTGGCGCTGAGCGCGGGAGTGTGCGTGATGGCGACGCTTCTGCTCGGGCTGGTTCCTGCAATGCAGACCAGAAAGATCGATCTCGCGGGCGCGCTGAAGTCCGATTCGGCGGGTGTGGTTGGGGGCAGTGGAAGAGCATGGATCCGCTCGAGCCTGGTTGTCGTCCAGGTGTCGCTGAGTTTCGTTCTGCTCGTCGGAGCGGGGCTGCTGCTGCAGAGCCTAAAGAAAATTCGAAATACCAGCCCGGGTTTTTCGACGCATGAAGTTCTAGACACGGCCGTCAATTTGACGGCCGCGGGATACGATGCCCAGCGCGCGCAGTCTTTTCAAGACGAACTGCTGGAGCGCGTGAAAGCGCTGCCAGGCGTGGAGTCGGCAGCGTTCGGGCGAATGACGCCGCTAAGCTATGGAAGCTATTCTTCGACACCGATTGCGGTAGATGGCTATCGGCCGCCGCCGGAGGAACAACCCATCGTAGAGTACAACGAAGTGGGACCGAACTATTTCGCGACGATGGGCATCCCCTTAATGTCTGGCCGCGAATTCAAGCGGGCGGACGACGAAAAGGCGGCGGCGGTAGCCGTCGTCAATGAAACGATGGCTGCGAAGTATTGGCGCGGTAAAAATCCGATTGGGGAGCGGGTTCAGGTCAAGGGCCAATGGATGCAAGTGGTCGGTGTGGCAAAAGATTCGAAGTACCAGAGCGTCCGGGAGGCACCGAAACCCTTTTTCTATGTGCCCCTGCGCCAGAATTTCTCACGCGGGGCGGGATTGTTTATCCGAACCCGGCTGAGTCCGGAGACGATGGCCATGGCGCTGGCGCGCGAGGTACACGCGCTCGACGGGAATCTTGCCATCTTCGAGGTGATCACGCTGCAGGAACAGGTGGATCGCTCGACATCGCCGCAGCAGGTGGCGGTAACTTTAGTCGGAGTCCTGGGTGGACTGGCGTTGCTACTCGCAGCCATCGGATTGTACGGCGTGATGTCGTACGCGGTGTCGCAGAGCACGCGCGAGCTGGGGCTGCGCATGGCGCTCGGCGCTGGAGCGTCCAATCTGTGGCGATTGGTGCTATCGCGTGGTTTGGCTTTGACGGCCGGCGGCGTGTTGCTTGGCGCCACGGTGGCAATCGGGTTGACGCGGCTGCTGGGGAACCTCTTATACAAGGTGAGCCCACACGATCCGCTGGCGTTCGGGTCGGCATTCGTGGTGATGACTATTGCCGCGCTGGCAGCGTGTTTTTTGCCCGCTTGGCGCGCCACGCGTACCGATCCAGCCCGCGCGTTGCGAGAGTGACTCTCCCCACTCCCGCCTGCGGTTTGATAATGATCAGGAAACTCTTCTGCGAGACTAAGTCAAATCGGCGATTTTTTTGTCGAGGTGGGCAAGGGCGGCTTCGAGGGATTTACGGTGGTTGGGATGAGTGGCGGAGGCGAGGTCGTTCACAATGCGGATACGAGAGAGTTGAAGATCCTTGATCTGTTCTTCGCGCATAAGTTGTTCCGGCGTTTTGGGCCCTGAATGCGGTTTCTGCTTGGGTGCTTCGATAGCTTCGACCTGCGCTTCGACGTCCTTGCTTTCCCAGCCGCGTGCCATGGATAGAGTGTGACACAAATTGCGCGAATCGCGTGTGAATCAGTACAGAAAAGTGGCGAGAAGAGTATCAGGCGCCGGCGGCGCGGCGCTGGGGGAGAACCGGGAGGGCGGGACGCAGTACGCTGCGGATGGTGGTCTCGGCGACGCGGGCGAGATGCTCCGCGAAAACACCGCGATAGGCGAAGACTGCAGTTTTGGTCTCCCAGGTGATGCGCAGGAACCAGCGGTGGTGGGATTCTTCGGCTTGCGCCGAGGTGATTTCGCTCACGGGGATTTCCAGAAAGGATTGGAGACGCGAGTCGCGCACGGAAATGTGGCCGGCGCCGACGAAAAGCTGCGCGGCGAAGGATGACGCGTCTCCCAGCTTGAATTTTCCGCCGTTGACCACCACAAGAACGCCCAACGCGCGGGCGGTGTTGTCGATCTTGGACTCGGGCTTAGCGGGAGGCAGAAGAATGGCGCTGATGAACATGGTCAAGCCGAGGACGGCGGGAGCGTAACTGCTCCAAGCGCCAAGCGGAGCGATAACCAGTGCCGCGCCGGCTACTGCCAGGAAAATACGGAAGAGCATCCAGGAGCGCGGGTTGCGGCGTGCATGCAGGATTTTTGGGATGAGCAACACCAGGGCGAACAGAGTTCCAATGAGAAGATGACGCAGGCGCTTGCCGAAAGTTTCCGGTTGGGCAATCGCTGGGCTGGGCGCGGCGCTCATCATTTATCTCTTATCTCTCAAAGCTAATCGCAATGGAGTTCCCTCACGGTTGCAGGCCGCCGATTTCGCGCATACGGGCAAAGGCGCGGCGCACGTGCGGTATGGTGATGGAGCCGCCAACGATCAGCGCTACGTTGAGGGCGTCGATCACTTCTTCGCGCTTCCAGCCTTCTTCGCCGCAGCGAACCAGGTGATAGGTGATGCAGTCATCGCAGCGCAGAACGGCGGAGGCGACCAGGCCGAGCAATTCTTTTTGCTTGGTGCCGAGAGGGCCGGGTTCGTAGGCCTGGTGGTCGAGAGCGAAGAAGCGCTTAATGCCGAGGTGGCCGCAAGCGAGGATTTCCTCGTTCAGGTCCGCGCGAAACTTTTGAAATTCTTCCAGGCGATCGGCCATGGTTTCTCTCCGCGAAAGGACCGGCCGTCGATGACAACGACCGTGCCCGATATTATGAACGTTTTGCGAGCAGAGCGGTAATGCGCACGGATAATTGAGCCGAGTTTCAGGGAACGTAGCCCGGGCCACGCAGGACTTTTCCGGGAAGGGCACCAGTCATTTTGGTTTGATCGATGACCGGCACGCCGTTCACGAGGACATAGACCATTCCCTCAGACAATTGATTGGGCCTTTCGAAGGTGGCGACGTCGTGGATGGATGCCGGATCGAAAATAACGATATCCGCAGACATTCCTGCTTTGATAACGCCACGGTCCGTGAAGTGCATGCGCTGGGCGGGTAGCGCGGAGAATTTGCGTAGGGCGTCTTCCAGAGTGAGCTTATGTTCTTCGCGAACGTACTTGCGCAGAATGCGAGGAAAGGTGCCGTAGGCACGGGGATGAGGATGTTCCTGTCCAAGGAGGCCTTCGGGCGAAGTGCCGGAGGAGTCGTTGTCAATGGAAACCCATGGCTGTTGAAGGGCGAGGGAGACATCCGGCTCGGACATGCCGAAGACGGCCACGGAAGTGAGCGCATGGTCTTCGATGAGGAGGTCAAAGAGAGCGTCCATGGGATCCTTGTTCCACATTTTTGCGATGTCAGCCAGCGTCTTGCCTTGCAAAGGAAGCAATTGTGGATTGTTGACTACGCCGATGAGGACAGCTTCGGGGCCCGGAATTTCCTGCCATTCGTTGTCCCACTGGTCGGAAGGAGTGAGCATGTCTTTGCGGATGCGAGCGCGCATCGCTGGATCTTTCAGGCGCTCGAGGAGCTTGGTGTTGCCGCCGTCGTGGGCCCACGCGGGAATGAAAGCGGAAAAATCGTTGAACCAGGCGGTGTAGGCGTAAGTGTCAGCGGAGATGTCAATTCCCTCAGCCCGGGCGGAATTCACCTTTGCGATGGCTTCGGGCATGTGGCCCCAACTCGGTTTGCCACCCACTTTGAAATGCCAGATTTCGACGGGGATGTGAGCTTCGCGGCCGATACGCACGGCCTCGTCGATGGCGGGCAGAATACCGGTGCCTTCATTACGCATATGGGTAGCGTAGATGCCACCGAATTTCGAGGCTTCGGCGGCGAGGGCGATCAACTCTTCGGTTTTTGCGTAAGGAGCGGGAGCGTACTCGAGAGAAGTGGAAACGCCGACGGCGCCATCGCGCATGGCTTGGCGGACGAGTTCTTTCATCTGTTCGAGCTGCGCGGCGGTGGGCTGCACGTCATTGTCGCCGAGCACCATGCGCCGCACGCGCGTGGCGCCCACGTAGCTGGCGAGATTGATTCCCATGCCTTGCTTCTCGATGCGGGAAAAATATTGGCGAAGGGTCCGCCAGTCGGCTTGAATATGATATTGGTCGTAGTGCTCCTGATCGGCGCGAAGAATGGAGTCGTTTAGTGGCGCGATGGATTCGCCCTCGCCCGTGATTTCCGTGGTGATGCCCTGATAGATCTTCGAGGGCAGGCGTGGATCGACAAGGATGGTGCTCTCCGACTGACCGAGCATGTCGATGAAGCCGGGGGCAACAACTTTTCCGCCCGCATCGATGGTGCGAGTGCGGGGCGCGGCGCTGAGATTGCCGATGGAGTCGATCTTGCCGCCACGAACGCCGATATCGCCGGAATACCAGGGCGAGCCGGTGCCGTCGATGATGCGGCCGTTGATGATGACGATGTCGAAGGGACGGGCCTGCCCCTGAGGCCGGAGTGGAGCAACGACGAAGAACAAAACGACAAACGAGAACACCAGCATATATCGTTGAAGACTCGAATTCTTCATTGGCTCATCCTCAAACCGGTCGCGGGTCCGTTCGTTTCAGAAGGCGAGCGGTGGGAGACATCTTACGCTGGAAGCGCCTGAGGTCTTTCGAGAAGTTCCTGAGCATCGGCGCCGAGGCCGCGGGCGCGCACACGGTACCAAATAATGATGAGGCCGACGGAGACGGCAAAGATCAAACTGGAGATCGCATTGATTTCTGGAGTGATGCCGCGACCCAGGCGGCCCCAGATTTCTAGAGGCAAGGTGTTATCGCGGCCGATGAGGAAGAAAGTGACGGCGATCTCGTCCATGGAGAGACCGGCAAATCGCGCAGCTTCGCGGAGAGCTGCGAGTAGGACGGCAGCTTGGACAAATCGAGCGGCGCGGCCAGCCCGGTGCGCGCGATCGACGCCGCGACGTCGCTCGATGGCGAGATGACGTCATAGTTCGCTGCGCTGCCCCCGCGCAACTTGGCGACAAGCTCGTCGCTCGAGCCCATATAGGACGCTCTGACTTTACAGTGATGGCGTTCCTCGAACGCTTTTACGAAAGAGGGATCGGCGTAGCCTTCCCAAACCAGCAGGTTCAGCGCTTCTTCTTTTTTTTGGCAAGCGCTGCATGCCAATGCCAGTGTTAGAGTCCCCAGAAGAATCGCGCGAGATTGCATGACTCCCCCCGGTTATTTGGCTTCCGCCTGGTAGACCAGCCGCCCGCCCACGATGGTGGTAACAACTTT
>WNFO01014012.1_pt1 | contig 13947 bp, 19 predicted proteins | sample 5400251 | NCBI WGS metagenome assembly WNFO01 (sample SAMN13153354, study PRJNA577476) | soil metagenome | isolation source: 100 cm saprolite under Madrone tree | place: USA:California | collected 2016-06-14 | reverse complement strand
GGGTGGGCAAAGCGAAGCGTGCCCATCAAGGCCGCGGCGCGGTGGGCACGGCGCGCAAGAGCGCGCCTTTGCCCACCCTACGAGCGCTTCGGTCGGCTGCTCAGGACGAGGTGGATGGGTGACATCGATATGATTCGAACTTCGGAAACACTCTACTAGGCAGGAAAGACACGCGCGGGACCCCGGCGTTCGTCCCGTTTTTCGCCGACGCGTAATCTTAAGGGGCCTACCCGACACGCAAACGCGAGCGGCCTTCGATGGCCGTGGCGTTGCCGGTCAACTCGTAGATCAGTCTCGCGGCCAGCCGCATGTCGGACTGCAGCTGCGGTTGGTCTCGCAGGAGCACGCTCTCCGCCCTCGCCTCGAACCGCCGCGCGAGCGCACTCATTTCCTGGACTGTCAATGAAGCAATTTGGTCGTGAGCCATTGAGCTTCTCCGGCGGCGAGCCCGACACGGAGTGCGCCGGGCCTCTGAAACGGCATAATCGTTAACGCCAGCAACTGGCGAAGGGTTCCGCAAATTGGCTTCATGCGCAAACTGGCTTCATGTGTCGGAAATCGGGCAGACGGCTTGTCTGCCCGAATGTATGCTTCCCCCGATCGGTACACGCTTCCCCGAGTCGCCTATCCCCTCGCGGGTACTGATCGCAATTGGCCCCGGTGCGCCACCCCGGGGCCAATTGCATAAATCTTCTATATTTCTAGTCGTTATCACTCCGAAGACCTTGGGTAGAGACGTGGGGAGAAACGTCTTTTCGCCTTTCGTGCCGGTCGGATTTTGGCCCGTTCCATTTGAAATTTTAAAAATCCAGTGCGCTAAGGCGTCGCCGTCGGTCGGCGGCGTCCCGGCGCGCCTTGCGGCGGGGATCGTGAAGTGCGCCCAAGCGCACCGCTCAGCCGGTAGAGGCGCGATACGGGTCGCTCCCTGAGCCTGATCACCAATTCCAACTCGCCGCCGATCGCCTCCACGTAGGCGCGCAAGGTGGACAGATACATATCGACTTGTGTCTCGATCTTCGATACCGACGGTTGCTTGATCTGCAGCGCAGTGGCCACCTCGGCCTGGGCCTTGCCGGCGATCAGGCGCAGTTCGCGAAGGCTTTTGACTTGCCGCTTGAGCTCTTGATGGCGCTTCCTGCTCCGCTGCCGCTGCGGCGGCGAGGAGGAGACGATCCGACTGAAGGCGCGATCCATCTTGTCCATCCTTATCGGTCCGTGAAGGCGTAGCTCAGGAGCTATAGCGATGATCGGGCCCATGAACGCTATAAGACGGAGTATATAGGTATAGTCCTATATTGTAAGTCAATACCCTGGATCGCGCGCCTGTGGATTTGTATTTCGTTGCCTACGGGTGTTTTCCGTCGGGGCCGCGCGCCGCGCTCGTCCTCGCCTACTACTTGGCCCACCTTGCGCCGGCACACGAGCGTCGCGACCACATCGTCGCGGATGACATCAAGAAGTATTTTCCCCAGGCCAACTTTGAACTACCGACCGGCTCGCCCGGTGGGACGTTGGTGAACGCGAAGAACGCGGGATATCTCGATGGCAGCGGCGGCGGCAAGTACCGGCTGAATCCCGTGGGCCATAACCTCGTTACGCACAAGCTTCCGCGTGACGAAGGCTCCGGGCCGACCCGCCGGAGGCGCCGCGGGAACAAAACCAAGAAATCGGCCGAGAAGAAGGCCAGGACGTGATCGACCAGGCGGCGCAAGAGTGGCGGGACCTCTGCGCGGCGCTCAGGCGGTACAGTACGCGCCTCGACCGCAACGCCGCAGTGAACGTCAACTCTGCGGCCCTGCGGGAGGAGATTAAGCGCATCGCCCAGATGTACTTTCGCAAGGTCCGACAGTCCTTGGAGCAGTTCGAGCTGGACGAGTTCACCGAACCGCTCTCCGCGGCGTTCGAGGCTCTCCTCCGGCTCTCTGAAGGACACAACTCTGCTTCGTCCTACAAGAAGCAGGTGAGAGCCATCCGGAAGATCATCCCTCGCGTCACCGGCCAGCTTGAAGTCCGGGGCGGCTTGGCCGGCGCCGCCGTCAGCTCATCCGACACCGACCAAAAGATACTCAATACCCTGGCCGATCTCCTGCCCTCGGCGGCGCAGTCCTATCAGCAAGCCCTGTTCGACCTAGCCGATACGCGGCGATTGTCCTTCCGAGGTCCGGCGCACGAACTTCGAGAATCTCTCCGCGAAGTGCTTGATCACCTCGCCCCGAATGTCGAGGTGATGAAAGCACCCGGCTTCAAATTGGAAAAGGATCAGACCAAGCCGACGATAAAGCAGAAGGTGCGATTCATCTTCAAGGCGCGCGACCGGAGCGTGACCGAAAGTGCTGCTCCCGAAGACGCCGCTAAAACTATTGATGCCCTCGTAGCCGACCTGACCCGCTCCACGTACGACCGGGGATCGCTGTCCGCCCACACCGAGCGCGGCAAAAAAAGTGTTGAGCAGCTGAAGCGGTACGTGGACGTGATCTTCCACGACCTATTAGAACTCTAGCTACTCCTATCGGCTGGGCCGCGGAGCGCATTTCCGCGTGCCGGACAATCCATTTCTAGATACAAGCAGCGCCTATGGGGCGCTTCTGTTGAATGTGCTGGGGCACTGGCGCAGTTCGAAAGGGAACTGTGCAAGGACATGCTGGTTGGCGCCGCGCTGCTGCGGTGGATGCTAGATCAGGCCATGCCGGTCATGGCGGTTGAGATTGAGGTGGTGTTGCCGAACGGGCTGTAGCGCGGCGTTGCGCGAGGATTACCGACGTGATCCCCGCTTTCGCTCCCGAGGGTAGGCCGGTTTCATCCGCGCCAACTGCTCATCGGTGAGCGGCTGTGCATCAGAGTCGGACAGCGCCGCGGCCTCGATTTCCTCTTCGGTCATCGGGCGCATAGGCACCTTCGGGAACGGCCGCTCAGTCCCGTCGTCAAGGACTTCAACAACGGTTCCGTCAGGGCGCAGTCTTGCGAAAGTAGTTGTCTTGCTCACGTCGTGTTGCCCGTCGGGCTGTTATGATCCGCTTTCGTTTGCCGCGAATGGTGTAAGCTACGTAGAGAACGATATCGCCACATATACCTAGAAGGCTGCTCCGCTCCTCGCCGTAGTCCCCACCGTCGTCAATCCATTCGATCGCGCCTGGATCACCGATCGCGAGGACTGCATGATCGAAGGTAACTCCGTGCTTACGCCAATTGCTGTCGGCTTTGCCGCGGTCCCATTCGAAGTCTCCTGAGATATGTAGCAACTCCGCGCCCCCAAAGCTACCCTGCCCGTCAACCTGGCTTCGGCCGCAGGCTTGGGAAGGTCGGGCGGCTACGCTGGGAGCCAACACGGCCGGAACCTTCCACGCAGCTTTGAAGCGAGAGATCAGAACGTCGCCACGCTGCGGATCGATTCTCCTGCATGCATCAGGTCGAAGGCCTTGTTGATGTCGGCGAGCGGCATCACGTGGGTGATCATCGGGTCGATCTCGATTTTTCCTTCCATGTACCAGTCGACGATCTTGGGAACGTCGGTGCGCCCGCGTGCCCCGCCGAAGGCGGTGCCGCGCCAGACCCGGCCGGTGACGAGCTGGAACGGACGCGTCGCGATTTCCTGGGCGGCGCCCGCGACCCCAATGATGATGCTCTCGCCCCAGCCGCGATGACAGGCTTCGAGCGCCTGGCGCATCACCGTCACATTGCCGGTGCAATCGAAGGTGTAGTCGGCGCCGCCGATCTGGTCGGCGCCGCGCTTGGTCATGTCGACGAGGTGCGGCACGAGATCGCCGCCAAGGTCCTTCGGATTGACGAAATGCGTCATGCCGAACCGCTCGCCCCACGCTTTCTTGGCCGGATTGACGTCGACCCCGATGATCATGTCGGCCGCGGCAAGCCGCAGCCCCTGGATGACGTTGAGGCCGATGCCGCCGAGGCCGAACACGATGCATTTTGCGCCCGGCTCCACTTTGGCGGTGTTGAGCACCGCCCCGATGCCGGTGGTGACGCCGCAGCCGATGTAGCAGACCTTGTCGAATGGCGCGTCTTCGCGAATCTTTGCGACCGCGATCTCGGGCAGAACCGTGTAGTTCGCAAAGGTCGAGGTGCCCATGTAGTGATGCACCGGCCGGCCGTCGAGCGAGAAGCGCGAGGTACCGTCCGGCATTACGCCCTTGCCCTGGGTGGCGCGGATTGCGGTGCACAGATTGGTCTTGCGGGACAGGCAGGACGGACACTGGCGGCATTCGGGCGTGTAGAGCGGAATGACGTGGTCGCCCGGCTTCACCGAGGTTACAGCCGGCCCGACATCGATCACGATGCCGGCGCCCTCATGGCCCAGAATGGCCGGGAACAGGCCCTCCGGATCGGCGCCCGACAGCGTAAACGCGTCGGTGTGGCAGATGCCGGTCGCCTTGATCTCCACCAGCACTTCGCCGGCCCTGGGGCCATCGAGCGCAACCGTCGTCACCTCGAGCGGTTTGCCGGCCGCGACCGCCACCGCCGCACGTACATCCATTGCGTAACTCCCGTTTCAATTTTCGTGGGGTCTGAGAAAGGGGCGAGAAATCCGCAGACTTGTCGGACAAGATCGTAGGCCGAGTCAAATGGTCCGCAGCGCCTGCGTCCGCCCATTGGAGGGCATCGGATCGAGGCGTGCAACCGCGCGATCTCCGCGCAAGATTTCTATGCCAGAGAAGTTCGAGGCAGCGGCAATTTCTGCCGGGAGCGCTGGCGCCGCGACGGCGAGATGCGCTATACGGTTGCCGGCAGGAGCCGCCGCGGGGCGTACTGAGAGGAACCGCTCGGGTCGCCGCTCTGAGTGGCGCTCATACCTGCACGCGCTCGTAGCTCAGCTGGATAGAGCATCAGACTTCGAATCTGAGGGTCGGGAGTTCGAATCTCTCCGAGCGCGCCATTTTAATCAATGAGTTAGTTGATTTCTGAGATTTGCGAGTTAGACACTTTTGCTGTCAAGTTAGACAGTTATGTTCTCTTTTTGCTCCCCAACGGATCGAACTTCTTCATGACCCCGAGCATGCGCTTGGAGGTGTCGGCCGATTCTGAATAGTGGATCGCCATGGCTAGCGTCTTCTGACCAAGCCATCGCCGCACTGTATCGATGTCGTAGCCGGCATCGATAAGCAGCGTGCCGACAGTATGGCGCAGGCCATGGAAGGTTAGTCCAAGGCCTACACGACCATTCCGGCTCAGCTTGGTAATCGCCTTGATGAAGGTCGAGTTAAAGCCGCTTTCCGTCCACGGCGTGCCGTTGGTCGTCGCCGCAATTGTAACCGCATCGTGGCGCGGTGCAGAGGCGAGCAGATCCGCCAAATCAGGGTGTATCGGGACGGAGATTTCCTGGCCTGTTTTGCCAATGCGGCGCCAAATCTGACCATCCTTGATGGCGCTCTTGGTCAGTGAAAGTACGTCGCCCTTGCGTAGGCCAGTAAACATCGCGAGCGCGATTGGCACTCGAAGCTGTTTGGGCACCTCAGCGAGCACAGTCCGACGCTCCTCCTCGGTCCACGGTCTGTTGGCTTTGGGCGCGCCGCGTGGGCGTCTTATTCGCTTCACGCCTTTTACCGGATTATCTCGAAGCAGCCCCTGTTCTCTGCCGTATTCGCATGCGACTGATATGACCGCCATGACGTAGTTCGCTTGGCGCCGACCATGGTTCTCGGCAATTCGATCACGCAGCTGAGCGATGAAGGGTGGCGTGAGCTCAACGAGCGGCATGTCCTGCAGAGGCTTCACTAGATTCATTATATGGGCATAGCTACGGCGCGTAGAGGCAGCCAAATTCGCGTAAACCGGAGCCCCTCGGTAAGCGGACAGGAGAAGGCCGAGTGTTCCCGGTAACGCCTGTTCACTTTTGAGCTTGCGTTCGATTTCTGCCAACTCGGCAAAAAACGCTCCGGTGCCAAATTCCGTTTTCAAACGGATTCCTGACTTCCGATGGTAGGCATACCATCGGCCTTTAGCTCGATATCGCTTAAGCCCCTTCACGCGAACCACCGTCATATCCATCGTCCAAAGCGGCGAGCCAGTCTTTGCCGCATGATGCTCCTTCGCTCCCCAAGGTGTCTATCCATTCGTCGAGACGTTGGAGATCAAAGCGTTGGAGCCTTTTGCCGCTTCCCAGAGCGATTGGCTGGATGGGGCACAGCGCGGTAAACGTCGGCACACTCACACCAAGGTAAATTGCCGCTTGCTCACGTGTTAACAGACGAGGCGAGGTCGTTGCGGACGACCGCCGGGGCTTATCCAACGCTGATTTATTTCGCTCTCGTAATGTTCGCGACACGCGTCATCCGGTTTTGAGGGTGATTGGTGACAACATTGAAAAATTTCCTCGACCGATTACTTTGGTGCGAACGCTGTTTTTAAGCGTCAAGCAGTTGTCGTATCGCCATCTCCATAGGTCGCTGTATTAGTTCCACGACCGCTGGAACCCTGATGCCGTCATTGATCCATCCGGGAAGGCAAGCGCAGCCGCCACGCTCAGCCGCAAGGGCGTGTCGGCGGCAATAGTATCCCTAGGTGGTACAGCACGCATTGCCTGACGAACGCCTCACAAATCGACTGCTTTCAAATCCAAGCTTAAAATTTCATCAACGAAACGCTATTCGTCCTTGTCGTCTTCTTCATCCGGAGTCTTTTCTGTCATTAAAAGAAGTGGCTCTAAATTTTCGAAATTGTATTTTCCACGTGGAACGCTCTTTAGCTCCTCACCAATGCGCTTGCTTGAAATGCGTCCCCAACCATCGATCGCTTTGATCTTGATGATGGCGAAGTAAGAGGGGCCAGCCAAAAACAGACACCAGCCGGCAGCCAGTAGGATTTCCTGGATCTCAAGCAGAAAGTCACTTGCGATCTGAGAGCGACCACACAGCCTCCGGATTGTGTTCTGTGAGAGTCTTGCTCGCGATACTTCTCGGTTCGTCTCCTGCTCGCGGGCTTGCAGTACTCGCAGCATCAACAAGGCACATTGCCGTGCCGTTGGTTGATGGTACCTGTCGTCCAGTTCGGATTTTATTCCTTCTTTTTTGACCGGCAGTGGGTCTAGTCGTTTGGCGCCCATAAAACCTCCTGCATGTATTATACTTTTTTAGCTATCAAAGAGCGTTTTTAGATGCAACACCTAAAACGCCTCTTGACGTCTCTTTTAGATAACATACATAGTGGTGCCGATGGAAAAGACAATGACAAAGTTGAAGCGTGCCGAGGCGGAACAGCGCGAGCAGTTGAAGAAGCTGGGCCTCGAAAAAAAAAAACTGCTTATGCATCAAATCTGCCGAAAGGATTAATGTCATGTCAAAACGTCAAAAGAGGACGAACGCCGATGTGCACCGCATTCTGATCGACGACATTGTCGTACGCGAGGAGCGCCGAGCAATCGACTCGGAGACAGTGGCGGCCATCGCCGATTCGATGGCCGAGATCGGTCAGCGAATGCCGATTACGGTCCGGGCGAGAAAGGGCCGGGATTACAGTGCCGAGAAGGTACCGGTCCTCGTGGCCGGACAGCACCGGCTTGAGGCAGCGAAGTTGCTGGGGTGGAAAAGGATCAGCGCGGTATATTTGGACGGCGATAAAAGGGATGCTCGGCTGTGGGAGATTGCCGAAAATCTTCACCGTTCGGAGCTGTCTGCCCTTGATCGCGCCGAGTTGGTGTGCGAGTGGGCAGACCTGATCGACGCGCGGCACGAGGCTGGGCAACTTGCCCAACCTGGCGGTCGGCAGCCGAAAGACAAAGGAATCAGTAAAACGGCTCGCCGATTAAATCTGAGCCGAGAAAAGATACGGCGTTCCAAAGTTATCGCCGGCATCTCTGCGGAGGCGAAATCCAAAGCGAAGGAGCTAGGACTCGATGACCATCAGGCAGCCCTCCTAAAGGTCGCAAAGGAACCCACCGTGGAGAAGCAAGTCGCCAAGGTCATGGAGTTGGCGCCGAAGCGGCGCCACGGTGATGGCGCCTCAGCCGAAGAACATGTCCGCGATGAGGGAGCGTACGCCGCACTGAGGTCGGAATGGAAACGTGCGCGAAAATTTCGGAGGGCCTGGGCCGACGCGACGGTGGTCGCGCGTAGGCGTTTTACCGGGAAATACCTGGAGCAGTGACTTCACAGAGGCGACCATGTCGTTGACAAGACGCCCCTGAAATACCAACACAAAGTGAAAGCGCGTTACAAAGAAGTGCCCTCGTTGGCCCGCTCGCCACGAGACTAGGAAATACGACCAGATAAATGCTTGCGGGCCAACGATGGCGACGCCTGGCGCGGTCAGGGCATCGTCGAGATTTACCTCTCTAGGCTGTCACGATTTGACTTGATGAAGTAACTTAAAACTTAGCTCGATCACGATTGATCGCGGCCGCGAACCGTCAGGCCACAGCGGCTGGCTTTCCGCCCAAACGATTCCGGTCCCAGGTTTAGCCGGCGGCGACCCCTTTGTGCTTAGGGCGCTTTTCGCATAGAGCCAGCGCAGCACGATAGCGGGCTGTCGAGGATCCTTGAACCACATTTTAAACCTGCCGGCGCGGATCGTGGCCTCCAAACCGAGTTGGGTCTTCTGGAAGTAGCCATCGCCGGCCTTGAACGCATGCTCCGGTACACGCGTGGGTGGTGTGAGGTCCACCAGGCCTTCCCCGTCGAGCTTCTTCCACAATACCCGGAGCCCTTGCCGTAATAGATCGGTCTCGGTACGCAGCGCTCGCCTAGCATCCCGATAGCATCGTCTAACACATGATCGGACAACTTTTTCTGACCACGGAAGGGTCTTGAACCGAACCCCAAGAAGTCCTGCCGCTTCCAAGTGGCCGAAACACATGGCGAGATGTTGGACTGCCGGTCCATCACCTCTACGGATTTCTGCCTCAACGAACTGATCCGTGAGGCTTTGCAGGTCCACTTTGATCGTACGACGGTGCTTGATGACCCGCTCGATAAAGTGTTGGATTGCGACGCCATGATCGGTGCGACACGCGCGGCGAAACGCCTTGCAACGTTGCCGTACCCAGGTCCTACGATCGGCGGCGTCAATCTTATCCGGGCAGCGGTCCAAGATATCGTCTGCACCTTTCCGAACAGCCGGTAGATCAATCCATCTAATCGAGGCGCCTGTCATCCTAATGGTTCCGGCTGCCGTGGAAATGTCGTCTATTGCCTCTTCGCCAGTGCCCGGCGCGATGGAGCGCCACCTTCGCTTCGCTCCCTCACCATCAATTGTCGCCAGCTTCGAATAGGTCGTCCCGCGTCCTTCGGCAAATCCATATGATAAGTCTCGAATGCGCTGATTCCGATCTGCAAGACTCCCTTTCAGAAGACCCAGTTCATTAAGCGGCAGCAGCATGTCGTTGAATGCTGCTGGAACCTCCCCGAAGGCGGCATCTGTCGTTCGAAAATTGGATAGGTCCTGTTCCGACCCAAACCCGATCACCGAGCCAGCCACGACCAGCAGGGTGCTTTTTCCGACCTTGCCGGGTCCAAACATGTGAATTCCGAACGAGTTAAGGTCAACAAAGTCAAGAAGCGGCGCAGCAAGCGCCGCGCAAATTCCCAACACCATTCTGCTCGAGAATTGAGCCGGTGTTGCGACCCTGTGCTGCCAGTCTTTGTGGGAGCCCCGGACTGTGAGCGCAGCACTGTGATCTGTCGCACGAGGGCGTGGCGGTTTGACAGCTGCACGGCCACGAACCCGTCCGATCACCTCGTGAGGGTGGATAAAAACACGATGGCCATCGTACCATCCCGTGGCCGCCGCAAATTTCCATCGTGGAGCATTTCTTTCCGACAACAACAATGACCTTACCATCTTTTTCGTCTCGTGTTCACACACCGGCAATGATGCGCCCGCATCGTCGAGCATCTGGACCATACGTGATACCGTACGTAACGATGACCTTGGTAGAACGAGTTGCTTTTTGTTTCCGTGTACGTTCTGAAACTCGATTATCGCAAACTATTTTTGTAATGCCTCATCCTCTGCAATTGCGGCAAGTGTTATACATGGCTTGTGTTTCATGTGTGGTTTCATGGCATTGTTTCCGATTGTTATACGTGATACATATACAGCGCACACGCTGCACAGCTTATTTACAAGTACACAAACCAGGTGATGTCAGTCTAAATCGCTCGTCAATTCACTCGACTGTTAATTAACTCGCGTTGATCAATTATCAAATTAAACGGTCTGCGGAGTGCGCAGGCGCACAGCATGCACACGTCTTTCGTCAACATGACTAATCGTCCACCGGTGCATATAAGCGGCGTCATCGCATGGCCTGATGATGCTGTGACGTGCAGTGTAGTCACTTTTTCTGTCTATTTTCCTCTGAAACGACTTCCTTTGACCTCCAAACGTCATCTTCAGCCATTTCTTTCCAATGGGCTGATACGAAGCTCACCGAATAAATACGCCACTCGACGTGAGGACGGGCTTAGCCCCAACAAAAATCACGCGTCCTCCTAAGCCGATTTGATTCAGGCATATAAATAATTCGGCACGCTCACTTGCTCGTAAGCGATCGGTGGTTGTGTTTCTGCACTTCCGGGTGCTCCCACTCTCTGCAACCTTGGCCTCTTCATAGCCAACACGCTGCTCAAATGTCATTTTCAACGCGTAAGATGTTCGACTGGCGTTGTTTTGTAACGGCGTAACCATGAGGGGCTTGGGAATTTCCGCAGTGCTGCCAAAACACTTACGTAGAGTCTTGATCTGAGTATCTAAAATGCTGGGTGCGATCAGGTAGGCGTGGGGACTCCAGAACGGGGGATAGCGTTCGTCGCGATCTTCGTTGAACGAAAAGTCAATGCCGCCTAGCGCCGGTCCAATACCCGCCTTGTCCAAGGCGTACTTAAGCCTTCGTTGAAAGTTGACACTCGAAAACGCGGCTAGCTTTCCCGGGCTGACAGTTGCGTCTGCCGGTATGATGCTCAAGGCCGCCGGGGGCTGGTCGGGCTCACGAATGCAGTCGCAGATGAACTTCTTGGACTGGCGCACAAACCAGCGCTGCAGTAACCGGCCACATTCCGGGCAGGCCCCCGACAAGCACCTGCATGGCACGTCGCATCCTTCCAATCGCTCTGCGACGCAGTTGGCCTTCGATCCGTGCCTGCGCAAAAACTTGATCCGGCGAAGGCGTTCGTTGTAGGCGCCGTCTGCGGAGGTAGCACCTTTCCAAAGCTGACCTGATGACCGGCGACTTTCCTCGGCAATTGCCGCTGCCACCCAAAGTTTAACGTCTTTACAATTCTTAGTGGTCGAACGTGTAGCCACGGTTTATCCTCCTCTGCAAAATCGATTACGCGTCATCCTTTACAAAATTAGCGAGCTGCTCCTATTAGATGTGCGGGAGTTTCCATTACGGAGGGATGCAACTCCTTGATCTGCGTTCCATCGAGCGAACGCGCTATCTTTTTATGCGCTTCATCGCCGGCCCCGTAGGAGTGTGGTGGATTTGGCCGACGCATCGCTGCGCTCGGTGTGTGTCGTCGGGTGTCCCACTACATTACGGGAATCAAGCCACGCGGCTAAATCGGTTGCCGTAATGACTGTTCGTCGCCCAACCTTGATGGCTCGGAGATTTCCGGATCGTATTGCTTCATAAATTGTGGTTCGCCCTCACGATGTGGCGGCACACGCGTCGGCTATGCTATAAGCGATGGGGCCTTGCATGTTGTTGACCTCGCTGGGTGGACCGGAATGTTCCGGTGGATTTGCTCGCACCTGTCGCGAGCACCAGCAAGATCGTGGAAGGTCGCGGTCAAAGCACGCTGCAATTGCGTGCAGAGCCAATCAAATGCGGTCAACCGCGCGCCCTAATATCCTTCAATGCGCGCTGAATGGTAGATGTGCTCACAATCGACTTTCCCTGCTTTTGAAGGAACCTATTCACTTTTTTGTCGCGGTCCTTGGGGGATTCGTCGCACCTGCGATGGAATCCCGTGTCTCGCTGTCAAGTCCGAGACGATTAATAGATTGGTGCGCCCGCGCCGGCTCGCCGGGCAGGTCCGGCAGCTTTTGGCGGCTGGTAAACACGCCCTGCCTGGAAAGGATGATCGATACGTGCGTCAAATAAAAGTCGAAGGCTTTGGAGCGCGAACAGCGGTTGTAGTCGGCGCGGGGGCGACCCCGTGCCGTTCAACTCATTAACAAAGACGCTTTTTTGCAACAAAGAGCGCAGTAATCGCAAGCAAGCTCTTGTTCATGTTTGCTCCTGTCTCGTTCGGGATTTCGCCCCCTACACGTCCGCGAAGAAAAGGCACCGCCTGATGGTGGGTTGGGGCAGAAGAGCCATCGGGCCCATCGCGGTGAGTCGCTAACCCGACAAAGCTAGAAAGGTTCCCGAAAGCGAGATCGGTTGCCCTTGATTTATGTTCCCTTTCTGTTCTTAGCTTGGGGCATGACCCTCCTCCTCCGCAAATCAAGCGCCCAAGCCCGCATCGAAGGCTGGGAATCGTCCAATTGGCCGGACGATGACTATGCGGCGGTCGACGACACGATTCGTTGGTCCCATCTATCGAGAAATGATCATCGGGAAAACCGAAGTGGAGATGGTTCCTGCAAGAGGCAGGTCCGGGGCGGCCGATTACGCCGCCCAACCAGGGAATGGCCGATACGCTGGAGGAAGCGCAGGCAGCAAAAAGCGTTATGAAGAGGTGAGACGGGGGAAGTGATAGGCTGAGTTCCCGATGCCATCGCCCCCTCGAAAACATCGCCTCAGCCCTGAGCGCTGCCGCGCGCTGGAGCTACTCGCGAGCAGCAGCCGTGGCGTCAACGCGGCGCTGCTCATCCACATTCGTTTCGCCGTGCGGGCGTAGCATTATGCCATGTGGGGCGCGGCTGACCATGCCGGCGGGCGTGAAGCTGATAGACCGCACAATTGTCATCGTGCTGCACAATCGCGACCAGGAAATCGAACGCGAGCGAGCGTCGCCGGCCGACGCCTTGCGTGTCGCGCTGATGATGCTGGCGCGACGCGGGCGGCTTGAAATCGGCGACGTGCTCGAGGTGGTGGCGCCGAGTTGAGCGGCGGTGGCGCGACGCGAAAAAACCCGGCGCCTTTCATGGGATGATGTTGGTGGGCGTGTCCTACGCGGCCGGTCGCCGCTACTGCCCGAATTGACTCGCTGCGCTTACTGGTTGGGCGTAGTATGTTGAGATCATTGGCAACGACCCGTTGGGCGCCGGTGGCTGAGAGACCGGTGGCGCTCCCGCCTGAAAAAGGAATGGGAGCGACATGTCGATTAGTTCGTTCATAGAACCGGGAGCATTCGGCCCCGAAGCCCTTGCGGCGATGAGTGAAGCTTTCGAAGCTGCCTGCAAAGCGCTTAAAGACACCGGCCAGCCTGAGGTGGTGCGCGAGATAGTCGCCAGACGCATTATTGCAGCAGCAAGATTTGGTGAGCGCGACCCGGTTCGCTTGCTGGAAGCCGGGCTTGACGGGCCGCGAGGCGACCGAGACTAGGCGCCATTGCGTTTTCCTATCGCGCGCGCTCACGAAGCCGCGGACGATCCAAACCACTTGCGCCAGCAAATCCAGACAATGAGCGGCGGAAGGACAGCCATCCCGATGTACGTGGGAAGATAGACATCAAGACGTACGTCCCGATGGGCTCACCGTCACGGGCACTGCGCCGCTCTTCGCGACCACGTGGAACGATCTCCCCGACCCGCACCCGCTCTGCTTCAAGTGGTCAATCATTCATACCGCCATCCCGCTGCCGTTCGTGAGCTACATCGGCAAGCGCGTCCTTTGGCACGCAGGCTGGCAGAAAACAGGGAACTTCGGATTCAAGTTCAATCTGTTAGATAGCAAGGTGCAAGTCGTCTAGCCCTTCTTATTCACCCAAAATAGCGTAATTGCGCGCGCTCGGCGTGACTTTTGCCGCGCACGCGCGTCGCAGCGAGCGCGTCGGAGGATGGCGACGCGGCAGCTCACATTTGATTTTGACTGGTTGGAGGTTTCGACGA
>WNFO01003111.1_pt1 | contig 13949 bp, 9 predicted proteins | sample 5400251 | NCBI WGS metagenome assembly WNFO01 (sample SAMN13153354, study PRJNA577476) | soil metagenome | isolation source: 100 cm saprolite under Madrone tree | place: USA:California | collected 2016-06-14 | reverse complement strand
TGCTGGTAATCAGCGGACCCAACACGGGCGGCAAAACAGTGGCGCTGAAGACCACAGGAATGGCGGCGCTCGCGGCGCAGTCTGGAATTCCAGTCGCCGCGCAGCGCGCGGTGCTGCCCTTGTTCGACCGCGTGCTTGTGGACATCGGCGACGAGCAGTCTATCGCGGCGGATTTGTCCACCTTCTCGGCTCACATGTTGAACTTGAAAACCATGTTGGAGGAGGTGACGCCGAGTTCGCTCGTACTGGTGGATGAAATGGGCACGGGAACTGCGCCGGAGGAAGGTGCTGCGCTAGCAGTGGCGCTACTGGATGAATTTCGCGCAACGAATTGCATGGTGCTGGCGACCACGCATCACCATCGGCTGAAAACATACGCATCGACTACGCCGGGCGTGGTCAACGCCGCCGTGGAATTCGACGACGTGAATCTGCGGCCGACATATCGCTTGATGGTGGGCGTGCCCGGCGGCTCGAGCGGCATCGCCATCGCTAAGCGATTGGGAATCGCCGCGGGAATCATCCAACGCGCGCGAGCGCTGCTGTCGCCCGAATCGCGCGAAGCCGCTGACCTGATTGCTTATCTGCATCGCAGCCGGGACGAATTGGATCGCATGCAAAAGCAAATGGTCGAAGAGCGGCATGCGCTGGGAGAAGAGCGCAAGAAGCTGCAAAGCGAGTGGGTCGAACGACAACAGAGGCGTATCAAGGAACTGGAAGCACAGTTCGCGGAGATGCAGAAGCGTTTTGATGAGAACGTTGCGCGCGTCGTCGAAGCTGTAAAAGAACGCGAGCTGCGCGCACAGATAGAGAAAACAGCACGACGGAAGATGCAGGACGCTCGCGGCGCGGCGCGCGAAGAGCTGAATGCCGCGGTCGTACAGACCATCTCGGAGGCGCAATCCGATCTTGGTATTCAGGCTGGTTCGCCGGAAGCGTTCAGTGCTGACCGGCTGCAACCCGGCGCGAAGATTCGCGTGCGCGGATTCAGCAAGCCCGTAATTTTTCGCAGGCTTGACGGCTCTTCCGTGGAGATCGAAGCGGGACCGCTGCGGATGAAAGTGGCGCTGGATGAAATTACCGGAGTGGAAGGAACCGCGCCCGCGGCGAAATCAAGTTTGCCAGCGACCAAACTGCAGAGCGTAACGGTGACTTCGCAGCGTGGGGAAGGCGGCGCGTCCGACGAAATCAACGTGATCGGCATGACCGTGGAAGAAGCCACGGACCGGCTGGACAAATTCCTGGACGATGCGGCGCTGGCGCACAAAGGGCGGATTAGGATCATTCACGGACACGGAACGGGTGCGCTTCGCAAAGGGATTGGCGTGTTTCTCGCTTCGCATCCTTTGGTTGAGAAACATTCTTTTGAAACCGAGGAGCGCGGAGGAAAGGCGATTACCATTGTCGAGCTTCAGACGTAGAAAATGGAAATCAAAAAATAAGAAAATAGATATATAGTCCGGCATTTGAACATTGTTTCTAAGAGGATGTACGCTGCGCTGCTCTGCTATACTCGCCGCGTTCCGAAAGCCAATTCACAACGAGGTGTCTGGATGAAGGATTTAGGAATTTCAATTTCGCGCCCAATGGCGCGACGAAAAATCAGCCCGTGGGGAGCGGCCACTCTGGCCACGCTATTGGGGATGGCCACCACGGCAAGCGCGCAAGCACCGACTCCGAAGAGGACGGTGATTCGCGCGGGGCATGTGCTGAATGTGCGCACCGGGGAGTTGCGCAGCAATCAGACGATCGTGATTGAAGGCGACAAGATTTCGCAGATTGCGCCTTCCAGCGAAGTAAAGGTGGCTGCGGGAGACACAACGATCGATCTGCCGGACGCCACCTTGCTGCCCGGCCTGATCGACATGCACACGCACCTGACGTTTGAACTGAGTTCGCTTTCGTACGAGGGTTTGAAGATTTCGACGGCGCGGGAAGCGCTGCATGGCGCGAGGAACGCCCGGCGCACTCTCGAAGCAGGTTTCACGACAGTCCGAAACCTTGGCGCGAAAGACTACGCGGACATCGCGCTGCGGGATGCGATCAATGATGGCGACGTCGTCGGCCCGCGGATTGTCGCTTCGGGGCCGGCGCTGGGCATCACCGGCGGGCATTGCGACGAAAACTTGCTGCCGCCCGCGTTCCACTTTCAAGGAGAAGGAGTGGCCGACGGCATCGAGGGAGTGCAGCACAAAGTTCGCGAGGTCATCAAGTACGGCGCGGATGTGATCAAGATTTGCGCGACCGGTGGCGTGCTATCAAAAGGCGATGACCCGAACGCCTCGCAGTACACGCTGGAAGAAATGAAGGCCATCGTGGCGGACGCGCACCGGCTCGGGCGCAAAGTCGCGGCGCATGCTCACGGCGCCGAAGGCGTGCGCTGGGCTTCGGAGGCCGGCGTCGATTCCATCGAGCATGGCCACCTGATGGACGACGCGGCCATCGCCACGCTGAAGAAAAATGGAACGTATCTCGTGCCTACGCTTTTTCTTGGCGAGTACATGGAAAAGAACATGGACCGCAGCGACGTGCCCGAATACTCGAAGCAAAAAATGCGCGACGTAATTGCTGCGATGCGCAAGAACACCGGGAAAGCCTTCGCTGCCGGCGTGAAGGTGGCGTTCGGCACAGACGCGGCGGTCTATCCGCATGGACTCAACGCGGGTGAGTTCCACGTTTACGTGAGTTTGGGAATGACTCCGCTGGCGGCGATCCAAACAGCGACGATCAATGCCTCCGACTTGCTCGGTTCGAAGTTCTCTGTCGGCTCGCTGGAGGCTGGCAAATTTGCCGACGTCATCGCCGTGGACGGCGACCCTACGAAAGACGTCACGATACTGGAGCATGTAAAATTTGTCATGAAGGGCGGCTCGGTCTACAAGAACGACTACGCTCAACGGTGAACTTGCCTAAAGAACGGAATGGCGGAAGCTGGATCATTTGCGGACAAGGTAAAGCAGCAGGCGGACATCGTCCGCGTGGTGGGGGAATATGTCCGCCTGAAAAAGAGCGGACAAAATTTTACCGGGCTGTGTCCGTTTCACGCGGAAAAGTCTCCGTCGTTTGCGGTGCATCCAACAAAGCAAATTTATCACTGCTTTGGGTGCGGCGTGGGCGGAGATGTTTTCAAATTTGTGATGGAGATGGAAAAATGCGCGTTTCCCGAGGCGATTCGCATCGTCGCCGAAAAATGTGGCATCGCGGTTCCGCGGCAGAAAGAGCGTTCGCCGGAAGAACGCAAAGAAAACCAGCAGCGCTCGGTGCTCGTGGAAATGCACCGGGAAGCGCAGACATTTTTCGTGAAGCAACTCGAAGGGACGCTCGAAGGCAAAGCCGCGCGAGCGTACCTCGAGGATCGCGGTCTAGATAGGGATGCGATCTCGCAATTCGGAATTGGATACGCGCCGAGCGGCGGAGATGCGCTGCTGCGCCATCTAAAATCGAAATACAACGAAAAGTTGCTGGTCGAATCCGGCCTGGTCTCGCGCGACCAGAGCGCGGGGCGGTTGTTCGACCGCTTCCGGCGGCGCATCACGTTTCCCATTTCCAACGAATCGGGAAAGATCGTGGCGTTCGGCGCGCGCGCTCTCGGCGATGACATGCCGAAATATCTGAACTCGCCCGAGACGCCGATTTATTCCAAAAGCAACGTGCTCTATCACATGGACCGCGCGAAGGACGCCTTGCGCCGGCAAGACTTCGCCATCCTGGTAGAAGGTTACATGGATGCGATCGCCGTAGCCCGCGCGGGAATCAGCAACGTGGTGGCAAGTTGCGGCACAAGCCTGGCGGAGCCACAGATCAAATTGCTCGGGCGCTTCACGCGGCGCGTCGTCGTGAATTACGACCCGGACATAGCGGGACAGACGGCCACGGAGCGCTCTCTTTCGTTGCTGCTCGAACAGGATTTCGAAGTGCGCGTGCTCGCGCTGCCCCCCATCGGCAACAAGAAAGCCGATCCGGACCTATTCATTCGCGAGCGAGGGAAAGATGAATACCTCAAGCTTTTGAAGGAAGCGCCGCCCTACGTGGACTACCTGATTGCACGCGCGCGGCAGATGGATTTGTCGACCGGGGAAGGGAAGCTGCGGGCGGTGAATTTTCTTTTGCCGTACGTTCAGAGAATCCCCAATCGAATCCTGCGCTCCGAGTGGGCCACGAGGATTGCGCAGCAGCTCCGCTTGGATGAACCTGTATTGCGCGCGGCGTTGAGCAAGGCCGCTTCCGAACGCCGCGGCGAAGTGAAGACCCAGCCAGAACTCGTCGGGCGCGCGGCCAAGCCGGTCGAGCGGCGGCTGATCCGCATGCTGGCGGAGGCGGAGGGCTTCCGTCTGGAGCTTGCCAAGCATCTGCAAAATGCGCATCTCTATCACGGGCTGGAGACGGAGAAAATATTTGCAGCGCTGGTGATCGCCAGCCTCTCGGGCCAGCCCGTGCTAGCCACTGAAGTGGGAGCGGTGCTCGAAGATCGCGACCGGCGGCTGCTCTTCGAGATTCTGTTTGAAGAGGCCAACGAGCCGACTTGGGAAGAGGCCATGAGTTGCATCGAGGCGCTGCAGAACCGGCAGGCGGAACGGGAATTGGCCGACGTGCAACGCAGCATCGAAGCCAACCCAGCCGCACCGGAGCTCCGCGGCCTGCTAGAGAAAAAGCAGGAATTGATGCGCCGGCTCGCCGCAGCGCGGTGAAGGCGTTCGAGAGTGGTCGCAGCCGAGCTGGCTGGTTAACCATAACAGCTACCCTCCCCCGGTTTTGTATAAGTATTAATTATAAAGATGGTTAGCGGTGCGATCAAGGGAGTGTTTTGTAGGTGTTGATTCTAAAAGGCTGACGAGGCTAGAAAGCCCAGATGTAATCCGCTTCAGGCGCGGGACAAACAACAGCACCTCAAGACAATGCGCACCCTTACCTGCGCAGTATAGTAGCACCAGCAGTAAGGGCAGTCAAGATCGATTTGTGATTGAAATCATGGCGGAGTCAGCTTTGAGCTTGCGGGCCGTCGGACGACCCAGGCTGCGATTGCAAGAACCGCCGCCGGAAGCGAAATCCAGAGAAGTTCGCTCTGAAGAACTTCGAGGCCGCGAGGGCTGAAAAATCGCCCGAGGCCAATCGGGGACACGCGAATCGGAGTCCAGGGAAGAAAATAGCGGTGATCGTCGAATGGAGAGAAGAAGGCGACTCCCAGACCACCGTCGGTCATGGCGTCCAGGAAACCATGGCTGGCGGCGGCCAGAAAGAGATAACTCCAGAGCGGAACTCGCCCAATCGACGGCAAGCCTCGCCAGAACCCGATGAACGCCATAGCGGTCGCCAGCAGCGCAGCGAAAAGAAAGGAGTGGGTGAATCCGCGGCGGCCCCAGGAATCACCGTAACGGATACCGAAGCGGAATCCGATCACGTCGAGGTCGGGCATCACGGAACAGGCCACGCCCGCCATCCATACCCGCTTTGGCGTGACTGGGCGGTAGAAACAGGCGCCTATGCCAAGGGCCGCGACCGCATGTGAACGCTGATGCCACCTCGAGCCTTCCCTAATCGAGAGCGAGACTAACGTTCACCGATGCGGTTTTCCACACAAATCCACGAATTAAAACGTTGACGGGGAGAGACTTAAACGTGTAGCGTAATAGGGTTTAGCGGGTAACGCTTTTGCCGTCAAGCGCATCTATATGGGTGTGTTTAGCGGCAGGGGCTGGGCTCCCATGGTGCGGAAAACGGGCTTACGCACGGAGCCGGCAGCGGGCAAAGCGGCGCGGTGCAAGGGTTTTCAATCAAAAAAGCGAGCGATTTACTCTGGCGCAATTTCACCGTGGTCTGCGCATGTGCGCCAGCCTGCGCGTGTCTCTGTGAGTGATGGTGTTCCCTTAGAAGCCCGGGAGTTCTTGGGATTGCGGTTCAGAAGCGGGAGGAATTTGTGGCAGCTGTAGGCCTTGAAGAAAAATATGACGCAGTGCGCCAGCTCATTGCCGTGGGCAAGGAGCGCGGATACCTGCTCTACGATGAAGTAAACGATTCGCTTCCGGCAGAGGTGCATTCTTCGGAAGAAATCGACGATCTGCTCACCACTTTCGAGCGCAACGGCATCGAGATTTATGAGGATCAGGCTTCGGCGAAGGCTGCCCGCGCGGTGGAAGTTTCCACCGAGGGTGGCGACCGCGATGTCGTCGTCAAAGACGACGCGCACTCGGACGAAGGCAGCAGCGACCTCGACCTGACACCCGGCTCGCTGGAAAAAACGAACGATCCCGTGCGCATGTATCTGCGCGAGATGGGCACCGTGCCGCTGCTGACGCGCGAGGGCGAAGTCACCATCGCCAAGCGCATCGAGCGCGGGCAACTCGTGGTAATGAAGTCCATCACCCGCTCGCCCATCGTCATCAAGGAACTGATTGCCGTTGGCGACGATTTGCGCAAGGGCGTGCGGTCCATCAAAGAGATCGTGCAGTTCGACGATGAAGAGCTCACCGAAGAAAAGATCGCCAACAAGACCAAGCAAACGCTCAGGTACATCGACAAGATTGCGAAACTGTACGAGACCGCACTGAAACAGGCCCAGAAGCTTGATAAGACGCTCAAATCGAAGAAACGGTCGTACATTCGCGCGAAGTGGGATGTGGCGCGGACGCGTGTGGAGATTTCCGTCGCCATTCGCGACATCGATTTTAATCCATTTGAAAAAAAGCGATTGATCGACAAAATGCGCGGCACCGTCGAGCGCTTGCAGTCGCTGGAACGCGAAGCGGGACGCCTGGAACGCCGCGCGGACGTGGCCAAGGGTGAAGTGGCGGCGGAAGCGCGCAAGGAACTGCGCACGCGCCGCACCGAACTGAAAGACATCGAAGAAGCCAGCGAAGTCGGGCTCACCGAACTGAAACGGACGCTGACGTTCATTCACCGCGGCGAGGCGGAAGCCGAGCAGGCCAAAAAAGAATTGATCGAAGCCAACCTCCGATTGGTCGTTTCGATCGCCAAGAAATACACCAACCGCGGACTGCAATTTCTCGACCTGATTCAAGAAGGCAACATCGGCTTGATGAAAGCGGTGGACAAGTTCGAGTGGCGCCGCGGCTACAAATTTTCGACCTATGCGACATGGTGGATCCGGCAGGCCATCACGCGCGCGATCGCCGATCAGGCGCGCACCATCCGCATCCCGGTGCACATGATCGAAACCATTAACAAGCTGGTGCGCACCAGCCGCCAGCTCGTGCAGGAGCTCGGCCGCGAGCCGACCAGCGAGGAAATCGCCAAGCGCATGGACATTCCGGTGTCCAAGGTGCGCAAGATTCTGAAAATCGCACAGGAGCCGATTTCACTCGAAACGCCCATCGGCGAAGAAGAAGATTCGCATCTGGGCGACTTCATCGAGGACAAGGCCGTGGTTTCGCCGTCCGATGCAGTCATCAATTTGAACTTGAAGGAACAAACTTCCTCCGTGTTGAAGACTCTGACGCCGCGCGAGGAAAAAGTCATCAAGATGCGCTTTGGCCTGGACGATGGAAGCGAGCACACGCTCGAGGAAGTCGGCCAGTCGTTCGCGGTCACTCGCGAACGCATCCGCCAGATCGAGGCCAAGGCGCTTCGCAAGCTGCGCCACCCGTCGCGTTCGCGCAAATTGCGCGCGTTTCTCGAAGGCCCATCGCGGGACTACCTTTAGGGCCAACCAAAGTTAAAGTGAAAACGCCTCCGCTTGCCGGAACCTCTTTCCTAGTGAGAGTTTGCTTTCCCGACGAGTTCGCGCAGCCGCGAATCTGAAAACATCTGAAACTTGAAAACAATATTGTCTTCCGGGCCATCCGCAATTCTCTTGTATGCCCACGAACAGGGGAACGCTTCGAGACCGTCCTCAAAAATAATCGGCATCGCGCCGAGCCCGGCCTTTTCCGAATCGCGCCGCCACTTCCCGGGACGCATTCGCTTCGCCACTTCGCCGATGTATGCTCCCCAACCCCTCGATAAGACCGTGATTTCTCTTTCTTCCATGGGGTTCTGCAAATGACGATTGTGGAGTTCGCTCAACATAACTTCGAGCCGTTCGATCGAGGCTGGCGAATAGTCCAGTTCGATTCTCTGCTCCTCGCGCGCTCGTTTTACCGCTCCTGCTGCCACAGCCTGCATGGCGTAATTAAAATCGCTGCGCATCCTCCTCCTCGCGCGATACATCAATACCGCATAACCCACGAAGAGGGAGCCGCTCACCACTCCGGCAGATTCCAGTATTCGCCAGATCATTTTTTCTCGCTCCGAAGATTGGTATTAACACACCTCTGCTGCTTAGGGAGCGTTCTCATTTAAGCGGACAATTCGATGTCCGCGGAATAACTACCGGGTTCGGGTACCATTTGGCCATGGTCACGCAGGCCCTCGATGTGAAAAGCAATTGCCTCTCGCATGTTTTGCTCAACTTCCTCACGAGTCCGGCCAGTCGAAACGCATCCGGGAAGATCCGGAGAGTAGGCCGAAAAACCAGTCTTTGTCGGCTCGCTGACGATTAGATATTTTTTCATGGCTTCAACCCTGCTTGCTTCAGGATACCGTTCAGCGTTCCAGGAGCGAGGTCGTCGCCCGGTTCTCCAGGGATGGTTACCAGCCCCAGTTTAACAGGATGTTTGTATTGACGGTGGCTCCCCCGCGTTCTCGCCAGCACCCATCCATCTTTCTCCAGCATTCGGATGACATCCCGGATCTTTACCGGCCAAAACTATGCTTCCCGGGAATTCCCGTCAACTCCTGAGTTTTTCTTGCAAAGTTCGGCGTTTCGCGAAGCGGTACGCGTATTAGAATGGTGACGACCAGCTGGAGGCGAATGAAGACGACGCAAAAGATTGCCGCGATTGTGCTGGTCGCGCTGCTGGGCGCCTCTGTGTATGGATTTTTCCTCACGGGGCGGTCGGTACATGTACCCGCGAGAAACACCAAAATCGCTCCGGTTGGGGCGGCAGATGGACCCATCGTGGACCAAACGCCTCTGTTGACCGCGCAGCGGCTGGCGAAGATGCCGACCACTGCTGAAGAAAAGCCGTTTGCGGAGGAGGCGTTGCGGCTGGCCGACCACGAAATGGACCTGACCTATGCCGCGGCGGAACGCGAGGCAGAAGACCATCCCCCGACGCTGAGCGCCGAAGCGAAAGCCATCGAGGAGCGGCTGAAGAAATCGGAAGACGCCCTAGACGCCGATAACGACCTGGTTGATCAGCTGACGGCAGCGGAAGCAAAGGCAACCGGCGCCAAAAAAGACGCGCTGCATGATCAGCTCGTTCTGGCGACAGCGCATCAGGAAGAACATCAGGATGAAGTGGACGATGCCAAGGGGGATTTAGAAAGGGCGGGCGGAGACCCCAAGGGCCGGATTGAAGCAATGATGCAGGAGCACAAAGCCTCTTCGCAGGCCACCGATGCCCTGCACGTTACGATAAGCGCGGTGGCCGAAGAGCGCGGATTGATTCACAGGTTCGGCCAGTGGATGGCGTTCCATCAAAAGCAGCTTCTATTGTGGAAAGCGAAGCAGGAAGCGGAGTTGGCAGCGGCTTCCCTTTCGGCGCGGCACGATGCCGTGCAAGCGCAAGTTGACGCAAGAAAAAGGAGTTCATCCCCATCGGGCGGGCAGGCGAGTCCAACCCAGCAATCTGTAAGCGGACGAGGCCAAGCGGCGCCGAGCCACGAGGATTCCGCGGCGTTGCTGAAAGCTGCCAAGCTGCGGGCGGCGGACCAAAAAGCCTTGGCGTCGTTCGACAAGCAAATTGATGATCAGAAGCAGCTTGCTGAAAATTACGGAAATTGGATCGAAGCGGTGGCGGCGAAGCAAAGAACCGTGCTGCATAACGCGCTGAACGGGATCAGCTTCATACTCGGAATTCTGCTGATCGGGGTTTTCTTCGATAGCTGGCTCGAACGGCTGCTGGGCAAGACGTCTCTGGATCGCCGGCAAGTGGAAACGATGCGCACGTTAACGCGCGTGTCGGTGCAGGTTTGCGCGGTGCTTTTCATTCTGCTGGTGATTTTCGGGCCGCCGAGCCAGCTCGGAACGATTCTTGGCCTGGCCGGGGCCGGCTTGACGGTGGCGCTGAAGGATTTCATCGTGGGCTTTCTCGGCTGGTTCGTGCTCATGGGGAAAAATGGCGTCCGGCTGGGCGATTGGGTGGAAATCAATGGAGTGACTGGCGAAGTGGTGGAGCTCGGTATGTTCCACACGGTTTTGCTCGAGACCGGGAACTGGACCGATTCGGGCCATCCGACGGGACGGCGCGTGACATTCACAAACAGCTATGCGATTGAAGGCCACTACTTCAATTTCTCCACCTCCGGGCAATGGATGTGGGACGAATTGCAGATAGTTCTTCCCACCGGACAAGACCCCTATCCCGTTATCGATGCAATTCAGAAAAAGGTGGCCGAAGTGACGTCAGAATCGGCAAAGCAAGCCGAGCAGGAGTGGCAACATGCAGCGCGTTCGCGGCAGATGAATGCGCTATCGGCTGCGCCAGCCATCAACGTGAAGCCGATCATCGGCGGAGTTGAAATCGCGGTGCGCTACATCACGCAGGCCAACGAACGCTACCAACTGCGCGCCAAGCTCTATCAGGTGGCTGTGGATCTGCTTGGTGGTAAGAACGTGAGGCTTCCGTCACCTCCGGATCCAGCGACGCCGGCACCCGCTTCCGGTGGACGGTAAGGGCTTAACGGCAATCGCTCGTTCCGCGCTGCTTCGTGCCCGCACTTGTTCTGAGGTCAATCCGTACAAAGGAGGCGTCGGGACGCCGAGCATTCCGAGATAGAGATAAATCTGCCCGCGGTGATGGATTTCGTGTTCGACCATCAAGCGCAGCCATTTCCATTTTGTGATTTCAGCGCCGTCGGGCGTCTCGCACTTGGTCTTCAAATCTTCGTCGGTGAGCTTAGCAAAGAGCTCCATGGATTCCATGTGCAGGCGTTCCATGAAAGCGACGACGTTTTCATAGCCGTCCGCGAGTTCTTTGCCATGAGTCGTGTAGCGGCTCGCTCTCCCGGTTACTGTTTCCGCCCACATGAGTCGTTCCGCTATCGCGATATGCCGTAGCAAGTCGCCCAGCGTGAATTTCTCCGGCGCATAGGTCCACTCCAGCTTGTCCGCTGGAATACAGCGCGCCACGCGCATGGTGCGCTCGCGCACATTGCCGAAATATTGCAGAAACGGCTGAATCGTGCGGATTTCCATAGTGGCCTCGCACTAAAGAAGCTTGGTTGCCGCCGCACTTATCGCAAGAGCTGGCGCGCGCGGATGGCAGAGACGGTGGCCCCAGTATAGAGCAATGCCAGAAGCGCATAGCTGGCGACGAGGCCCGCGCGTTGCGCTACCAATCCCAGTGAAAGACTCATGAAGAGTTGCACTACGGTCGTCAGGATCGCCATCGCGGATTGCGTTCGCCCCATGAAATGCCTGGGCACGATACTCATCAACGAAGACTGCGCTACGACTCCACCCAGCGCGCGGCAGAATCCAAACACAATCTGCATCATTACTGCCCCCACCAGAAACGCAACGAACGGAGTTGCCATGTGTCCTGCCGCGAGCCCGGCGCAAGCGGCAACGTAGAGCGGCATGCGCAACGACTGCGGAAGCTGGCTCGCGAGCAGTCCTCCGATAATTGCGCCGGTGGCCCATCCTGTTTCCAAAAAGCCCAGCCCGCGCGGGCCGGCCCGCAGAATATCGTTTGCTAGCGCAACTAGAACCACGTTGGCGCTCACCACGCCGGCCATCATGATGGAATGGGTGATGCCCAGCGCCAGCACCAGCGGCTGCTGCCTCAGATAGGCGAACCCCTCTTTCATGTCCGCGTAAACGGCGAGCGAGAGGCCCGCTTCGGCGACCTCCGGATTTTCTCCGGTTTCAAGCGCTTCGGCGGTTGCTTCGGTCGCTTCGTTATATTCGCGCGGATATTTCTGGCTCTCGCGCGGCGAGATGTACCCACGGCGCACGCGGTACAGGCAGTAGGCAGAAACAAAATAAGTCGCGCCGTCAATGGCTAGAATTCCCTGGATTCCGGCGGCGTTGTAGAGAAAGCCCACGAACGCTCCAGCGATGAGCATGCCGCTCTGCACCCCGACCAACACTGCGGCATTCGCGCCCGTGAACTGGCTCGGCGGAATCACTTCCTGCACTAACGCATTCACCGTGGCCCAATACATCGCTGAGCCGGTGCCGGTAATCAGCGTCATGGCGTAGAGGTGCCAGAGCTGCAGATGGCCGCGCCAGGCGATGCACGCGGTTGCAAGGACGAAGAACCCGCGTATCAGATCGAGCAGCACTCCAAGGTAGCGCCGGTCAATGCGATCGATCAGCACGCCGCCGAGGAACGGAACGAAAAGCCCGGGCAACGTCATGACGATCACTTGCCCGCTGACCTTCACGGTCGAGTGCGTGGCCGTCAGGATGTACCAGCTCACGCCCGCGAAGTTCATCCCGCTGCCAAAGAGCGACACAAACATGGCCAGAAAGAAGTAGCGGAAGCCGCGCTGCGCCCAGATTAGCTTCCAGTCCACCGTGTTTGTGATTGCGGTTGCCATGGAACGTATTAGTTTACTATCGTGTCCGCCACCGACGGACGAAACTCAACGTTGAAGAGTTACGCTTCCGGAACAAATTGGCAGTGGAGAGGCGAACCGCCGTGGGAAACGAAGTGAAATGTATGGTCTCGTGGGGCCAGCAGCAGTCACAAGGGAAGGCATTGCTCGAAACAAGCGAGATTCTCTTCCGTGGCGGCTTTCGTCTGAAGATTGCGTTCTCCACGATTAAGTCGGCGAAAGCGGTGGACGGCGAACTCCGTTTGCAGACCGCGGATGGACTAGCTATTTTCCATCTTGGCGTGGCCGCTGAGAAGTGGTGTGAGAAGATCCTTCATCCCAAGTCACGCATCGAGAAGCTCGGCGTGAAGCTTGGAGCGAATGTTTCTTTGGTCGGCGGCTTCGATTCAGAATTTTTAGCGGAAATAAGCAAGCTCACGAAGTCCTTGTGCAAAGGCAAAGTTGCAACAGATACAGAGTGCATCTTTTTCGCCGCTGATTCAAAGGAGGACCTCGGCGCTTTGGCAAAAATTTCGAAATCAATGAACGGTGCAAGCGCACTCTGGATCGTCTATCCCAAGGGCCAAAAGCACATCACCGAAAACGGTGTTCTCGCCGCCGGCCGAAAAACTGGCTTGAAGGATGTGAAAGTCGTCGGATTTTCTGCAACGCACACCGCATTGAAGTTTGTAATCCCGCTCGCTCAGCGCTAGTCGGCAGATCCCCATACTGGAAATCCATTCGAGTTTCGTATTTCGGGTTTCCGATTTCACGTCCAAGATGGCCGCATGGGCGGATTGCTCGAAGTGCGCGGATTGACGGTGGAGCTGCGCACACTTGCGGGTTGGGTGCGGCCGGTGAACGAAGTGTTTCTGCGCATTAACAAGGGCGAATCGGGCAGCGGCAAAACGCTGTTGTCACTGGCGGTGATGGGATTGTCCGCGGCTGAGCGAGCGCCTCTTCTTCATCTCTCTCTTTCTTGTGCTGGCCTCTCAATTTTCGACTGTCAACTTCTCTTCGGTCGCGCTAGAATCCCCCCCGCCGAAATATTCCCTTGTGCTCGTACGTAGTTCCTCTTAGAAGGTGGAATTACGCAATTTTGTGGTGGAGGAATCCTCGATGGCGACAACTCCTATTGCTGCGGCTACGCCTGAGCCGCAGGAGCCGATCAATCACCTGGGGCGAATCATCGGCGTATTTTTCTCCCCAAAGGCTACGTTTGAGAGCATTGCCCGGCGGCCTACCTGGATTTTGCCGGTAGTGCTGATGACCATCTTTGGCGGGCTGGTGGCCTTTACCATGAACAAGAAAGTCGACTGGCGGGAAATCGCGAGCAAGCGAATTGAGCAGAGCCCACGCGCCTCCAATCTCAGCGCCGATCAGAAAGAGCAGCAACTCGCCATGAGCGA
>WNFO01008049.1_pt1 | contig 13952 bp, 10 predicted proteins | sample 5400251 | NCBI WGS metagenome assembly WNFO01 (sample SAMN13153354, study PRJNA577476) | soil metagenome | isolation source: 100 cm saprolite under Madrone tree | place: USA:California | collected 2016-06-14 | reverse complement strand
CCGGTATCGGAGCCGGCCCCAAAGCATCCTGTGACGCAGCAGATTGTACGGCTCTGGTTCAAGCTCGAGATCCTCCCATGCACATTCGTGTCGGCTTCCAGATTGTCTACGAGTTCGTCGTGCGGACGCCGATGGTGCTGATGCTCAACGTGCACCCGTCGCGGGCGAACGACATGATCGAGCCCGATCAGCTTCACATCACGCCTACGCTGCCCATCACGCGATACCTGGATACGTTCGGCAACGTCTGTACGCGGCTGGTGGCGCCGGCGGGCGAGCTCACAATCTCTGCCGATGCACTGATCGCGGATTCGGGTATGCCCGACCCAGTCGATCTGGCGGCGCGCCAACAGGAGATCGCGGAGCTGCCGCACGATACGCTGGTATTCCTGCTTGGCAGCCGGTACTGCGAAACTGAGCCGTTAATGGATCTGGCTTGGTCGCGCTTCAGCAGTACGCTCGCAGGTTGGTCACGCGTGCAGGCGATCTGCGATTTTGTGCATTCGCATGTTCACTTCGGCTATCAGCACGCCCGCGCCACTAGGACCGCGGTCGAAGTCCTGGGAGAGCGCCGCGGCGTATGCCGCGACTTTGCCCATCTGGCGATCGCGCTGTGCCGTTGCATGAATATTCCGGCGCGTTATTGCACCGGATACCTCGGCGACATTGGCGTTCCCCCTGAGCCCGAGCCGATGGATTTCAGCGCCTGGTTCGAGGTCTATCTTGGGGGTCGTTGGCATGCATTCGATGCCCGCCACAATGTTCCTCGCATCGGCCGCGTCGTGATGGCCCGCGGGCGCGACGCCGCGGACGTGGCGTTCAGCACCACGTTCGGCGCGAACGTGCTCAAGCGCTTCATCGTGCGCAGTGATGAAGTGCAACCGTCCGGTGTTGGGGTCGTCGAACGCCTGGTGGCTTGAGCCGGTCGCATCCTCGTGCGGGTCGGCCTGCCCACGTGTTGCTTACATCGCTTATTGCGCCTCGAGTTCGGCCGCGGTCTGCAGCGGCTTCTGCTCCATGACGGCGATCGCGATGAAGGTAATCGACATGCTCGCGGCGGCCACCACGAACAATCGGCCGAAAGCCTCGGCCGGATTTGCCGCGCCAAAGGCGCTGCCGAGCGATTGGCCGGCCGGCGCACCGGCCAAAACGATGGCGCCGAACACCGCGATGAGCATGGTCGCGAACAAGTTTCTGCTGAAGTTCATCGTCCCGACCGAAATGCCGAGCTGATGGCGCGGCACCACGTTTTGCATGGCGACCGCCGTGAGCGAGGGCAGCGGCCCGAAGCCGGCTCCGATGGCGATCAACGTGAACTCGAACGACAGCGGCGTCATGCTCTCTGCCTGCCATGCCAAGGTGCCAACGGCGGCGGTCGAGAGCAGCAGCCCGATCATTGGTAAGAGCTTGTAGTGTCGCACGCGCCCGAGGACCTGTCCGGCGAGACCGGCGCTGGTGTTGAGCGCAAGCATCAGGACGACCAAGCTCAGTCCCGCTTGGCTCGCTGAAAGACCCATCACGCCTTGCAGGTACATCGGTAGAAAGACGTTGAGCCCTATGATGGAGCCCCAGCCGAAAGCGTTGGCCACGATCGCGCAGCGCACGATCCGATTCTTCAGAATCGAAATCGGGATGAGCGGCTCCGGCGCCGTGAGCAAGCGCAGGACGAACAGGGCACCGACGATCAGCGTGAGCGCAAACAGCCCGAGTATCGGCGGCGACGTCCACGCGTAGCGCACGCCGGCGAGGTTCAATGCCAGCATGAATGCGACGCTGGCAATTACCATCAGCGCGACGCCGGAGATGTCCAAGCGATGCGGTCGCTCGTGGCGGGGCAGGCGGCGCAACAGCGAAGTGGCGATGGCCAACGCCGCGAGTCCCATGGGGATGTTGATCCAGAAGATGACCGACCAATGCAGGTGCTCCGCGATCAAGCCGCCGAGCAGGGGGCCGCAGCCGCCGGCGGTGGTGTAGGTCACCGCGAAGTAGCCGTAGTAGCGACCGCGCTCCTTGGGCGAGACCAGGTCGCCGAGCACGATCATGCCCATGGACGAAAGGCCGCCGCCGCCCAGCCCGTGCAGCACGCGGCCGAAAATCAAGAGCAGCATGTTCGGTGCCAGCGCGCAGGCGAGCGAGCCGGCCATATAGGTTGCAATCGCGATGCGAAGCGTGAAGCGGCGGCCGTGAATGTCGGCGATCTTGCCGTAGAGCGGGATGATCGCAGTCGATGCGAGCAGGTAGGCCGTGATCAGCCAAGGCACGCTGTGCATGTCGTCGAAGTCGCGTCCGATCGTGGGCAGCGCGGTCGCCAGAATGGTCTGGTCGAGCGACCCCATGAACGTCGGCAGCAGCACGCCGAGAACGATCACCAGCGTCTGGCGGTGCGTGAGGGCATCACCCTCACGGCGGGCGTAAGCATCCATGGGCAGGAATGGTCAGATCCCGGAATTGGCACGCGGCCGCAGTCCGCGCGCCCAGGCACGAGGCGTGTTGTAAAGCACGCCCGGCGGTTCGGCCAGTTGCGCGCCTCCGATCCGCTTGCGACATCGCACCGGCGGGCGGAACGCCGAACGTGTGCTGCAGTGCGCCAAAATGCGCCAGCCGCAGCAGCGCCGACATTTCCTTGCCGGCGCGGGCTCCGGCGCGAAATTGCCAGTCCGCTCAGTTTCTTGGCATTGCTGCCGCACGGCAGGGGACTATATGTGTTCACCGACCCTAGCGCGCGTTTCGTCGCGAGGGCACACTGCCCGGGGAGACCTGCGCGATGGCGCTCAACCAAGTCACGCTCGACGACAAATACGACCTCACCAAGAGCCGCATCTTCGTTACGGGCTTCCAAGCCATCGTTCGCCTCTGTCTGACGCAGAAGGAGCGCGACCGCCGCGCCGGCCTTAATACCGCGGGGTATGTCACCGGCTATCGCGGTTCCCCTCTGGGCACGCTCGACCAGCAGTTCATCCGCGCCCAACGCTCCCTCGATAAATATGACATCCGTTTCCAGGCCGGCCTCAACGAGGACATCGCCGCGACCGCGATCTGGGGTTCGCAGCAGGCGGAACTCCGCGGGGAGGGGAAGTTCGACGGGGTGTTCGGCCTCTGGTACGGCAAAGGTCCGGGGGTCGACCGCACCGGCGATGTGTTCCGCCACGCCAATTTCGCCGGCACTTCCAAGCACGGCGGCGTGCTGGCGCTAATGGGCGATGATCACACCGCCGAATCCTCGACCACGGCGCATCAATCCGAATACCACTTCATCGACGTCATGATCCCGATCCTCAATCCCGCGGGGGTTCAGGAGATCCTCGACTACGGCCTCTACGGCTGGGCGATGTCGCGCTTCTGCGGCACCTGGGTCGCGCTCAAGTCCATGCACGAGACGGTCGAATCCACCGCTGTCATCGACGGCAGCCTGGAGCGGGTCAACATCGTCATTCCCGAGGACTTCATCGCGCCCGAAGGCGGGCTCAACATCCGCCTGCGCGACACCATCCTCGGCCAGGAGGCGCGGCTGCACGATTACAAGCGCGACGCCATGCTCGCCTTCGTGCGCGCGAACAAGCTCAACAAGTACATCACCTCGGGCGGCCGGCGGCCGAAAATTGGCATCATCACGGTGGGCAAGAGCTATCTCGACGTGCGCCAGGCGCTCGACGAGCTCGGGATCGATGAAGTCAGGTGCAACGATCTCGGTATTCGTCTCTACAAGATCGCATGTCCCTGGCCGATCAGCCAGCAAGACCTCAAGACATTCGCCGATGGCCTCGAGCTCATCATCGTGATCGAGGAAAAGCGCTCGCTGATCGAGGTGCAGGTGCGCGAAGAGCTCTACGGCACGGCGAACCAGCCGGTCTGCATCGGCAAGAAGGACGAGCAGGGCAAGTGGCTGTTCCCGGTCAAAGGCGCGCTCGATCCCAACGAGGTCGCAATCTGCATCGGCGAGCGCATCCTGCAAAGGGTTGGTCCCAACGAGGAGATTGCCGCGCGCGTTGCGGCGCTGAAGGGCGCGCAGCGGATTCTGGCCGAGACGCACGATGTCGCGGTGCGTACTCCCTACTTCTGCTCGGGTTGTCCGCACAATTCATCGACGGTCGTGCCCGAAGGCATGCGCGCCTATGCCGGCATCGGCTGCCATTACATGGCGCAGTGGATGGATCGCTCGACGCTGGGCTACACCCAGATGGGCGGGGAGGGCGCAAACTGGATCGGCGAAGCGCCGTTCTCGAATCGCCCCCATGTCTTTCAGAATCTTGGCGATGGCACCTACAACCATTCCGGCTATATGGCGATCCGCGCCGCAATCGCCGCGGGCGTGAACATCACCTACAAGATCCTGTTCAACGACGCGGTCGCGATGACCGGCGGCCAGCCCAATGACGGCGGCCTCACGGTGCCGCAAATTGCGCGTCAGGTGGCGGCCGAAGGCGCGCGACGCGTGGTCGTGGTCACGGACGAGCCGTGGAAATACGCCAAGAACGAGGAATGGCCGCGCGGGCTGACCATCCATCACCGCGACGAGCTGATCCCGATCCAGCAGGAGCTCGCGGCGATTCGCGGCGTCACCGTGCTGATCTATGACCAGACTTGCGCCGCCGAGAAGCGCCGCCGCAGGAAGCGCGGGCGCTTCCCCGATCCCGACAAGCGGGTGATCATCAACGAGCTCGTGTGCGAAGGCTGCGGCGATTGCGGAGTCAAATCGAACTGCGTCTCGGTGCAGCCGCTCGAGACCGAGTGGGGCCGCAAGCGCACCATCGACCAGTCGAGCTGCAACAAGGACTTTTCCTGCGTGAAGGGGTTCTGCCCGTCATTCGTCACCGTGCACGGGGCAAAGCTTAAGCGCGGCACGGGCATTGCCGGCGCGCAGGCGCTCACTCCGCTGCCGGATCCCAAGCTGCCGGCGATCGCAAAGACCTACGACATCATCGTCACCGGGGTTGGCGGCACCGGCGTCGTCACCATCGGCGGCATTCTCGGCATGGCGGCCCATCTCGAGGGCAAGGGCGTCGGCATCCTCGATATGGCCGGCCTCGCGCAGAAGGGCGGGGCAGTCTACAGCCACATCCGCGTTGCGGAGCGTCCGGAGGATATCCACGCCATCCGCATCGCGGCGGGCGGCGCCAATCTGGTGCTCGGCGGTGACATCGTGGTGGCCGGCAACAAGAAGGTGCTCGCCGCGGTGAAGCACGGAACGACCGAGATGGTCATCAACCTCGCCGAGGTCCTGCCGGGCGATTTCACGCGCAACGCCGACTTTTCACTGCCGACCGAGCGGCTCAAGCGCGCGATCCTCGCCGATGCCGGGGCCGAGAAGACGCACTTCATCGATGCGACGCGGGCTGCGACCGCACTCCTCGGCAACAGCATCGGCAGCAACATCTTTCTCGTCGGCTACGCCTATCAGCTCGGCGCGGTCCCGCTCTCGGCTGCCTCGATCATGCAGGCGATTGAGCTCAACGGCGAAGCCGTGGAGATGAACCAGGCCGCATTCCATTGGGGGCGCCGCGCCGCCTGCGAGCCGGCGGCAGTCGAGGCTCTGATCAAGCCGGCACCGGACGCGCTCAGCGATGCGCGGATACTCTCGCATTCTTTCGAGGAGATGGTGGCGCGTCGCGTCGCCTATCTCACGGCCTTTCAGGACGCCGCTTACGCGGCCCGCTACCGCCGCTGCGTGGAGGAGGTGAAGGCGGTCGAGGCCGCACGCGCCCCGGGCAAAAGCGGTCTCGCCGATGCGGTGGGGCGCTACCTGTTCAAGCTCATGGCCTACAAGGATGAATACGAGGTGGCACGCCTCTATGCCGACGAGTCATTTGCCAAACAGGTGAGGAGCGAGCTCGGCGGTGAGCATCTGCGCCTCTACGTGCATCTTGCGCCGCCGCTTCTCGCCCGCGCCGACAAGGTGACCGGCGAGCCGAAAAAGATGACGTTCGGGCCGTGGATTTTTCCGCTGTTCCGGCTGCTCGCGAAATTCAAATTCCTGCGCGGTACCGCCTTCGATCCGTTCGGCTACACGGTCGAGCGCAGGCGCGAACGCGCGCTCGTGCGCGAATACGAGATGATGCTCGAAGAGGTGCTGGCGCGACTGAGCGGCGAGAACCATCACATCGCGGTCGCGCTCGCCGCAATTCCGGAAAAAATCCGCGGCTTCGGGCACGTCAAGATGCGTCACCTCAAGGCCGCCAAAGCCGAGGAAGCCGCGCTGCTCGATCAACTGCGCGCAGGGCCCGCACCGCTGCTTAAGGCCGCCGAATAGCCGCCGCAGCACACGCCCCTCCGGCAGGGAAAGTCCAAGTGCGGACTTGACCTGCGCTCAAGCCCATTTTCTTATGCGACGACAACGGCCTGCCGACAAACGGCCGGGAAGGGCCTCGCGGCCCGCGGGATTTGACGCGGTAAAGGGAGGATTGCCGTGGCGACCGAAGCCGCAGACACGTTCCCCAAGCTCCTGATCCGCAACGCTGGCCTTTATGCGGGCCGGCCGGCCTATCGGCACAAGGACCTCGGGATCTGGCAGGCGTGGACCTGGGCGCAGGTGCTCGAGGAGGTGCGCGCTTTTTCGCTCGGTTTGCAGGAGCTCGGCCTCGAGCGGGGCGACAAGACCGCGATCATCGGCTCCAACCGGCCGCGCCTCTACTGGGCAATGTGCGCCGCACAGGCGCTGGGCGCCGTTCCGGTGCCGATCTATTCCGATTCCGTCGCCGAGGAGATGGCCTACATCCTCGATCATGCAGAGGTGACGATCGCGGTGGTCGAAGATCAGGAGCAAGTGGATAAGCTCCTTTCGATACGCGACCGCCTGCCCCGGCTCTCCCTTATCGTCTATGACGAGCCGCGGGGGCTGCGCGACTACGACCACACGCGGCTCAAATGGATCGCCGACGTGCAGAAGCTCGGGCGCGACCGGTTGGCCGCCGACGCGACCGCGCTGCAGCGGTGGGAGGGGGCCGTCGCCGCGGGGAGCGGGCCGGATCTCGCCATCATGCTCTACACCTCCGGCACGACGGGACGCCCCAAGGGCGTCATGCTGACGTTCGACAATCTCATTATCTCGGCGATCAACGGCAATCGGTTCGATAGCCTCGGCCCCGATGAACAGGTGGTGGCTTATCTTCCGCTTGCCTGGGTCGGGGATCACGTGTTCTCCTATGCCCAGCCCTTCACCGCGGGGTTCTGCGTGAACTGTCCGGAGAGCCCGGAAACGGTGGGCGAAGACCGGCGCGAAATCGGAACGACCTATGGCTTCGCGCCACCGCGGATCTACGAAAACCTCATTACGCTGACGATGGTGCGTATGGAGGATGCGGGGCGCTTGAAGCGTAACCTGTTCCACTACTTCATCGCCGTCGCGCGGCGCTGGGGCGAGAAAATCCTCAATCGGGAGAAGGTTCCGCTGCACGCTCGGCTGTTGTACTGGCTCGGCGAGCGTCTGGTGTATGGGCCGCTCAAGAATCGGTTGGGCGTGTCGCGCATCCGCCTCGCCTACACCGCAGGCGAGGCAATCGGCCCGGAAATCTTCCGCTTCTGGCGCGCGCTCGGCGTCAACCTCAAGCAGCTCTACGGTCAGACCGAGGCGTCGGTCTACATCACTGCCCAGCCGGACGGCGAGATTTATGCCGACACTGTCGGCAAGCCGAATATCGACGTCGATATCAAGATCGCCGACAACGGCGAAGTGCTGTTCAAGTCGCCCGGTGTGTTCGCAGGCTACTACAAGGACCCGCAGAAGACCGCGGAGACCAAAACTTCCGACGGATGGGTGCATACCGGCGATGCCGGGTTCATCGATGCCAAGACCGGTCATCTCAAGATCATCGACCGGGCCAAGGACGTCGGGCGTCTCAACGACGGCTCGTTGCTCGCGCCGAAATACATCGAGAACAAGCTCAAGTTCTATCCCAACATCCGCGAAGCCGTGGTCTATGGCGACAAGCGCGATTTCGTCTGCGCCATGCTGAACATCGACCTGACCGCGGTCGGGAACTGGGCCGAGCGTAACAACATCGTCTATGGCTCCTATCAGGAGTTGGCCGGGCATCCGCGCGTTTACGACATGCTCGCCCAGCATGTGGAGGAGGTGAATCGGTCGCTGGCAGAGGAGAAGGCCATGGCCGGTGCGCAGATTCGGCGCTTCCTCATTTTGCACAAAGAGCTCGACGCCGACGACGGCGAAGTCACGCGCACGCAGAAGGTCCGCCGCGGCTTCGTTGCCGAACGCTACGCGCCGCTGATCACGGCGCTCTACAGCGGTGCGCGCGAGGCCGACATCTCGACCGAGGTGACGTTCGAGGACGGTCGCAAGGGCATGCTTTCCGCGCGCGCCAAGATTCGCGACGTTGCGGCCGCGCCGGTGCCGGCGATGGAGAAGGCGGCGTGATCGTGCGCGGAGCCGCGGCATGAGGGCGCCGAGCGGGCCGGATGTCGTAGCTGGCGAGGTGCTGCTCGCGGTCGAGAACGTGTCGCTCGCCTTCGGCGGGGTCAAGGCGGTCAGCGGCGTTTCCTTCGACATCCGCAAAGGCGAGATCCGCGCCATCATCGGCCCCAATGGCGCCGGCAAGACCTCGCTGCTCAACATCATCAACGGCTTCTATCACCCGCAGCGAGGCCGCATCACCTTCAAGGGCAAGGCGCGATCAGCGATGCGGCCCTACGAGGCGGCGCTCGGCGGCATTGCGCGCACTTTTCAGAACGTGGCGCTGTTCAAGGGCATGACCGCGATCGACAACATCATGGCGGGGCGCACCTTGAAGATGCGCCGCGGCTTCTTCTGGCAGCTCATACGGATCGGGCCGGCGCTTGCGGAAGAGGTCGAACAGCGCCGTCGCGTCGAGGAGATCATCGACTTTCTCAAGATCCAGCATGTTCGCAAGATCCAGGTCGGGAAACTACCTTACGGTCTGCAGAAGCGGGTGGAGCTCGGCCGCGCGCTCGCCATGGAGCCGGATCTGCTCCTGCTCGACGAGCCGATGGCCGGGATGAATCTGGAGGAGAAGGAGGACATGTGCCGCTTCATCCTCGACGTGAACGCCCATTACGGCACCACGATCGCGCTGATCGAGCATGACATGGGCGTGGTGATGGATTTATCCGATCGCGTTCTTCAAGGCGTCCGGCGTGTTCAACTTCGCGCAAGGCGCCATGGTGCTGTTCGCCGCGCTGTCGTTTGCGCGGCTGTCCGAGTTCATGCCGCTGGTGCTCGCATTCGCGCTCTCGGTTCTGATCATGATTGCGCTCGCTTACGCGATCGAATTTTTGGTCTTGCGCCGCCTGGTCAACCAGGAAGGCATCATCCTGTTCATGGCGACGCTGGGAATCGCGTACTTTCTCGAGGGCTTCGGGCAGAGCATCTGGGGCAGCGACATCTACAAGATCGGGCTCGGGTTGCCGACTAATCCGATCTTCATTCTGGAGTCTGTCTTTCCCGGCGGGCTGTTGATCGACCCGGTCGAGCTCATTGCCGCGAGCATCTGCGCCGTGATGGTGCTGGTGCTGGCGGTCTTCTTTCAGGTGACGCGGATCGGCCGGGCCTTGCGCGCCGTCGCCGACGATCACCAGGCCGCGCAATCCGTCGGCATCCCGCTCAATCGGATTTGGATCATCGTATGGGCCGCGTCGGGGCTTGTCGCGCTCGTGGCCGGCATGATGTGGGGCGCCAAGCTCGGCGTGCAGTTTTCGCTTTCGCTCATCGCGCTCAAGGCGCTGCCCGTGCTCATCCTCGGCGGCCTCACCTCGATCCCGGGGGCGATCGTCGGCGGCTTGATCATCGGCGCGGGCGAAAAGCTCGCCGAGGTCCTGCTTGCCCCGATCCTCATCCGCACCTTCGATCTCGCCGGCGGCGGTATCGAGAACTGGTTCGCCTACGTGCTCGCGCTCATTTTCCTGCTCGTTCGCCCGCAGGGACTGTTCGGCGAGCGTATCATCGAGCGGGTGTGACGCCGTGCTTTACCGCGAAGTCGGTCAGTACAAGACCTCCTACGAGGCAGATCAGGCGATCTTTCCGATCGCGCAGGATCGCTGGTTCGTGGTTGGCCTCCTCGCGTTCGGCTTTCTCGTGGTGCCGCTGTTCGCGGGGCAATATTTTTACACCGAGGTGCTGATCCCGGTGCTCATCCTCTCGATCGCCGCGATCGGGCTCAACATCCTCACCGGCTATTGCGGCCAGCTCTCGCTCGGCTCCGGCGGCTTCATGGCGGTGGGCGCCTACGCCGCCTACAATCTCGCACTGCGGCTGCCGCAGACCAACATCATCCTGGTCTTCCTGTTTGCCGGCGTCATGGCGATGCTGGTCGGCCTGCTGTTCGGGCTGCCCTCGCTGCGGATCAAGGGCTTTTATCTCGCGGTCGCGACGCTCGCTTCCCAGTTCTTCCTCGAATGGGCCTTCGCGCGCGTCAAATGGTTCACCAACTACGCGCCGTCCGGCTCGGTCGCGGTGAGCCGGATCGAGCTGTTCGGCATTCCCATCGATACGCCGGCCAAGACCTACATCTTCGTGCTGGCGATGACGGTGGTGCTCGCGCTAGCCGCCAAGAATCTGGTGCGTGGCCGACTCGGTCGCATGTGGATGGCCATTCGCGACATGGATATCGCGGCGGAGATCATCGGCATCCGGCCGCTGCAGGCCAAGCTCTCCGCGTTTGCGGTGTCGTCGTTCTATATCGGGGTTGCGGGGGCGCTGTGGGGGTTCCTGCGGCTCGGCTCGTGGGAGCCGTTGGCGTTCGACGTCAACCGCTCGTTCCAGGTGCTGTTCATGATCATCATCGGCGGGCTCGGCACCATCCTGGGCTCTTTCCTGGGCGCCGCGTTCATCGTGCTTATTCCCATTTCTCTCAACCAGCTGCCGGCATGGCTCGGGATTTCGATGTCGACCGCAGCGATTTCGCATATCGAATTCATGTTGTTCGGGGCAATTATCGTGTTTTTCCTGATTGCCGAGCCACACGGCCTGGCCCGGCTATGGGCGATCGCCAAGGAGAAGCTTCGGCTGTGGCCGTTCCCGTATTGAGGCCGCGACAATTCGCGGGCACACTCGCCCCCAGAGGCGGGGTAGAACCCCGCGATGGCCGGCCGGCAACGGCCCGGCGCGTCAATGGAGGAATGCCTATGATCGGCAAGACACTGACCGCAAGACATGCCGGGATTGCGCTCGCGGCGCTCTTGGGCGGCCTGGCGATGGCTGCGCCGGCGCTGGCGCAGAACGAGCAGTTCATCCCCATGCTGGTGTATCGGACCGGCGCCTACGCGCCGAACGGCGTCCCGTTCGCCAACGGCCTCGCCGACTACTACAACCTCGTCAACGAACGTGACGGCGGCATCAATGGTGTCAAGATCGTATTCGAGGAATGCGACACCGGCTACGCCACCGATCGCGGCGTGGAATGCTACGAGCGCCTCAAGGGCAAAGGCCCCACCGGCGCCGCCTACGTCATCCCGCTCTCGACCGGCATCACCTTCGCGCTCACGGAGAAGGCGCCGATCGACAAGATCCCCATCATCTCCATGGGCTACGGCCGCTCGGAATCGCGCGACGGTTCCGTATTCCAGTGGAATTTCCCGCTGCTCGGCACCTATTGGACTGCCGCCGACATCATTCTCCAGTTTATCGCCGATCAGGAGCGCGGCTGGGACAAGATGAAGGGCAAGCGGATTGCTCTCGTGTACCACGACTCGCCCTATGGCAAGGAGCCGATCGCGCTCCTGCAGAAGCGCGCGCAGATGCATGGCTTCGAGACCATGTTTCTGCCCGTCACCCATCCCGGCGTGGAGCAGAAGGCGACGTGGCTGCAGATCCGGCAGAACCGTCCCGACTACGTGCTGCTCTGGGGCTGGGGCGTGATGAATTCGACCGCCATCAAAGAGGCGGTCGCCGTCGGCTATCCGCGCGAGAAGATGTACGGCGTGTGGTGGTCCGGTGCCGAGCAGGACGTTCGCCCGGCCGAAGATGGTGCGAAGGGTTACAACTCAGCTGCCCTTCAACACACGGCGGGTCAATTTCAGTTGCACCAGGACCTGAAGAAGTACCTCTACGACAAGGGCAAGGGTTATGCCGCGAAATGGGATGAGACCGGGGAGATCCTGTACATCCGCGGCCTGATCAATGCCATGCTCGGCGTGGAAGCGATCCGCACCGCGCAGGAGAAGTTCGGCAAGAAGCCGATGACCGGCGAGCAGGTTCGGTGGGGCCTGGAAAACCTCAACGTGACCGCCGACCGGCTGAAGCAGCTCGGTTTCGAGAACGAGCTGAAACCGATCAAGGTTTCGTGCGAGGACCATGAGGGCACGCGGATGGGCCGCATTCAGACCTGGGACGGCAAGAAATGGAATGTCGCGTCGGATTGGATCACGTCCGACGATTCCGTCATCGCGCCGATGGTCAAGGAGGCGGCGGCCAAATACGCGGCGGAAAAGAACATCACGCCCGGGTGTCTCGTGACCAACTGATGCCGGTTGGCTCCGATCGCAACGTGGAGGGGGCGGCCCAACCGCCTCCTCTCGGTGCAGGTGCGGCGGCGGATCGCATCGCGGCGACGGGCGCCGCGGCGCCGATCCTTTCCGTCAACAATATCGAGGTGGTCTACGACCACGTCATCCTCGTGCTCAAGGGCGTCTCGCTGACGGTTCCCAAGGGCAAGATCGTCGCGCTGCTCGGCGCGAACGGCGCCGGCAAGTCGACCACGCTCAAGGCGATCTCCAACCTTCTCTCCGCCGAGCGCGGCGAAGTGACCAAAGGCTCCATCATCTTCGACGGTGAAGAGGTGCACGCACGCTCGCCCAACGAGCTGGTGCGGCGCGGCTGCATCCAGGTCATGGAGGGGCGCCATTGCTTCGCGCACCTCTCCGTCGAGGAGAACCTCTTGACCGGTGCGTTCACGCGCGGCGGCGCTGGCGCCGCCATCCGGCGCGACCTCGACCTCGTCTACTCCTATTTCCCGCGGCTCAAGGAGCGCCGCAGTGCGACCGCCGGCTACATCTCCGGCGGTGAGCAACAGATGTGCGCGATCGGACGCGCGCTGATGTCGCGCCCGAAGATGATTCTCCTCGACGAACCCTCGATGGGGCTCGCGCCGCAGCTCGTGGAGGAGATTTTCAAGATCGTCGGCGACCTCAACGCGAAGGAGGGGGTTTCCTTTCTTCTTGCGGAGCAGAACACCCGCATGGCGTTGAAACGCGCTACGGCTATGTGCTGGAAAGCGGCCGCGTGGTGCTCGACGGCGATGCCAAGGCCTTGGGCGAGAACGAGGACGTGAAGGAATTCTACCTCGGCATGGCGGAAGGGCGGCGCAAGTCGTTCCGCGAGGGCAAGCATTACCGGCGGCGCAAGCGCTGGCTGGCGTAGCTCGTGTTATGACTCCGGCGTTCGACCTAAAACTCAGCCGTCATTCCGCGCTCGCCGCTTCGCGGCGCCCGGCATGACGGAGCGGGTATCAAGGTGAAGTGGAATCGGTTCGAGCGGCGAACTCGGTCCTACCCTCCCCCTTGTGGGGAGGGTGGCGAGCGAAGCGAGCCGGGTGGGGGTCGTTGTGAGGCGCGCGGCTCGCCCCACAACAACCACCCCCAACCCCTCCCTAGCCGGCTGCGGGCTTGCCCGCTTCCGGCAAATCTTAAAGCGACCAAACCCTGGCAAGCCGGGGTTTGGTTGGGGGAGGGGAGCGCACCGAATGCGCGGCGCGATTAGGCGTGCAGCACAAATGGATTCTACCTAAACGCAACACGAGGTGGCCGCGTACCGGTGCCATGCGTTACGAGCACTACGACTCGCTCGAGCTCCGCGATCCCGACGCGCGCGAGCGTGACTTTTTCACCCGGCTGCCCGATCTCCTTGCGGTCGCTATGCGTGCGCCGGGATGGGTGAGGCAGCTTGCCGGCATCGATCCCCAAGCCGTGACCTCGCGCGCAGCGCTCGCCAAGCTGCCGCTGCTGCGCAAATCCGATCTCGCCACGCGCCAGAAGGAGGTGCCGCCCTT
>WNFO01018096.1_pt1 | contig 13957 bp, 14 predicted proteins | sample 5400251 | NCBI WGS metagenome assembly WNFO01 (sample SAMN13153354, study PRJNA577476) | soil metagenome | isolation source: 100 cm saprolite under Madrone tree | place: USA:California | collected 2016-06-14 | reverse complement strand
CTTTTCCTGCGCGCGTAAGCATGAAGAAAAAGCCAGCAGCGCAATGGCAACCAGAAGAATGCGGATGGTGTGACGAGGGGAGACAACTGCGAAAGGCTTCATGAGATTTGCTCCTGTAGGGGCACAGCATGCTGTGCCCGCTCCAACGGTACTAGGCCGCACGTTGGGCACGCTATAACTTGCCCCTACAAGATACAAGATTCCGCAGGTGGGGAGATTATTTCGATTAAGAGCCGCACGGATTTCCGTCTGTTCTCTTCCAATTACAGGGCGTATAATGTGCCCCGCTTTATCCTCTCCGGTTGCTCAAACGATTCCGGCAGAGTTGATGACACCCGAAGGAGGTCCACATGAAAAGCAGCGCATGGTTCCTTGGAACGGTGGCGATTTGCCTTCTCATCGCGGGGGCGGTTCTCCAAACCGAGGAGGGTTCGACGTTCCCGCAATCCAGCGTGGCACCCCGGCACGATGGACATTCGGTTTTCTCGCCAGCTGTTGCGGAGTGGGAGTTCCTATCGAGCAGTACGGCTCCGCCGGTCGAGGCAGCGTGCAATGCTGTGGGCCGCCGGTGTTTTGCTCCGGCCGCGATGCAGAACTCCTACAACATCTCTCCACTCTATGGCCAGGGCTTCGCGGGCACGGAGAAGACCATTGCCGTCATTGATTCGTTCGGAAGTGCCACCATCGCGAACGATCTCAACGTCTTCAGCACTGCCTTTGGCCTTCGGCATCTGTGCGGCGAGGCGGGAGTAACTTGTACGCCCGGCATGCCCACGTTCCGCGTCTTGGAGGTCCAGGGCTCACCGTCACCCAACCCTCCGCCTCCAAATAACGGGACCGGCCAGGAAAACCACAACCTGTGGGCGCTTGAGGTCTCCCTCGACGTGGAGTGGGCACATGCCATCGCGCCCGAGGCGAACATCTTGCTGGTTACCACGCCCACTGCCGAAGTGCTTGGGGTTCAGGGTTTTCCGGACATGATGAAAGCCGTGCAATTCGTCGTGGACAATCACCTAGCCGACATCATCAGCATGAGCCTCGGCGCGGGGGAGGGAACGTTCGCGAACGGGCAGGCAGCCCTGTTGCAATTGCGCAAGGCTTTTGTGGACGCGCAAGCCAATGGCATTACCGTCCTCGCCTCCTCTGGGGACGGGGGAACAAGCAACATTCTCAAGGAACCCGTCAAGAACCCTGCGCTGATTCCTTATCCCAGTGTCGGATGGCCGGCATCGGATCCGCTGGTCACTGCAGTCGGAGGCACCTATCTCTGCACCGATGCTGTGACGGGCGCCGCGGTTGATAGTGTGTCGCCTCCGGGTGCATGCCAGGCCCACACTGGCAGCCGCGAAGTCGGCTGGATCGATTCGGGAGGCGGCTACAGCATCCTCTTTCCCCGCCCGGCATTTCAGAACACGCTTCCAGCGGGCAGCAGCTACGTCGGCAGCTCTGCCGGCGCGCCGGGGCCGAATTCGAATATGCGGGGCGTTCCGGATGTCGCGTTGCAAGCGAGCGCTCGGACCGGCGTGCTGGTTTACATGACCGAACCCTCTACCACGACGTCCGGGACCGGTTGCGGAGGTGCCAATCCTTGCAGTAGTGGCTGGTTTGTCGTGGGCGGCACGAGCTGCAGCGCTCCGCAATGGGCAGGCTTGATCGCCATTGCCGACCAGATTTCGGGCGACAACCTTGGATATATCAATCCAGCCTTGTACAAAATTGGCAGCGATGCGACGCGGTACGCCAACGACTTTTTCGACGTCACCACAGGCAATAACCAGACATCGTCGATTCCGGGTTACTCCGCCTCGACGGGATGGGACGCGGTGACGGGGCTGGGAACGCCGAATGCCGCTAACTTTGCGCCTGATTTGGTTGCGGCGGTACACGGGAACTAACCCCGAACCCGGGCGTGGGCTCCTTGTGGCACCTGACCAGCGTCACCGTAACCGGTGCTGCGCGCATGCCGTATTCCGCGCTAATTAGACAAATGCGGAGATGCCGGTGATGCGTTCCCCGATCACCAGCTTGTGAATGTCGTTTGTCCCCTCGTAGGTAGACACGCTTTCGAGGTTGTTCATGTGCCGCATGATGCAGTAATCGTCCACGATGCCGTTCGCGCCGAGAATGTCCCGCGCCTTCCGCGCCGTCTCCAGCGCAATCGCCACATTATTCATTTTCAGCATCGAGATGTGCGAAGGATCGACTTTCCCTTTATCCTTCAATCGCCCGACGTGCAGCGCCAGCAATTGTCCCTTCACGATCTCCGTGATCATCCACGCCAGTTTTTCCTGCACGAGTTGGTGCGACGCGATGGGCTTGTTCGCAAATTGCTTACGCGTTTTCGCATACTGCAACGCGGTGTCGTAGCAGGCCATCGCCGCGCCCAATGCGCCCCAGCCGATTCCGTAACGCGCTTGATTCAGGCAGCCCAGCGGGCCTTTGAGCCCGGTCACATTCGGCAGCAAATTCGCTTCCGGGATTTCACAATCGGTGAACGCCAGCCCCGAAGTTACCGACGCGCGCAGCGACCACTTCCCGTGGACATCCCACGCCTTGAATCCTGGCGTGCCTTTCTCGACCAGAAAGCCGCGGATCTTTTCGTCCTCGCACTTGGCCCAGACCACCGCGACGTCTGCGATCGACCCGCTGGTGATCCACATCTTTTCGCCGTTCAGGACGTATTTGTTGCCTTTTTTCACCGCGCGCGTCAGCATTCCGCCGGGATTCGATCCGAATTGCGGCTCCGTCAATCCGAAGCAGCCAATCGCCTTGCCCTGCTGCAACAGTGGCAGCCATTTATTCTTTTGCGCGTCATTCCCGTAGGTATAAATCGGGTACATCACCAGCGCGCTCTGCACCGACACGAAGCTCCGCAGCCCCGAATCTCCGCGCTCCAGTTCCTGGTTCACCAGTCCGTAAGCCACGTTGGACATTCCCGCGCAACCGTATCCCTGGAGGTTCGCGCCGAAAAATCCCAGCTCGCCGATCTGCGGCACGAGGTGCTTCGGAAAAGTTGCCTCGCGGTTGTGCTTTTCGATGATGGGGATGACTTCGTTTTCGACGAACTGCCGCGCCGTCTTCCGGACCAGCTTCTCTTCGTCATTCAGTTGCGAATCAAAATCGATGAAGTCCACTCCGGAAAATCCGGCCATGCTTCGCTCCTGTCGTGCAGGATCAGGTGCCGCGCGCTCACAAACAGTGTAGCAACGCGCCGGATTCGCCAGCAACCGAACGCCGGCTGGATGACTGGACGCAGCTTGACGCGTGCTGGTCCGGCCAGCGACACTTTGATTTTGCCCGGCCAATCTTGCCGAACGAGGATCCGTGCCCACAACAAAAATGGCGACCGCGAAGCAGCCAGCGCAGCGCGGCAAGACACTTCCAACACAATTGCAAATCCTCATCTTTGACGTTGACGGCGTCCTTGTGGACGTGCGCGGCAGCTTCTGGGGCTCTGCGCTCGACACCGTTCGCCTGCTCACGGGAAAGCGCGCCACCTGGTCTGAGCTTTACAAATGGAAGGCCAAACCCGGCAACAACGACGATTGGAGCCTGGTGTCGAACTGGGCCACCACGCTTGGCCGGCCCACGACCTACGAAGAAGCTCGTGGCGCCTTTCAGCAATTTTATTGGGGCACGAACGGCAAGCCCGGCAACGTGCGCAAGGAAAAACTTCTCGTCACGCCCGGACAGATCGAGCGGTGGGCGCGCTGTTTCGAGCTCAATCTATTCACCGGCCGCACGCGCCAGGAATTCTCCTATACGTTTGATCGCTGGCCCGCCGCATCGCATTTCCGCACTGTTGTCACCATGGACGACGTCAGGCGCAAGAAGCCGTATCCCGATGGATTGCTCAAAATCCTCGGCGAGCGCGATCCCGCCAGCGCGCTCTACGTTGGCGATAATATTGACGACGCCCTCGCAGCCCGCGCCGCGCGCGTGCCCTTTATCGCCATTTTGCCTCCTGGCTCACAGGACTATCGCCAGCGCGCTGCCCGCTTCCGTGAAGTCGGGGCACTCACTCTTCTTTCTCGTGCGACGGGCCTCAACGCCTTGCTGAAAAATTCAAGCGGGAACTTGTTCATCCCGAGCCGGGAATAAAATAGAATAAGGACTCTTAAAGAAATTTCGGATTTATCAATGAAAGTCATCTACTCTGCCAAGCTGATCGCCTTGATCGTTTTCTCCGGGCTCAGTCTGGTTCTTTCAAGTGCGAACTACGCACAAGCGCCAGCCGGACCCCTGCCTGCAGCGCCGTCTCAGCCTGGTCCTCGTTCTGCTTCTCCTTCTGCAGCCAGGCCCCAAGAGCAAACTCCACCACAGAAACCGCGCACGGTCATCTTGGGTGCCTGGGAGCTCAACCGCGACGAGAGCGATGACCCGCGCAAGAAGACGCAAGAAGCCCGGAGTCCGAATGGCGGCAGACGCGGCGGCATGGGTGGCGGGTATCCCGGCGGGCCTCACGGGGGCTACGGCGGGCGCGGCGGAGAAAGCGATGAAGAACGGCAGAAAATGCAGGAACTCTTCACACCAGCGAATGCGATTACGCTCTCGATGACGGGCGCGGAAGTGGATCTGATGGATGATCGGAACCGGAAGCGTGCGTTCATAACCGACGGGCGCAAATTGCAAAAATCCAAGGATGCGAATTATCAGGAGATCGCCGCAAAATGGGAAGGCCATCGTCTGGTCGCCGAGGAAAAGGATCCTCGCGGCAACAAAATGAGCCGCACCTTTGAGCTCTCTTACGACGGCATGCAGCTCTACGAAACATTGCACATGACCGTCGGCCGGAACAGCACGCCGTTGGTCATTCGTTACGTCTACGACCAGGCCTCCACTTCGCAGCCGGCGATTCAAAACAAGTAGTCAAGATGCGCAGAAGAGATTCGAGCGTCCGGTAGTCGGTCAGTTTTCGATTGCGCGACTCATCATCCAAGCAGAATGGTGCGGAAGTCGCGATCTATGGCGGGCGGCCCTGCCGCAAGCCTTCACCCGTGACGCCTCAAGCCGAAACGGCTCTCGCAGGCTTAGTTCTCTTCGCCAGCAAAGCCAGCCTCTGTTCGTGATTCGTGGGCTCCCACGGGACAAGTTTCTCGGCAAGGACATCCATTCTGCGAAGGAGAGTCAACTCGATGAAAAGCTCCATAAAATTCAAGTCCCGAAAGACCAAGGAGCCGGACTCTCTCATCTTGTCGCGAATCCGCTCCAGATGGGCGGGCATCTCGGTCCAGTGCAGGCCCGATCGGTGGTGATGACAGAGGTGGTATCCTTCGTTCATGAAGTTCACCTCATCAAAGACGGTCACGGTATTTACAAAATAATCCTCGGGATGTTCCGGGTCACAGAAGGCATGCTGAACCCATGAGGTGATGGCCATGATGAAGTTCATGGAGAGAAGAGGAACTAACACGAACAGGATCCCAATTCTCCAATCGTAAATAAAGACAGCTCCGAAATAAACGGAGTACCGCGTCATCCCCCATAACATTCGTCTTCGGTTCTTTTCATCGCCTCTAGCTTTAAAGTAGGCGTATGGAGCAAGCCCCAGGGTGGTCCAAATGTTGTCCGAAAGATACCAAAGGAAATGCAGTCGGCTGGTTCGATCGTAGCCACTGTTAGCGACAGTATCGTCGGGTCCGCCATTCTCTTTATGGTGGAGACGGACATGAACCGTCCGACCCAGTTCTGGAAGGTCCCCATACAAATATCCGAGAAAGAATTCGACGTAGCGGCCGAAGACTTTATCGTATTTCTCCGAGAAGTACCCTTGGGGCCGGTGCGCCTCCAAGTGTTTGGCGCTGAACACCCTCACAGACCGCTGAAACTTGGGACCGTACAGGGAAAGATAGAAAGCGATCGCGAGCAGAAGCCGAGGTTTCCCTAAAACGAGTTGGATCACGAAAATTGGCACGGCGGTAAGGCTGAGGGAAACCATGAGTCGTAACGCGGGGGTGTCTCGGGAGTCCCGCAGAACTTCTTGGCCGAGCCGGTCGAGGAACCGGTCGTAAGCCCGGGAGAGAAATTGATAGGCGTCGCGTAAGGGACGAACCCTCCCGAGAAGCATGGCCGCACCATAGCATCCGAAGGAAAGCACGCCCACGAGCGATACGGCAGCAATGCTTGCCAAAGCCATGAGTACTGCCCACCACCGAAATACGAGTTTGGGTATGGCTCCAAGCCTCATCGCACGCCAATACGTCTTTGAGCGAGTGTCTTTTCGCACGTCGTTCAAATCCGCTTCCGTTAACTGGCCTGCGAATTGCATGTTCGTCGTTATACTAATTGACGGGCTTCGCCCGGTATGTGCTCGTTCAGAATGATTGGTGACACTCTGTAGAGTGTCAGGATGAGCGAAATCAGAAGGGGTGAACTTCCCCAGGCGCGCCAGCTGGCGCGCCTCGGGAAGAGTAGCAGCCGGGCAGCGCAAGGGCGGCTGCAATGGATGCTGTTCTATTACTTCTATGGCCGAAATGCGGCGCGGACCTGCCGTCGCTTCGGCATCAGTCGGCAGACATTTTATCGCTGGAAGCGGCGCTTCGACCGCCACGATCTGAGCACGCTGGAAGAGCACTCGCATCGCCCGCGGAGCGTGCGCCAGCCCACCTGGACGCCGGAGCTGGCCGAGCGCGTGTTGTCCCTGCGCAAGCAATATCCGCGCTGGGGCAAAGACAAGCTGGTGGTGCTGCTCCAGCGCGAGAAGCGCAGCGTTTCGACCTCCATGGTGGGACGCATCCTGGCCCATCTGAAGCGGCGAGGGGCGCTGCACGAACCGCCGAAGCCCGCTCTGCTGCGGCAGGCCCGGCGGAAGTTGCGCAAACGTCCATGGGCCATTCGCAAGCCTAAATACTGGCCTATTGAGCAGCCCGGAGATTTGGTGGAGATCGATACCAAGGAGATCCGCATGCGCCGTGGCGTGATCCTGAAGCACTTCAGCGCACGCGACGTAGTCTCGCGCTGGGATGTCGTCGAGGTGCATGGCCGCGCGACCTCCCTCGCGGCGGCGCGGTTTTTGGAAGTCCTGTTGGATCGCGTGCCCTTTGCGGTCAAGGCCCTGCAGGTGGACGGCGGAAGCGAGTTCGCTGCGGAATTCGAGGAAGCCTGCCAGCAGAAACAGTTGCCGCTGTTTGTGCTCCCACCCAAATCACCCAAGCTGAATGCCCACGTGGAGCGCTCGCACCGCACCCACCATGAGGAGTTCTACCAAGTGAGCGCCGACTCCGACCACCTGCCTGTGCTCAACGACCAGCTACGCCGCTGGGAACATACCTACAACTGTGTGCGTCCACACCAGTCCCTGGCCTACCTCACTCCACTGGAATTTATCACTCGCTGGAAACACAATCCTAGAAAGGCAAAGTGTCACTAATCTACTGGACGAGTACACTACGTTGACGGAAAGCTGCGGCGGATGCTATAAAATACTGTTTCACGCGGCAGCTTCAGGCCCACCGTAACGCCCTTCCCGGGACAGGGCGCGGCGTGGCTGCCAACCTGGGGTACAGGCGACACAGCTTAAATGCAAGAAATTGTTCACCAACTGGGCGAACTCTTCCTCCAGGCTGTGCCCACAGTCCTGACTGTCCTCGCTTTCTACTTGATTCTTCGCTCCCTTTTCTTCAGGCCGCTCCTACAAATTATGGCCGAGCGCGAGTCGCGCACCGTCGGCGCGCAGAAAGCCGCCGAGGCCGCTCAAGCTGCGGCAGCAGAAAAGGTTAAGCAGTACCAGGACGCCCTGAGGCAGGCCCGCGCACAGGTCTACGCCGAGCAGGACGCCGCCCGCAAAAAACTTCTCGACGAGCGCGCCGCACTGCTCAAAGCCGCTCGCGCCAGGGCCGCCGACGAAGTCAAAGCTGCCAAGGAGCGCGTGGCCGCGGAACTCGCGGCTGCCCGCCGTGATGTCGAAGCCACCGTCCCCCAGCTCTCCGCGGAAATCGCGCGGCGCTTGCTGCAGATTCCGCCGCGCCCAGGCTCTCCGATGAGAGAGGTTCGATGACGCGCAAGCGGCGGATTCTTTTTCTTGGCAGCTTGTTTTTGTTTCTATTCTGCGCCGCGCTCAACGCACACGCCGCGGAAAAGAGCGGGGCCGCGACGGAACGCGCCACCGAGATTTTCAAATGGATCAATTTCGCCATTGTCGCCGGCCTGATCCTTTGGGTGTTTGGAAAAGTGTTGCCTCCAAAATTCCGCAGCAACGCGGAGAAAATCAGTTCCGCAATCTCGAATGCTACCGCCGCAAAGGCAGAAGCTGACCGCCAGCTCCGCGAAGCGGAAGCGAAGCTCGCGAATCTGGAGAAGGAAGTCGCGGAGCTGCGCGCATTCGCAGAGCGCGAAAGCGCCGGCGAAGCCGAGCGCATCCGAGCGCTGGCCAAGAGCGATGCGCAGAAAATCTTTCTAGCCGCCAATGCCGAAATCGAAGCCGCCGAGCGCGCCGCGCGCCTCGAATTGAAAGCCATTGCCGCGAAACTGGCCGTGGATGGCGCCGAATCCCTGCAGCTCACGCCGCAATCGCAGGAATCGCTCGTCAATGCGTTCGTGAAAAGTCTCGAAGGGAGGCCCAATTGAGGTCCGCGAGTCTGCAATATGCCAACGCGCTCGCCGACATTGCCGTCGCGCAGGACGCGGCCGAGCCGGTCCTGAAACAGCTCAGCGATTTTGGCGCCCTTTACGCGGATTCGACTGAGTTGCGCAATGTTCTTTCCAGTCCGGCGGTAACGCGCGCGGCCAAGCACGGGGTCATCGAAAAAATCACCGCGCGCATGCGGGCGGCCAAGATTCTTCGCAATTTTCTTTTTATCATCGCAGATCGCCAGCGCATGCACGCGCTTCCCGAAATTATCGCTTCGTTTCAGGAAGTGATGCGGCAACGGCAGGGCATCGCGGAAGCGGAGATTTCATCCGCCGCCGGGCTCAGTACGGCGCAAAAAACGGAAATGAAGAAGACGCTCGAGCGCCTCACCGGCAAGCGCGTGGAGCCAAAGTATTCCATCGACCCGGCGCTGCTCGGCGGCGCCGTTGTGCGCATTGGCGACACCATTTATGATGGCTCGCTGCGCAATCGCTTGAACGATTTGCGCGCGCGGCTCGCCGCGGAATAGAAATCAGGAGCAGGGATGGCCAATATCAAGGCAGACGAAATCAGCAAGATTCTGCGCGAGCAGATTGAAAATTACGAACAAACCACTTCCGTGGAAGAAGTCGGCTCGATCATCAGCGTCGGCGACGGCATCGCGCGCATCTACGGCCTCGAAAAGGTCATGGCCGGCGAAATGCTCTCTTTCCCGCACGATATTTTCGGCATCGCGCTCAACCTCGAAGAAGACCAGGTCGGCGCCGTGCTCCTCGGTGAATCCTTCGAGCTCAAGGAAGGGGACACCGTCAAGCGCACCAATACGATTATGTCCGTGCCCGTAGGTGACGCACTCGTGGGCCGCGTCGTCAATCCCCTGGGCCAGCCTGTGGACGACAAAGGCCCCATCGCCACCAAGCAGCGAATTCCGCTCGAGCGCATCGCGCCGGGCGTTCTCGACCGCCAGCCGGTGCGTGAGCCGCTGCAGACCGGCATCAAGGCTATCGACTCCATGATTCCCATCGGCCGCGGCCAGCGCGAGCTCATCATCGGCGACCGCCAGACCGGCAAAACCGCCGTCATACTCGACACCATCATCAATCAAAAGGGCGGCGACCTCATTTGCATCTATTGCGCCATCGGCCAGAAGCGCTCCACCATCGCGCAAGTCGTCAAAACGCTTACCGACGCCGGCGCGATGGACTACACGATTATCGTGGCGTCTTCGGCCGCCGAGCCTGCATCGCTGCAATACATCGCGCCCTACGCGGCTTGCGCCATGGGCGAATATTTTCGCGACAGCCAGCGCCACGCCGTCACTTTCTATGACGACCTCTCCAAACACGCGCAAGCCTATCGCGAAATTTCGCTTTTGCTCCGCCGCCCGCCCGGCCGCGAGGCATTTCCCGGCGACGTGTTCTATCTCCACTCGCGTTTGCTGGAACGCGCCGCAAAATTGAACGACAAGCTCGGCGGGGGTTCGCTCACCTCGCTGCCGGTGATCGAAACGCAGGCCGGCGACGTCTCGGCGTACATTCCGACAAACGTAATCTCCATCACCGACGGCCAGATTTACCTGGAAGCCGACCTTTTCAACAGCGGCATTCGCCCGGCCATCAACGTGGGTATTTCGGTCAGCCGCGTCGGCGGCAACGCGCAGATCAAGGCCATGCGCCAGGTCGCCGGTTCGCTGCGCTTGGACATGGCGCAATTCCGCGACCTTGCCGCTTTCGCGCAGTTCGGCGCCGACCAGCTCGATAAAGTCACGCAAGCGCAGCTCGCCCGCGGGCAGCGCCTCACCGAAATCTTGAAGCAGGATCAGTACGTGCCACTCTCCGTCGAGAAGCAGGTGCTCAGCATTTATGTCGCGACCAGCGGCGGAACCGATAGCATTCCCGTCACCGAAGTGCGCCGCTTCGAGCGCGAGTTCCTGCAGTTCGTAGAGACCAACTATCCTTCGATCCTGAAAAACATCGCGGCGAAGAAGGCTCTCGACGACGCCATCAAGGCCGAAATCAAAACCGCCCTCGACGCTTTCAAAGATCGTTTCGCGGCCTCCGTCGCCGCGGCTGCTCATTAGGGACAATCGCGTAACGAAACACGATGCCCACACTTCTCGATTTCCGGCGCCGCATTCGCTCGGTGAAAAACACCCAGCAAATTACCCGCGCGATGAAGTTCGTCGCCGCGGCCCGGCTGCGCCGCGCGCAGGAAGCCGCTATTGCCGCGCGCCCCTTCGCAAGAGAGCTCGCCCGTGTTTTGCGCTCGACGATGGCCCGGATCGAAGAACCTCAGCATCCGCTCCTGGCACATCGCGCCGAACAAAACGTTCTCGCCATCGTGCTCACCGGGGAACGCGGCCTCGCGGGCGCCTTCAACAGCAACATTCTTCGCAAAGCCAACGAATTCTTCCGCGCCAACAAAGGCAAGAAACTTTCTACCATAACGGTCGGAAAGAAGGGGCGCGACGCGCTCAAGAAAGCCGGATTCAACATCGTTGCGGAATACGTCAATGTGCTCGCGCGCGTCGATTTCGGGACGGCGAGGGAGATCGCCTCTCTAGTGACGGATCTCTACGCCGGGGAAAAAATCGATTCGGTCTACATCATTTTCAGCGAATTCAAGACGGTGATGACGCCGAATCTCGTCGTGGAGAAACTTTTGCCCGTCGAAGCCATTCGCTCCGAGGAAGAGACCCCCGCCGAGCAGGGTACCGAGAAGGTTGACTACATTTACGAGCAGCCAGAAGAACAGATTCTCGACAAGCTCCTGCCGCGGTACGTCGAAACGCAGATCCTTCGCGCCATGCTGGAATCTTCCGCGGCGGAACACGCCGCGCGCATGACCGCGATGGAATCGGCCACCCAAAATGCCGGCGAAGTGATTGAGGCGCTGACGCTGCACATGAACAAAGTACGCCAGGCCGCCATCACCAAGGAAATTATCGAAATTGTGAGCGGCGCAGCATACGGCGCTTAGGAGAGAGCATGGCAGAGAAATACGCAGCCGTGGGACATGTGGTGCAGGTCATCGGACCGGTGCTCGACGTTCAATTTGAAGCGGGCCACCTTCCCGCCATCTACAACGCGGTTCGCATCACCAGCGAAGGCTACAATCTTCCCGAGCCGCTCGATGTCACCGCCGAAGTCCAACAACACTTGGGCGAAGGCCGCGTGCGCGCCGTTTCCATGGAGCCGGTCGAAGGCATGGTTCGCGGCATGAAGGCCTACGATCTTGGCCAGGGGATCACCGTGCCCGTTGGCCGCGCCACGCTCGGCCGCGTGATGAACGTTCTCGGCAAACCTGTGGACCAGCTCGGCCCCATCGTCAGCGATACTCACTATCCGATTCACCGTCCGGCGCCGTCGCTCGAAGAGCAATCCACTACGCTGGAAATGTTTGAAACCGGAATCAAGGTGGTCGATCTCATCGAGCCATACCTCAAAGGTGGCAAAATCGGCCTCTTCGGCGGCGCCGGCGTCGGCAAGACCGTTCTCATCATGGAGCTGATCCACAACGTGGCCATGAAGCACGGCGGCGTGTCTGTATTTTCGGGCGTTGGCGAACGCACCCGCGAGGGCAACGACCTGTGGATCGAAATGTCGGAGAGCGGCGTCATCGTACCGGGCAATTCGGAAAAGTCGCGAGCGGCTTTGATTTACGGGCAGATGACGGAACCGCCCGGCTCGCGTCTCCGCGTCGGCCTCACCGGACTGACCGTCGCCGAGTATTTCCGCGACCAGGAGCACCTCGACGTGCTTCTCTTCATCGACAACATTTTCCGTTTCGTTCAGGCCGGCTCGGAAGTGTCCGCGCTCCTTGGCCGCATGCCTTCGGCCGTCGGTTACCAGCCGAACCTAAACACGGAAATCGGCGAACTCGAGGAACGCATCACCTCCACAAAGTCCGGCTCGATCACCTCCGTGCAAGCCGTTTACGTGCCTGCCGACGACTACACCGATCCGGCGCCGGCCGCGACTTTCGCGCATCTCGACGCCACCACGAATCTGAGCCGTCAGATCGTCGAGCGCGGCATCTATCCCGCCGTCGATCCGCTCGCCAGCTCCTCGCGCATTCTCGATCCGCGCATCGTCGGGGCAGAACACTACGCCGTCGCCCGCGCAGTGAAGTCGATTCTCCAGCGCTACAAGGACCTCCAGGACATCATCGCCATTCTGGGCATCGAAGAGCTTTCCGATGAAGACAAGCGCACCGTGGCGCGCGCGCGGAAGATTGAAAGATTTCTCTCGCAGCCCATGTTCGTCGCCGCGCAATTCACGGGCCTCGAGGGCAAATACGTCAAGATCGAAGATAGTGTTCGCAGCTTCAAGGAGATTGTCGAAGGCAAATACGACGACATTCCGGAGCAAGCGTTCTACATGGTGGGCACAATCGAGGAAGCGCTGGAAAAAGCGGAGAAGTTGAAGGTAGGCGTCTAACACCAAAATGTCTGCTAACGCCATCCAGCTTGTCATCGTCACGCCGAAGCGGCAGTTGCTTCGGGATAGCGTCGGCGAAGTGCAACTGCCCGGCGCGAACGGCTATCTCGGCGTGCTGCCGGGGCACGCGCCGCTGATGACCGAGCTAGGCATCGGTGAGTTGAGTTATCCCGGTGCGCCTGGCAAAGAGCCAGTGCACCTCGCGATTCTCTCGGGTTTCGCGGAGGTTTTACCGGACCGCGTCACCGTGCTTGCGGAAACGGCTGAGTTCGCCCAGGAGATCGACGTCGCTCGCGCGGAGGCTGCGCGCGCGCGCGCGGAAAAACGCTTGGCTTCTGGCGATACGAACATCGACTGGGACCGCGCCAGCGTTGCGCTCCAGCGCGCCCTTATTCGCATCCAGGTTGCTCACAAGCGCCGCGGCGTGCCGCCCAATAGCGCCTAGATGGTTCTGAACATCCTCGCCAGCGACTTTGTCGCAGGCCGGGCATCTAATCAAACCGGAGAGGTCATGGAGCCCATCACGATGTACACGACGTCTTGGTGTCCTGATTGCAGCCGTGTCAAGTCTTTTCTGGAGAAGCGCGGCGTCCCCTACCGCGAAGTGAACATCGAAGAAGATGAGTCCGCCGAAGAAACCGTCATCAAGGCCAACAACGGCAAGCGCAAAGTCCCGACGCTCGAAGTGGGCGGCCGTTTTTTTGCTTGCAGCCCCTTTGATCCCGATCAGCTCGCCTCGGAACTGAACCTTCCCCTCAATCCGTGATTCGGACGGGAGAAATGTCGGAAACATTGTGCCTAATTCAAAGGCAATCCCCGCATCCAGACACCGGCAACGTGCAGAGCATCATCGAGCAAGACTACATCGGCGTCAGCGCCCGCGCGCAACACACCCTTCTTGAATTCGATCCCCAGTAAGGAAGCCGGATTCAGCGTCAACATGCGCACG
>WNFO01004588.1_pt1 | contig 13958 bp, 13 predicted proteins | sample 5400251 | NCBI WGS metagenome assembly WNFO01 (sample SAMN13153354, study PRJNA577476) | soil metagenome | isolation source: 100 cm saprolite under Madrone tree | place: USA:California | collected 2016-06-14 | reverse complement strand
CACGCCACGAAGATTACGCTGGCCGTCACGGATGTGCCCCTCGGAAAAGAATCAGCGCTGGCGTCCGGACCGACACTGCCGGATCCTACGACCGTGGCGGACGTACGGCGCATCATTCGAGAGTTTTCTCTTGAAGAAAAATTGCCTGCGGCGCTTCGGCGATGGATCAAGGAAGGGAAAATGCCAGAGACACCGAAGATGGGTGACGCGGCGTTTGCCAGGGCACGCTTTTTTCTGCTGCTGGGGATGGATGACTTGTTTCATCCAGCGCATCATGCGGCTGAATCGACGGGCTTCCTCACTTGCTGCGACAACACCACCGACGACTGGCCCGTCGAGAAGGCGGCGGGCTTTTTGCTGACACGGCTGGAAGAGTGGCGGGACATGAATCCAGGGCACCGCGTGGCGCTCATTGCCGACGGTGAAGTTAGCTCGCCGGTGACGGGGAATGGGATTGGCGGGAGGAATTCGGCGTTTGTCCTGGCGTGCGTGGAAAAGATTGCAGGAAAGCGGATTGCAGTGTTAAGCGCGGGCACGGATGGAGTCGACGGGAACAGCCCGGCGGCGGGAGCGACGGCCGACGGCGAAACACTCGCCCGAGCACACGCAGCCGGAATGGATCCCGCGGATGCGCTCAGGCGTAGCGATGCCTTCACATTTTTTGCCGGGCTGGACGATGTGATCGTTACCGGGCCGACGGGGAACAATTTGCGGGATCTGCGGATATTGATTGCCGAGCCGTGAAATTCGCACAAATCAATAAAAAGGGATTTAACACAGAGGTCAAAGAGGACACGGAGATCGCAGAGAAGAAAGGAGGGGCGGACTTTAGTCCGCTCCTACACGAAGGATTTGGCTATTGCTTGGGTGGGGGAAGGCGCGATTCGATGGACTTGAGGCGCTCGTTGATTTCTTGAACCAGGCGCTCGAGCTTTTCCAGGCGCTGCGCAATGGCGGCCTGATCTTTTGCCCCGGCTGCGCCTTCCTCGCTCTCGTCTTCGCCGGGGGCCCCTTCCTTTGAAGGGGTGTTTGCCCCGGATGGTTTTTTCAAGCGCGCGATTTGATTTCTGATCATCGGCACCATTTCAATGGTGAGGTCGTCGCTCTTCAGGAGCGCTTCGAGGGCGGGGATCGCAGAGTCGTCGCCACGGGCGCCGAGGGCAAAAATCGAAGCCATGCGCACGGTGAAGTGCGGCTCGGCGAGATAGCCAGCAATCTGCCTGGTGATTTCGTGGTTGTCCTTTTGCAGGCGCCCGAGGCTGGCAATGGCGGCGTTGCGCGAATCAATTTGTTTGCCCAGTGCAGACCATTGCAGCAGGAGCGGCACGGCTTTGTCGTCGCCGAGAGGACCCATAGCGCGCAGAGCGGCGTTACGGAGAAAGCCGTCGGGAGAATCCGCAGCGGTAACGGCTTCGAGAGTCGCCAGAGCGCCGGGTGCTTTGAGACGGCCGAGCGCCTGGAGAGCCGCGGCGCGCGCGCGATAGGAAGCGTCATCGCGCGCGACGGAATCGAGCTTGGCGGCGATTGCGGTATCGTCTTTGAAATTTCCCAGAGCCGCGACGATACGATTTCGCACCCACGGTTCCTTCGTCGTGATTAGCGCATCCAAGAGCTGCTTCGAAGCGGCCGGGCCGCCGATCTGGCCGAGAGCATCGGCGGAATTGCTGCGGACTCCCCATGCTTTGTCGCTGTGGAGCGCGTCAGCCAGCGCGGCGACGACTTCGTCGTCACCTTTGAGCTTGGCGAGAGCGGCGACCGCGTCGGCGCGGTCGGCCAATTCCGAGGCGTTCTTCAATTGGTAGAGCCACTCCCTTTTGCTTTTGTGAAATTCAACAGACTTCAGGACGTGGCCGCCCTTGTCGAAGAGCATCATTAACGGAGGGCCATCCGAAGGGAACGGGAAGGTCTGGGAATCTTTCGAAACCGTCAGGGAGTACAACTTTGCCCCTGAGTCAGTGGTGATTTCGACTTCCGTGGGGACGCGGAAGAGCCCCACGCGGACTTCGACTTTTTGCGGTATAACTTAAGTCGAATTTTGGGGCGCCGGCTCCGTAGATCCACTGGCCGAGGAACTGATCGATGTTGACGTGAGTGGCTTCCTCAATGGACTTCGCGAAATCGGCGGTGACGACGTTTTTGCCGCGATTTGCTTCCAGGTAGTGTTTAAGCCCGCGGTAGAAAGCGTCTTCACCGAGTTGATGGCGGAGCATGTAAAGAACCCAGCCACCTTTTCCGTAGGCGTTCCCGTCGAAGACGCTGGAATCATCGAAGTCATGGCGAACGACGGGTTTGTCGTAAAGATTGTTTTGGTCGAACCACTCCTTTGCGCCCTGCCAGCGCACGTAATCGGCCTGGTCTTTACCGAAATGCGCTTCAGTCCACACGGTCTCCAGAAAAGTCGCGAATCCTTCATTGAGCCAGACGTTGCCCCAGTCTTTGCAAGTGACCAGGTCGCCGAACCATTGGTGGCCAAGTTCGTGAGAGATAAGGTCATCTTCGCCGGTGAAGAATTCGGGAGCGAGCTTCGGGTGCCGCAAAGAAGAGCTGGTGTTGGTGGTGGCGCTGGAATTTTCCATGCCCCCGGCGACGAAATCGTCAACCATGGACTGCGCGTATTTTTCCCATGGATAGTCGACGCCGAGTTTCTGGCTGAAGAGTTCGATCATCGCGGGCGTGCGTCCGTAATTGATGGACAGGCGGTCGCCACGCCCTTTCGGCGCATAGTAAGTGACGGGCATTCCGCGCCATGAGTCCTTCACTTCGTCGAATTCGCCGGCCACGACGGTGATGAGATACGTCGAGCTGGGCAGAGATTCTTTCCAGGTCCAGGTCTTCAAGCCGCCGCCGGCGTCGGCGACGCTTATGAGCTTGCCATTCGAAACGGTGATCCACGAAGCGGGAACGGTAAGAATGGTGTCGGTGGTGAGGCGGTCGTTCGGATAGTCATAGGTGGGCAAGTAGTAGCGCGTGTCTTCGGATTCGCCCTGCGTCCATATTTGCTTGGGACGGTCGGGATAATCCTTGTCGGGAAGGATGAAATAGAGGCCTTTGGTTGGTTTACCTTCGTAGCGGATCTCGATGTTGAGTTTTTCGCCTGCGCGGGCCGCAGTGGGGAGAGCGACAGTCAGTTTGTTGTCCTTCGCTTCGAATTTGGCGGGCGATTTGTTGACAGTGACGTTTTGAATGGCAAGGCCCGCAGAGTCAAAGACAATTTTCGGCGTGGCGTCGCGCAGGACCGTCAAAGTGTGGGTGACATCGCCAATCACTTTCTTCTGTTCGAGATTGAAACGCAACGCGATCCTGGAATGTTGCAGGTCGTAGTCGCGGCTGCGGGCGTAGGGTTCGTCAGCGCGGAGATGCAGCGCGGAAAACAAAATTGCGAGCAGGCCTGCATAGCCGAAAAGGGCGCGGCGGCCGTGCAGGTGAGGTGTATTTCGAAAGTCTTGCGCACTCATTCGGACTTACTCCTATGTACGGTATGACCTGCTCGCTCAAGCGCGGAGACGGCTGCCGCCAGATTCTCGGAAGCCACCAGCAGGTAATCTGTATCGAAGGTGGAGACAACAAACAAGCTAATTCCCGCTCGGGCGAGTGGCGCGGCAAGAGAAGCCACGACCCCTATTTCCGAGAGCGCAAAAGGACCATGGACTTTCAGCGCTTGCCAGCCAATTTGAGACGCCAAACCGCGAGGGAAGCGCGATTCTTCGGTGATTATGGAAAGCTCGTCGCTGGTGCGTGTGACGGAGAAGAATGCGCTAGCTGTTGCCCATTGCGGAATCGCCGCGTCAGGAGCGAGGCGGGCGATCGCAAATCGCTCCGCAAGCACGGAAAGTTGCAGGGGGCGCGAGGTCGCGGTCATCGGGAGTTAGAGGAGACCTCTCACCCGCTGGTCGGCGGCGGAAAGCGCGATGGCGATGAAACGACCAGGCTCGTTATTTTGTATGTGCGGCAATCTTCTCCAGGCGAAGAAGGCGCTGTTCATCGGGAGCGAATCGAAGCTGGCACGCCAGTCTTCCGTCTTGGTATCTGCATGCAGTTTAGACGGCTGATCCCTGGAATTGGTAACACAAACCTGGGGCGATGACGCGGCCCAAGATTCTTTCCGGCATCCCGCTCAGAACTTTTATGTTCTCGCGAAAACGGCAGCGCGTCAACGCGTAGACTATTGGGTCCGGCCGGAATTCATTTGCCTGAGATGCACAGCAGCACTAAAATGCACCCAATCTCCATATTCATTTTGCGGAACGCAAGGCGGCCAAATGTTCGTGGGAATGCCAAGCGGCAAATTGGAGGTGACCATGAGACGAACAACCTGGCTTGTTGGGGCTTTCCTTCTTTTGTTTTGCGCTGCCACTCCCTCAAACGGGCAGCAAATCGGCAAGTTCGTCCCGATACCAGCAGGGTCGGAGGTGGACAAGGCGCTGACGGAGATCAACGCAGCCGCTGACTCAGCCCAGAAGCTGGCGCTGATCGATAAGTTTGCTTCCGGCCTGGCTGAGGGAGACATGGCCATCGTGGCCGACGAACTGTATGTGAATTACTACATTGGGCAGAAAAATTATGACAAGGCGTTCGAGTATGGCGACAAACTCTTTGCGCTTGACCCGGACAACCTGTCGAACGCGGTGAACATGGTCCGCGCCGCGGGCGAAAAAGGCGACGCAGACAAATTGCTGGCCAATGGCGAAAAGGCTGCGGGCATATTGCAACGCTTCAAGGCGGCGCCTGCGCCGCCGGGAGAGCGCGCGGAAGGATGGGAACAAAAGAAGGCGGAAGTCCTGGCGAGCAACAAAGACAGCATTGCCTATATCGAGCAGGCGGTCTACAGCGGCGCCTATCAGACGAAGGATGCGGCCAAGCGAGCGAGCATGCTCACGCGATTTGCGCAACTCTTCCCGGATTCGCCATACGCGAACCCGGCACTTGGGGTGGCCGCGACGTCGTACCAACAGGCGCAAAATCCTTCGAAAATGTTGGAAGTAGCAAACGGCCTGCTCGCAAAAGACCCTGAAAACCTGGGCATGCTGCTTCTGCTCTCCGACTACTACAGCGAGAAAGGAGAGCAGGTCGACAAAGCAGAGGCGTATGCAAAGAAAGCGATATCGGTGCTGGCGGCGGCCAAGAAGCCCGAGGGCGTGAGCGACGAACAGTGGAAGCAGCAGAGTTCGCTGCAAAAGGGGCTGGCGCTGAGCTCGCTGGGCCAGGTAAACATCGAGAAGAAAGACAACGCGCAGGCGGTGGAGAATTTCCGTGCGGCCGCTGCGCTGTTGAACTCGGATGCCGGAAGTTACGGGCGCAATCAGTACCGGCTGGGGTTTGCACTGCTCAACTTGAAGAGAACAGCCGAGGCGAGAGAAGCTTTCACGCAGGCTGCTTCGGTGAACGGCCCATACAAAACTTTGGCGCAGGAGAAATTAAAGGCGATTTCCGGAGGCCCGGCCGTAAGGAGAAAGACTTCTTGAACCGGCACTGACGGAGTCGAAGGTGGTTGCTGGCGCATCTAAGAGTTTGCACAAAACGACGCAGCGGTCGTGTAGTAAAGGGAGAAATCCATGCCAGACATTGCGACATTCGGAGCAGGTTGCTTCTGGGGGGTAGAGGCGGCGTTCCAAGGGGTGCCAGGGGTGATCGATACGGCAGTAGGTTACAGCGGTGGGCACATGCCGAATCCTACCTACAAAGATGTATGCACGGATGAGACCGGGCACGCCGAAGTCGTGCAAGTGACGTTTGATCCCGCAAAGGTGAGTTACGCGCAGTTGCTAAATGTGTTCTGGCAAGCGCACGATCCCACGCAGGTCAATCGGCAGGGACCGGACTTCGGCGCGCAGTACCGCACGGCGATCTTCTTCCACTCGCCGGAGCAAGAGGCGGCTGCCAAAAAATCGCTTGCTGCGCTGGAGGCCAGCGGGAAATTTAAGCGGCCGATCGCCACGGAGATTACGCCCGCAGGAACGTTTTATCGCGCGGAGGAGTACCACCAGAAGTATCTGCAGAAGCGCGGCACGGCGAGCTGTCATTTCTGAGGTGTCGCAACATTTCACGGGGTTAAAGGCCGGGCGGAACCGCCCGGCCTTTTCCATGTAGAAATCAGTTGGCCTTGGTGGAGTTCATGGCGGAGAGGGTGGGATTCGAACCCACGGTACGGTTCCCCGTACGCTCGCTTTCGAGGCGAGTACTTTCAACCACTCAGTCACCTCTCCGCGGTGGTTGCTAACCTAATTTTAGCAGAGGGTTCCGAGTCTGAGCAATGCGACAATTTCACGAGAAAAATGCCGAGCTGAACGCCTGCGCGGCGCAAAACCGAGTAACCAGAGCGCGAGAAGTGAAGAGCTATCTACGAATAGAGAAGAAGTATTGAAGCAGTGCGGTGGCTTCGGGCGCCAGGACGCCGGACGCGACTTGGACCTGGTGATTGAGGCGCGGGTTGGTGAGGATTTCGAAGCAGGAGCGGACGGCGCCGCCTTTAGGGTCGTCGGCGCCATAGACCAAGCGGGAAACGCGAGCCTGAACGATCGCGCCGGCGCACATGCTGCAAGGCTCGATGGTGACATAGAGCGTTGTATCAGCGAGGCGATAGTTGCCCAAGAGGCGGGCGGCTTCGCGGAGGACGATGATTTCCGCGTGGGCGGTGGGGTCGCAGTCGCGAATGGTGCGGTTGCCGGAGCGAGCGAGGAGTTTGCCTTCGTGGACGAGCAAGGCGCCGATGGGAACTTCGCCGGCTGCGGCTGCAGCGCGGGCCTCGGCAAGAGCTTCCTGCATGAATTGAATATCAGATTCCATGTTTGGCGAAAGAATAACACGCAGCAACAAAGAGAGAGGAATTAACGCAGAGACCACAGAGCGCACGCGGGACAATGGGAACCGAGCAGAAAAACAATTAGATGCTTCGGGACTGAGAAAACAGGGGCGAGAAGTGCGCCGTGGGAAGAGAACTAATGCAAACGTGAAAATGCGGCGGCTTGACAATTGGAGGGTGGGGAAACAAACTACAGCGCATGCGAGAGCGCGCGGACCGACTGTTGCAAATCGATTTTTTCGCGGTTTTCGCCATCTCTATTGGCGGACGTCGAGCGAAGTCTGACCTTCACTGAAAAAACCTGCATGGAACTGCGAAAAGATCCCATCACACAGAGCTGGGTGGTTTTGGGGCAGCGGGAAATCACCGGCGAATCCATCACCGAGTGCCCATTCGAGCCGGGAAGGATCGAAAAGCTCCGACCGATATTGAGCTGGCCGGCGGAAGGGCCGTGGCAAGTGCGCGTGATGCCGCACCCCGACCCCCTCTACCGGATCGAAGGCGATCCGGGGCGAGTGGCAGAGGGCATGTACGACAAGATGGGACCCCTTGGCGCGCACGAAGCCATCGTGGAAACACCATCGCACGAGAAGAGGTTATCGCAATTCAGCGACGAGGAAATCGAACACGTACTGTCGGTGTGGGCCTCGCGGATCGCGGATTTGAAAAAGGATGCGCGGTTCAAGTACGTGAGCGTCTTCAAGAATCAGGGCGTGCTCGCGGGAGAAGAATGGCCGCACGCGCACTCGCAAATCACCGCGACGATTTTTGTGCCTCGCCGCCTAAAGTACGAACTGCACGCGTCGCACGATTGGTTCAGGGACAAAGAGCGCTGCATCTTTTGCGACGTGGTGCGCCAAGAGGAGCGGCAAGGGAAACGCATCGTGGACGTGCAGGGCGACTATTACGCGTTGTGTCCGTACGCGTCGCGTGTGCCGTACGAAATCTGGCTGATGCACCGGCGGCACAATCACCTGTTCGAGCAGCCCAAGCCGGGGTCCAACCGGCGGCAGCTTGCCGCGCTGCTGGGGAGAGTGTTGCGGAGATTAGAAAAGGTTGCACCGGCGTACCACCTGGTGGTGCATACGGCGCCGAATACGAAAAGCAAGAAGGGCGAGTTGGCCGGTTATTGGAAAACACTGGCGGAGGATTATCACTGGCACATCGAAGTCTTGCCGATTGTGGAAAAACGGAGCAAGTCCTACAGCATCAAAGAGGTGTACTTCAACGCGGAGCTGCCGGAGCAGGCTGCGGAACACTTGCGGGCGTTAGACGCAAACTCATGAAGCTCCGTAGTGCGAAACAATGGGACCGGGCGCAGCAGGGCGGAATCCTCACAAAACTCATCGTTTTGCTGTTTCTTGCGCTGTTCTGCGCCTTTTTGTTCCTGGCGCGGCATCCGCTTCTGCGATTCACTGCTGAAGCGTGGATTATCGAAGATCCGCTGGCGTCTGCGGATGCGATTCTGGTCTTGAGCGACGATAATTTTTATGCGGACCGCGCGACGCGCGCGACGGAGTTGTATCGGCAGGGTATGGCGCCGATGGTAGTGGCAAGCGGCCGGCGGTTACGACCATACGCAAGCATCGCGGAGCTGATGTATCACGACTTGAGCGATCGGGGAGTGCCAAAAGAGAGGATCGTGAGGTTCCCACAGGATGCAGATAGTACGAAACAAGAAGCCGAGGCGCTGGCACACCTGACGGCCGAGAGAAAATGGCACAGCGTGATCGTCGTCACGTCCAATTACCACACCAGGCGGACACGATATATTTTCCGGCGGGTTTTCCCAAAGGGCGTCGAGGTGCGCGTCGCGAGCGCGCGGGATGGGGACTTCGACCCCGAGCATTGGTGGGAGAAGCGTAAAGCTGTTAAAGAGTTAACCCGGGAGATGGCGGGGATGATGGTGGCGATGTGGGAGATGTAAAGGCGAAAGAGGAGGGAGGAGATATCGCAAGCAGTAGTGGGTCTGGGAGGGTTGAAACCACATTCTATGGTATAGCATGTCACGCAACACCCTAGATTTGCTACCCCGCATTCTTGTTTACAGCCGCTAAGTGCTGTACTATGTTCACTCTTCTGAGTCGCGGCTCCTACCAGCTCATGATCGGCGACTTCGAAAATCCAATTTTCGATGTCGAGGTGTCTGATGTGGAAAAAAGAAGATGCAAAGGCGCAAGGAGCTCCCGAAATTTCCACAGCGCCCGTAAATCCCCCCACTGGGCCAACGGCGAGTTCAAGTAGCAGTCAACAATTTACTGCGTCACTTTCCGCGTCACCAAGAGCAGCGGCTTGCATCAGCCAGGGAATCAAAATCAAGGGCGAAGTGACGGGGAGCGAAGATCTTTTTGTCGACGGTCACGTCGATGGAAAGCTGAATCTCGCGAATGGAAGTTTAACGATCGGGCCGAATGGAAGCGTGAAAGCGGATGTGACGGCTCGGGAAGTGATTGTACGCGGGAAAATCGAGGGAAAGGTTACGGGGCGCGATAAAGTTCAACTTTGTAGCACCGGGCAAGTGACCGGCGAAGTGCAGACCGACCGGCTGGCGATAGAAGACGGTGCAACTCTGCGCGGAAGGGTCGAGGCCGGAAAGATGTCCGGCAAGCCGGCGGAAGCACGAGCGGCGTCGGCAACGGCAAGTTCACCTGTGGGTGAGAAGTCTTCCGGCGGAGCATCGCTAAGTTCCGGGACGGCGGCAAACTGATCCATGAGCTTCCTGAATAGATTCGGAATCGGGATCGGCGGTGGAACGGGCCGCGAGATTTCGCGTGGCATTCCGCAAGGCGGACGGCTGAGAAATAATGCGCCAGTGGCAGCGGGCTCACCGCGGGCGCCAGAGAAGCATGAGGCCACGCGGGTCTCGAACGGGTTGAAAGAATTCCTTTGGAACCTGGATGGGCTGGGCCGGGGAACACTGCTCGATTTGGGACCAGCCTGGCAAACCACGCTGAGCTTTTTCATCGAACGAGGATTCCGTGTTTCCTCTGAGGATTTGCTCCGGTCCTGGAAGGAATTCCTCGCTGAAGAGGGGGAGCGGTTGAAGCAAGGCGGTGCGGAGGTTACCGCTACGGTGGACATGACGCCCATCGGCCGGGCCACGCGGTTCCTGGAAGGAAACCTGCAATACCCTCGCGCGTCTTTCGATGCGGTCTTGCTTTGGGATTTGCTGGATTACCTGGAGCCCGCATTAGCTAAGCAGACGGTTGCCACGCTGACGGAACTCCTCCGGCCGGGCGGGATAATCTTCGCTATGTTCCACAGCAAGAAGCCGGAAGGATTCCAGCGCTACCGCGTCGCGGATTCGAATTCGCTTCAGGTGATTTCCACCGCGGTGATGTGCCCGGCGCAGAAACTCTACCAGAACCGGGAAATCCAGGATCTCTTCAGCCGTTTCCGGACGATGAAATCGTTCGTCGGCCGGGATCAATTGCGCGAAACGCTTTTCATCAAGTAAAAAACAGAACTAAGGGAAGAAAGGAGAGCCGTGGATTTCGTGTGTTCTCCAACCTTTCGCTTGCAATTGGCCGCGCCGGGGAGTACAAGCGGGACGTGAGCTCATGGAGCTCCGGAGGGGACATGACTCCACCGGGCTTAGAGCTGAACAAACGCTGAACACACCGCTCTTGCGGTGCGAGTCGCTCGCGAAACATACGTGCATTTAGCGCGCTTCCGAGGCGATACAGCAAATTGGTAAAGGGGGAGCCGCCCGGCTCCCCCTTTACTTTTGGAGCCTATTGACGCGCGAATTTATTGCGATGATGGCGATGATGTTTTGAGCTGCGGTGCCGGCGATGGTGGCGATCATGAGCCGACGCCGGACTGGACGACTGCGGGTGAGTTGTGGAATCAGCTGGCGATTGTGACGAAGAGCCAGACTGTTGCGCCGGGGAAGCAAAAAGAGCGGGCGCAGCGGCGAGCAAGAGAAGACTCAAAATTCGTTTCACAATAAATCTCCCAGTAGTTGAGAATCCCCTGTGCGGATATTGAACCACAAGCAGGGTATAAAGTCGCGGGTGATTCCGGAAAAAAGCGATTCAGGGCGGCAGAAAAGATTCATAACTGGTTGCGAAGAGGGGGTGCCGGGCGCACCGAGGGTGGGTGCGCCCGGCGTCCTGTGGGGCAGGGCGAGGAACTTAACCACCAAACTTGAGGCTCTCCAGCCAGCGGATTGCTTCTCGCTGATTCGCAATGACCTGGGCCTGCCAAACCAGGGCGAGGGTCATCAAGCTCATCGCAAAAGCGCAAAAACCAAGAACGATTCCCATGTGAGATTCAGTGGCCGGGACGCGGAAGGTCCGGTTTAGCCAGGACATGGTTAGAGGTCTCCTAGTACCTGATTTGCCCCGATCCACCGTCTCAAGCGAATCTGAGAGCGCGGAATGACCGACAGCGAATTCCGCTGGAGAAGGTCAGGGCAATCGAGGGGCCATGAAGGCCATGGAAGGCCAAGGAAGCGCCAGCGGCTATCATACAAGAAACAAATGAGTTGGGTGACGATTGTGAGCAGAGGATGGACCCGCGCAGTCTCGTTGTGTGCAAAGGGACGCGAATAATAGAAACTTTCCTTCCGATGATTGCTAATTCCTGGCTCTGACACTCTCGATAAGTTTTAGCCAAGGGTCCGCCCCAGACAGGGGAATCCGCTTCAATCGCCTGGACCCAAACTGTTGGGCCAAGATTTCCTGCTCTCCCTCACTCTCGAGGAGAACGGCTCGATCGCACGCTGAGAACAAGCCGTCCTCTTCAACCGGCGTAGAGATGCCGATGCTTCCGGCGTGAGTTCGCAGCGCGCGATCATATAGCTGGGAGAGTTCCCTGACGCAGAGCGCTGCACTAGCGCCGACCGCCAGAGACCACAACACGCCGCGCTGACGAAGCTGAAATTGACGGCGCCGGCCCTCGGCCAGGAAGCGACCAATGTCCTGCTCGGAAGCACCGGCGAAAAAGAACAGCTCGTCAAAGTCGCGTTGGCGGGCGAGATCGGCTTCGCGAGACGCAAGGCCAGAGTTTTGAGCCAACTCCCGAGGCGAAAGGGAACGCAAGGCTACGACGCAAACCCCCGTGTCTTGTGAGAGGGTCTCTAGGGCCTCAGCGGCAGCGGGATGCGGGGCTGCGATGGGGATGCAAGTAAAACGGCCGAGCCGCAGGGTGGTGGACTTGTGTGACGGTGATGGTCCCGAAGTGGGACGAAGGTGAAAGTAATCTTCCGGCAGGAAGATGCCGCAGCCGCCCTCAGCGATGAAGGGATGGTTGTGGGCGTATTTGCGGCGGGGTTCGTCCATCTGTAGCCTAGTACGATTGGTGAGCCAGACGGCGGGGATGCCAGCATGATCGAGGGTAGCCGTGAACTCGTCAAAGCCAGGGGCGGCCCTTCCACTTGCGGGGATCAGATTATCGACCGCGATGTAGAGGACCGCAGAGGTCTGGCGCAAGCCTGACTCCCGAACACTGAAAAGCATCTTAGCGGAAATTCAGGCTGTTGCGAGTCTTGTAAACGCAAAAAGAGCGGGCAGGATTTCCTGCCCGCTCTTCTCTCCTACCCGGCCAGCGCGGCCGAGGGTTGCTCGATGCCTCTTACTTGCCAGAAGTTGAAGAAGCGGATGCCGATTGGGCATTCGCTTTCGGGATGCTGACGTAGCCGCTGATCTGGTCCTTGCCAACTTTGTTGATAACGATTTCTTCGGCAAGATGGGTGCCAGAAGTATAGAAGAAGATGGGTTCGTTGATGGCGCGGTTCTTCTTTTCGAAGCGCTTGTCCTCGACGGTCACGGCAATGTTGACCTGATTCTTCTTCTGGTTGATGCCCTTGAGCTCGACGGTGACATTGGCAACCTTTTGAGGCTTGTTCCTGCCAACGACGGTGAACTCGACGTAGTCGCGCTCGCCGAGGCGGCGGAGTTGGTCGATTTCATCGTGGTTGCGGGCGATTAGGGTGCCCATCTCGCTCTTGGCCATCTTCAGGTCTTCCCGAGTTGTATTGAGATCAGTACTGACTTGGGTGACCTTGGTGTCAACGGTCTTCACCTCTTCCGTCCCGGCTTTGGTCGCCAGTTCAGAGTGAACGGAGGTGTCCAGCGCGGTGAGTTTCTGCGAGGTTTCGTCGTTCAGCTTGGCTGCTTCCAAGCGCGCTTTCTTGAGTTGGCCCTGAGTAATCTTGAGTTTGTCGGTGACAACCTTCAGGTCGCCCTGCAGGTCGGTGTTGGCCTTCTCGTCCTGCGCGATACGGTCTTTCAGCGAAGCCATATCCTGCTGCACGGACTGCTGCATGGACTTGACCTCGGTGGAGACCGCTTGCTGCGTGCTATCCAGCTTCGACGACGCGTTCCAACCAAACCCCAAGCCACCTACGGCAACCAAGCCAAGCACAACAATTGCCGGCAGTTGCCAAGATGACCCGTTTCTTGTTTCGAATGTGTGTTCCTCTGACATTTAAATCTTTCTCCTTGCCCCGAATTGGGCAGTGCGAGTAACCAGCCTGTGTAAGAGAACGAGCAAACTCGAAGCCAAATGGCCAATAGGACAGGTTCCCGGACAGGTGCCGGAAACCCATGAAAGAGTTGGGCTTGGCGGAAAGTGCGGAACGAATCACTGTCGAAGGGTAGTACTAGTCCCAGCAATCTTTACGCTCATGCAGTGCTTTCCGGCGTTTCTTACGCTCCAACAAAGCTAGGTGATTTCGACCCCCGAGGCCTGAAGGTCGGCTCGAAGCTGGGCCGGGGAGAGGTAGTGGATTCCGGCCATCCCGAGACGGCGGGCGGCTTCCACGTAGGCGGCGATATCGTCGACGTAAATGGCCTCAGGCGCCCGAACCTTGCAAGCGCGCATGGCCTGCTCATAAATGAGCGGATTTGGTTTGCTCACACCTGCGGTACACGAATAAATGCGCACCGGGAAGAATCGCAAAAAATCGTAGGTGGCTTCCACATAAGAGACATGGATAGGATCGGTGTTCGAAAGCAGCGCGAGGCGGTAACGTTTGGCCAGCTTTTCCAGGAAACCGGAGTCTTGGATCGGATCGGGGTCCAAGGCACGATTCCATACCTCCCTGAACTGGCCAAGACTGAACGAACTGCCGAGGCGCCTGTTCAGATGAAAATGCCATTCGTGCGGTTGCATGCGGCCCTCTTGCCAGTCTTGCCAGCGAGGATCTTTTTCG
>WNFO01008011.1_pt1 | contig 13965 bp, 19 predicted proteins | sample 5400251 | NCBI WGS metagenome assembly WNFO01 (sample SAMN13153354, study PRJNA577476) | soil metagenome | isolation source: 100 cm saprolite under Madrone tree | place: USA:California | collected 2016-06-14 | reverse complement strand
CGCCTCGCGGGGACATCCCCATAGAATGGTTGCCACCACGCGGCGCGGCCGTGACCACCGATGCGGCCAACGTCACCGCAACAAAGCAACTCAGGAAAAGTATAGGTTTCGTATTCATAGATTATTTGGGGTTCTAAAAATTACACACCGCAAACCCGAAAAGGTTGCGTCCGGTGACCGAACCCCGGCTGTAATGATGGCACGTCGGGGAACATCCCGTGAAGTTACAGTGTAAACAAAAGAATTGATAATTCCGTTTCCCGCCGACCGCCGAGGGCAATATCTTTGCATGTTCTCAGGTAAATTCACGCCCTTTTAGGGCGTTGGTTCCGGGTTCGAGTCCCGGCCGACCCAAGTTTGTCTATGAATCAAAAGTGGATGCTGATTTTCGCCGCGGTTGCGGCCTTCACACCACTGCGCGCGGCCGATTTCGATCTCGCCGCCGGCGCAACCAACCACCTCGGCATCGACCTGCATCGGCAGCTTGCTCGAGGTGAAGAGAACCTTTGTTTGTCGCCTTATTCGATTCAAAGCGCGCTCGCGATGACATTTGCCGGCGCGGATGGCGACACGCGCACGGAAATGGCGCGGGTGTTGCATTTTCCAAGCGACGGTGATGCGATCCATTTGTCGTTCGCCGCGCTGCAGCGCTCGCTGGAAGAAATGTCGAAGAAGACCGCGACGATTGCCGAGCAATCGAAGAAAGGGGGCGGACCGAGCGAACCGATCACGCTCGCGATTGCAAACCGCCTGTTCGCTCAAAGCGGCTATGATTTTCGCGATCCGTTTCGCGAGTTGGTGAAAAAGTTTTATGGCGCGCCATTTGAAACACTCGAGTTCAAAAAAGATCCGGATGGATCGCGACAACACATTAACAAATGGGTCGCCGATCAGACACGCGATCGGATTCGCGACTTGATTCCACAAGGAGGAATCAAGGAATTGACCCGGCTTGTGCTGGCGAACGCGATTTATCTCAAGGCACCGTGGCAATCGGAATTTAACGACGCGGTCACGAAGCCGAAACCGTTTCATGTGCACGGTGCCGCGCCAGTCAATGTTTCCACGATGGCTCAACGCAAACAATTTGGTTACGCCAAGCGCGATGATTTTGTGGTCGTGGCGCTGCCTTATTCTGGCGGCGAACTGCAATTTGTCATCTTGCTGCCGGACCAAGCCAACGGTCTCGCCAAGCTCGAATCAAAACTCAGTGCCGACCTGCTGACGCAATCAGCAAAGCTCGAACCACAGGATGTCGATCTCGAGTTGCCGAAATTTAAGATCGAGCCGACGATTCCGCTCGGTGAAACGCTTCAGGCGCTCGGAATGAAAACGGCGTTCGACGTGCCGCAAGGCAGCGCCAATTTCGACAAGATGTCGCCGCGCAAGCCGGACAAGTATCTGGCGATCTCCAACGTTTTTCATAAGACATTCATTGCCGTGGACGAAAAAGGCACGGAAGCAGCCGCCGCAACCGCAGTCGTGATGATGGAACTCTCGGCAAGATTGGAGAAACCGAAGCAACCGATCGAAGTGAAAGTCGATCGTCCGTTTCTTTACGCGATCCAGCACGTGCCGAGTGGCGCGTGCTTGTTCATCGGCCGCGTTACCGATCCGCGTTAGAGCGACATGGACATCTCCACGCTCGCCAATCTGATAAACGCCGTCGCAGTAACAGCGGGCGTGATTTTTGCGGCGACGCAAATTCGGGACTATCGGCGGCAACGAAAACGCGATTCGATGCTGGCGCTGGTTCGCTCATTTCAAAGCCCAACATTTGCAAAGGGTTTGCGTCGAGTGATTGAACTGCCGGATGATGCGAGCGCAGAAAAAATTCGAGAGATATTGGGACCAGAAGGTGAGGACCTCATGGTTCATGTCACGGCCACATGGGAGACAATTGGCGTGCTTCTCTTTCATGGCGAACTGACCATCGACATCATTGACGATTTTTTTAGCGGACCAATCCTGATTTCGTGGAGAAAATTGCTGCCTTATACCATTGATATCCGGCAGCAGCACCAGCGCGACACATGGTCGGAGTGGTTTCAGTGGCTCGCCGAACGAATGATGGAGCGTGAGTCCACTGGGCCTCCGGTGCCTGCGTACATTGCGCACGCGCCCGGTTCGAAGTCGTATCAACGCCGGCTGCGCGGACGATAACTCAAGTCACCATTCACGATTTGCGCGGCAGACGTAAACGGATGCGGCTCGGTTTTCTTTTCGCCGAGGATGTGAATCACTTCAACGCCGCGGGCTTTGAGATAATCGGAAATTAATGAGCGATGGCAACGCCACCAGACTGCTTCCGCGCACATGATCGCGGTCGGCCCTGCTAAACTTGCAAGATCGACAAGTCGCGCGATGCCGTTGCGAAAATCTTCGGTTTCCATGTAATCGGCGTAACCGCGGAAGGCTTCATTGCGCCAGGCCGTGTTTTTTGAATCTGGCTTCGCCTTTCGCCGCCCGCCAAGCTCCGGAAAATGTTCATAGCGGATGCCATGCTCGCCTAACGACTCCGCCAGCGCCCCGCGGCCAAACTGCGGATAACGCTTCGACCCCGGAAACATCCGCACATCCGCGACGAGTTTGATCCCATTCTCCTCCAGGAGCGAAAGGAAGATGTCGATCCTGCGCGTCGAATGTCCAATCGTCCAAATGCGCGAAATCATTTTTGGCTCTTTTGCTTTCATGAAGTTCCCAGTTACGTTTCAGTCCCAATTAAGAAACGAAAATGAAAAAATCACTGCTGTCAGCAATCGTCGGCTTCACTACATTGGCGCTTATGCAAGGCGCAGATACGCAAACTCAACCCGCGGCCGGATCAGCGGCGCCGGATTTTAGCTTGAAAACCAGCGACGGATCGGAGGTGGGCTTGAAAAATTTCAAAGGCAAATGGGTCGTCCTCTATTTTTATCCGAAAGACATGACTAGCGGTTGCACGATGGAGGCGAAAAATTTTCAACGCGACCTCGCCAAGTATGATAAAACAGGCGCGGTCATTTTGGGCGTGAGCGTGGACAGTCCAGATTCGCACAAGGAGTTTTGCTCGAAAGAAGGGCTTACTTTCAAACTGCTGGCTGACCCGGGCGGAAAAGTTTCGGCGCAGTACGGGTCGACGATGCAATATCAGGGCACGACGATGGCGGCGCGAAACACGTTCCTGATTAACCCGGAAGGAAAAATCGCCAAGGTTTACACCGGTGTAAAGCCGGCCGAGCACAGCGACGAGGTACTGAAGGATTTGGCGGAATTGAAGAAAAGCTGAGGAGATCATTATGGCACAACGTAAATCGATCGATTGCCGGGATTATCCGAGCGAGAAGGGCTGCACTCTGAAGATTTCGGGCACCGAACCGGAAGTGCTCGACGCCGCAGTGCAGCACGCCGTCTCGGCGCACGGTCACAACGACCCAAAAGAGTTGCGCGAGCAGCTCAAAACGATGCTCAAAGACTCGAACGACTAACGCTGAAGGTTCTTCCGCCCCGCCGACGCCTGTTCCTGATCGGCATCGCATACATCGCGGTCATTCTTTTCGGCCATTTACCGGATCATTTCATTCTCTTTCCAACTTCGAACCCGATCGATCCGAAGGGCGCAGTTCGCAGAACTATTCCCTTCGAGAACGGTCAACTGGAATTATGGACGGCGAAATCGCGACTCGCAGAGAAAAACGGTCGTCCGGAAGTTTACGTTCTGCGCTTCTACGGAAATGCGGATCGCGCTGAACGATGGGTAAGGGCGGAAGCCGAGTCGTGGAAGGAGCGCGCGATAGAGATTTGGGGAATGAATTATCCCGGATTCGGTGGCAGCACCGGTCCCGCGCGTCTGAAGCGAATCGCGCCTGCAGCGCTGACTGCGTTTGATGCGCTCCGGAGCGAAACAGCCGAGTCTCCAATTTTGATTTTCGGTGCGAGCATTGGCGCAACGCCGGCGCTATACATTGCGACACAACGACCAGTCGCCGGTTTAGTGCTGCACAATCCGCCCGCGCTGCGGCAGGTGATTCTGTATCAATACGGCTGGTGGAATCTTTGGCTGCTCGCCGGACCGGTTGCCGCGCAAATCCCGCGCCAGCTCGACAGCGCAGAGCAGGATGAAATTGTCGCTCCGCGTTTTCAACAACTCGTCGTCAACGCTTACGCTGGAGAAAAGCGAATCATTCATTTACGCGGCGCGCATCACAACGATCCGATCGAAGGCACGGCGTTGGCGGATTTGTATCAAGCGCTCGACTGGTTGTTACCAAGAGAAAAACAGCACTGACATTTCAGCGCGGTAGATCAGCAAGATCGACAATCACGTTTTTGAGTCCGCTCACCACGAGCGCAAAGCGATCGTAATCCAATTTGTCAGGAGTATCAGTCGGTTCGTGATAATGCCGGTAACGAAACAGAGCAGTGTCCGTGACGATGATTGCCGGATAACCATGCTGCCAAAACGACCATTGGTCCGACCAGCTCACACCCGGAATGAAACTCGGCAGCGCCGCGCCTTCCGACGGAATTTTTTGTTGTGCGCGAAAGAGCGAGATCGCGCGACGAACGAGCGCGCGAGAATGAAAATTGCCGACGAATCCGATGAAGTTGGCAGTCGTCGGATAAAAAAAGCCCAATCCCGGCGCTGGATACCTTTGCGACCCCTTGGCGTCCGAAAAATAGGCAATCGTTTCCAGACTAATCATTGCGGAAATGTTATCGCCGCGCGCTTTGCAGCGGCTCGCATAAACGAAACTGCCCATCTGCGGCGTTTGAAAAAACGGCGGCTCCTCGTTTACAAACGCGACGAAACGCAATGTTTGTTGGCCGATTTTTCCTGAAAAGTATCGCGCAAGAGCCAACAATGCGGCGACGCCACTGCCGTTGTCGTTGGCGCCAGGCCCGCCGAAAACCGAGTCGTAATGCGCGCCGACGAGGACGATTTCGGGACGCACTCCGCGAATTTCGACTTCGATGTTGTGACAGACACGCCCATTCAATTCGTACGTGTCTCGCCGTTGCTGCAAGCCGATCCGCGAAAAGGAATTCTCGATGAATTCGGCGGCAGCATTGAGTTGCGAATAACAAATCATGTTTCGTTCGCCGATGTCGCCCGCGAGCGTTTGTACATCCCGGCGCAATTCTTCTCGAAGCGCCATTTCATCCGGCGACAACTGCGCTGTAACGAAAACATTATTTCCAGGCATTCGCACTCCGAACCACCACAATAACGCAATGATGGCTGCTACTGCGCTGACAATTCGCAGGGAACTGAACAAAATGCGTGGCCACATCTCAGCCGATCTTTTTGCGGAACGCGAGCGCGCAGAACGCGAAGAGCAAGATCGACATGATGAATATTCCTAATCCAACGTTTGCCGGTAGCGCTTTATTCCGATCGTCAGAACGATTAGTGCGAAGAGTGCGATCTGCCAAAGCTGGAGGCTGACATCGATGACGCCGTTGCCTTTCAACAGAATGCCGCGGACGATGCGCAGAAAATGGGTGAGCGGGAATCCCTCTCCGACCATTTGAGCCCAACGCGGCATGCCGCGGAACGGAAACATGAAACCGGAGAGCAAGATCGACGGGAGAAAAACGAAGAAAGCCATCTGCACGGCTTGCAATTGATTTTTCGCGATCGTGGAAAACGTGATGCCCATCGCCAGGTTCGCGATGATAAAGACGAGCGCTACCAGCAGCAGAAGGGAAATGCTTCCCTGCATGGGCACGTGAAAGAGAAAATGGGCCGCGATCAGAATGACCGAGACCTGAATGTAGCCGACTAAGATGTAAGGCACGATTTTTCCGATGAGCACTTCGCTCGGTCGGGTCGGCATCGAGAGAAGATTTTCCATTGTGCCACGTTCGCGTTCACGAGTAATGGCCAGCCCGGTGATCATGACCATCGTCATGGTTAAGATCACGCCCATGAGACCGGGCACGATGTTGTATTGGGTGACAACTTCCGGATTGTAGAGCGCGTGAACGCGCAAATCGATCGGGCCACTGGTGGCGGCGAGCGGTCCGAGCGCGCCTTTCAAATCGTTTTGTAGCGCTGAATCCAGAATCGGCCCTAACGAACCGAGAGCGATCCCAGTCGCGGCGGGATCGGTTGCATCCGCCTCGACCAACAGCGACGGCCGATCACCGCGCAAGAGATCGCGGCTGAAATTCTGCGGGATGTTGATCACAAATTGCACCTGACCGCGCGCGAGCAAGTCGTGCCCTTCGCTTTCGCTTTTCACCTGCCGGACGAAATCGAAGTAAGTGCTGTTCTTCATCGCGTAGAGCAGCGTTCGTCCCTGCGGGCCCTGGTCGGCCAGAAGCACGGCGGCGGGCAGATGCCGGGGGTCGGAATTGATGGCGAAACCGAACAGCGTCAGTTGAATCAGCGGAATGCCGAGCATCATGGCGAACGTGAGACGGTCGCGGCGCATCTGTAGAAATTCCTTCGCGATAATGCCGCGCAGGCGCTCGAACGAAAATTTGGGATGTCCTTTCATGCCAATTGTGGGTGTTCCATTAAACTGATAAAAGCGTCTTCCAAACCGGATGGAATTTGCTGCCACTCGTACGGCTCGCGGCGGAATGGCGCGATGGCGCGTTCGAGTTCGGCGGCGTTGTTGCTGCTCACGTGTAACGAGTTGCCGAAGGCGACCGCCTGCTGCACTCCGGGAGTTTTGCGCAGCTCCTCGGCCAAATGCGCGAGATCGGGTCCGTGCACCGACCAGGTCGTTAGGCCGACGCGGGAGATTACTTCGTCGACGGTTCCATCCGCGAGCAATCTGCCCTTGGAAATGTAGGCCAGCCGTTGGCACCGCTCGGCCTCATCCATATAGTGCGTGGTGATGAGGAAGGTGAGTCCCTGCGCCGCCAGTTGATGAATTTCTTCCCAGAAGTCGCGACGCGCTTTCGGATCGACACCGGCAGTTGGTTCGTCGAGCAATAACAATTTCGGGCGATGAATGAGGCAGGCCGCGAGCGCGAGACGCTGTTTCCATCCACCGGAAAGCTCGCCGGCGAGTTGTTTTTTCCGTTCGGCAAGTCCGAGTTCCTTGACGCTTTCACGCACTGTTTGCCGCCGATTCTTCACACCGTACATGCGCGCGACAAAATCGAGATTTTCCTCAATGCTCAAATCCTCCCAAAAACTAAATCGCTGCGTCATGTAACCGACTTCGCGTTTGATCGCCTCGCTCCCGGCGATCACGTTGTGACCCAGGACTTCACCACTTCCGTCGTCGGCGCGGAGCAATCCGCAAAGCATTCGCAAGAACGTGGTCTTACCACTGCCGTTCGGGCCGAGGAACCCGTAGATTTCGCCGGCGCGCACGGTTAGATCGACATGATCAACCGCGGTGATTTGGCCAAAGCGCTTGGTCATGCCATGCACCTCGATGACGTGTTCGCCGTTTTTCATTTGGATTTGAATTCGACATCCACCGGCTGGCCGGGATGCAGACTTCCCGCGACCTGCGGTTCGAACACCGATTCAATCATGAACACGAGCTTCGCCCTGCTTTCCCGGCTGTAGATGACCGGCGGCGTGTATTCCGCGCGCGGCGAAATGTAGCTCACTTTGCCGATGAACGGATTTTGCACGCCGTCCACCGTCACCTGAATAGGATCATCGTAATGAATCGAACCGACACGCGTTTCCGGAACGAAGGCGCGCACTTTGATGTTCTGCGGCGGTAAAAGCACCACCACCGGTTTACCTGCCGGCACCCATTCGCCCTGCCGAAACAGTGTGTCGTAAACAAGGCCCGATTGCGGGGCCGACTGTTTTTTCTGGTTAAAGTTCCACTCCGCTTGCGCGAGTCGTTGTCGGTCTTGATCGCGCGTCGAGCGGGCACGATCGTAATCCTGTTGGGCCGCCGGCCCCATCCGAAGAAGTTTTTCTTGTCGCGCGAACTCGGCTTCGGAAAGAACCAACGCCGCACGCGCCTGATCGAGGCCCGCTCTTTCCGCGGTTTCATCCAGAGCGAATAATGGTTGCCCGGCGGTCACCTGCTGGCCGCGCTGAACGGACAATGTTTCCAACTGGCCTGCCAGCGGCGAGGCAACGTAAACAAACTCGCCTTCGACATAACCTTGGAACCGGTCTTGTGACGGATCGCTGCAACCGTTGAGTAAGAGAAGCAACATCAACGCCCAAGCGGCCCGCCCTGGTTGTCGACCTTGCCTAACGAACGACGCTTTCACGCTTTCCGTCCCTTTCCTGTCAGCGCGCCTTCAAGCACTATCTTTAGAATTCCAGCGAAACCCTCCTTCGGCATCATCCCTAGCTCTTCCATCTTCGCCGGATTCATGATCGCCTGAACGATGGTCAGCAGAATCTCGATAATAAGCTTGGCTGGAACATCTCTGCGCACCATTCCCGTCCGTTGACCCTCCACGAAAAGTTTTCCGAAGAAGCGTTCGATCAAAGCGGCCCGACGGCGCTCGACAATCTTGAACACCTCCGGCGCCTTCTGCCGCATGTCGCGAACGAATGGCGGCTTGATCTCATCTAGTTCGCGTTGTGTGTTGGTCAGCAGTTCATGCAGCGCCGCCGAGAAATCGTGCGGGTGGGCACGCGTGATTTCGCTCAGTTTCGCTTCGACGCCCGCGAATTTATCGGCCAGTACGGCCTCGAGCAGCTCGATCTTTCCCGGAAAATACGCGTAGAGAGTTTTCTTGCTGATGCCGAGCTCCTCAGCCAGATCGTCCATCGTCACGCTGCGGAACCCGTGACTGAAGAAGTGCGCCCGCGCCGCCTCCACAATTTGTTGTCGACCGGAATCGGTCTTTCGGTGTCGTGGCCGCGACTTGTTTGCGCGTTTCATGTCTCCTTTACAAAATGATCGTGTGACATCTGGATAAGCTCCATTGCCGACGCCAAATCGTTTTCGTCGCGCGTCATGAATGTCACATAACCTTTTTCAGGCGCCCAACGGTGCGGGCGCGCTTTGCCTTCGGCAAGAACTCGCTCCTGATCGGCCTTCGCTAATCGAATGTCGCAGTGGCCATGGCCGTGGATGTGGATGAACATCTTGCCGCCGACAAAAAAAGCGTCCTCGTGGATCCCCGCATCCTGGCGCTCCGTCACATCCGACAAACTGAGGATCCCTTTCCGTAATTCCTGATGAAGTTCGTGTCGCGATTTCATGCTGCCTTCCTCTTTTTGCTGAGGTCGCAAAGCACGTCCGAATGAATGTTCAGACCTATGTTGGTCATGTTGTACAGATGCTCGCTGGCAACGAGCCAGACGATCTCGCAGATCTCACGCTCGGAATAATGGCGGGCGATGCGCGCAAAAGTGTCGGGGTTAACCTTCTTGTCCTTTGTCAGCTCCGTCACGTAGTCGAGGGCGGCGCGTTCTGCGTCCGTAAAAAGAGCACTCGTGCGGTATTCATCGAGCGCGTCGAATTTCGCCTCGCTCATCATCTCTTTGATCGCGAACGAGCGACCGATATCCATGCAGAAACTGCAAATGTTGATTTGCACCACGTGCTCGCGGGTGAGCAGGACAGTCTCCCGCGGCAATGTCAGCTTCTTGTCGAGCTTGCCGATCTTGGCGTAGAACATGCCAAATGCGGCCGGCAGCCGCGCACTATGGACTTTTACCGGGGTCAGCACTCTGCCGAATTGTTGGCGCGTAAAGTGATAGGCCAATTTCTTTATCAATCCCTGAGGACGTTCGATTGGAGGAAGGAATGGGTTCATCGATGGAGTCACTTAGGAAACTAGTCTAGTATATGTAGTTTCCTTGGTCAACGCAAATTGTTCAAACAAAATTTTTCATCTTTGAGACTTTGAAAAGAATCTAAATCCCAATCGCCACAACCGCGCTGCGACCGCTATTACATCCCGCGATCAAAGCCGAAATGGCGATAAGTGCCGGAACCCGACTCCAGAAGGTGGCGCGAGATTCTTGCAAACGTTAAGCTGCTGGCTAACAACGTTCGCAATGGCAGGTTATTCCGGCACACCGCTTCTACAGAAACTGGGCGTTAAATCCGGCTTTGTCGTTGTTACGCTGAACGCCCCGACGAATTATCGAAAATTGCTCGGCAAATTACCTGATCACGTAAGTTTTTCCAACTGCATCGCCGCCAATTCTACTTTCGTTCATCTCTTCAGCACCAACCGAAACGAGCTCGAGAAGAAGTTGCCGATCTTACGCGAGAAAATCTCCGACAACGGAACGATCTGGGTTTCGTGGCCGAAAAAATCCGCCAATATTCCGACCGACATCACCGAAGACGTCGTTCGCGAAGTCGCCTCGCCGCTCGGGTTGGTAGACACAAAAGTCTGCGCGGTCGATGAAACGTGGTCGGGATTGAAGTTGATGATTCGTCGCGAGAACCGAAAATCTAGATGACCCTCACCTGCCGCTCCGCGTCTTCCTCTCCCTCTCGGAGGGAGAGGATTGAGGTGAGGGAGATCCGACTCAAATGAAAACACGAATTCTCGATCACATTGATTTGCGAGTGAAAGATTTTGGCCGAGCGATGGAGTTTTACGAAAAACTTCTTCCCGCTCTCGGCTTCACCTGCGATCGGTCCGACGAAACCTGGGGAACATTCTACAGTGTCGGTCCGGACAAACCGTCGGAGTTTTTTGGTTTCACCGAAGATCGACATCATCAACCGAACGGAACGCGAATTTCATTTTGGGCGGACACGCGCGACGGAGTAGACCGAATCGCAAAAGTCGTCCGCGAGATCGGTGGAAAAAATCTGGAAGGCCCAGAGGTATGCACCGATTACAGTCCGGGATACTACGGATTCTTCTTCGAAGACCCGGATGGCAACAAACTGGAAATCTGCTGTCGGGAAAATCCCGTCATTGCGGAGTGAAAGAGTTCGGCGAAGAGTGGTCGGATGACTGATCCGGCGCATGTCCCTGCGATTTTGCGGGAACCGCGCCGTCACCGCTATCTCAAAGTCATCGCGCTCTTCAAGATTTTCAAGGGCATGCTGCTATTTCTGCTCGGCTTCTCGCTTCTCTTCTTAAACAGCCGGCCGGTTTGGCTCGATCAAATTTCGGATTGGGCGGACGATCAACTGCTTTTGCATCATAGCAAATACGTCACTTTTCTGCTGAACAAATTGCAAGACATCCTGGCCGGTGGTGGCACCCTCCGGGCAACTGGAATTCTGGCGCTTTTTTATTGCGGCGTGCTTTTTACCGAGGGGATCGGCGTCTACATGCAAAAACGCTGGGCAGAGTTTTTGATGATCTTCGCTACGGGCGCGTTGATACCTTTAGAAATTAGACATGTCTGGCACAGGTTGATTTTCCACCGTCCGATTCTCGCTCCGACGCTGTTGCTGTTGGCGAATTGCTTCATCGTCTGGTTCCTCTATCTCGTGCTCAGGCGCGACAAAGCGGAAAAGCAGCCTGCGCCAGAGAGAGAATTGATCGAAACCCGTTAGGGTCCGGGCCGGACTGGCCGTGTTTTAGGCGTCACGCCGAATTCCGCAAGCGCGGTGATTGTCTTCTCCATCGGAAGTCCAACGACGTTGGTGTAAGAGCCATCGATCTTCTCGATGATCTCGCTCCCTAAACCTTGCGCAGCGTACGCGCCCGCTTTATCGAGCGGATCCACGCGGGCAAGGTAATTGCCGATCTTGTCTCGGCTGAGCCGGTGAAAATGAACGCGCGAGATTTCATGGAAGCTGGCCGATTTCGCGCTGGCCAGGTCGCAAATGAAGACAGAAGTGCAAACTTCATGCGCTCGTCCGCTCAGCCGCCGCAGCATCGCCACGGCCGCGTCTTTGTCTTTTGGTTTTCCGAGAACGCGATCGTCAATTGCGACGAGAGTGTCGGCAGCGAGCACAATGTTCTTCGGACGCAGACGCGCCGTTGCCATTGCCTTGCGGATCGCGTTCAACGCGGTCAGCTCGCGCAATGTTAGATCGACATGGAATCGTTCGTCGACTCTGGTCGCGAATATCTCGAACTCGAATCCCGCTTCCAGAAGTAACTCGCGCCGGCGCGGCGAATTGGAAGCAAGCAATAGCCTTGGACGCACACGCCGGAACGCGACGCGATTACGGCGTCGCTGACGGAGAATTTGCCGGACTTTCGACCGGCGGTGGCGCGGCCTCGATCGGTCGCTTCAATTCCTGAAAATCCTTTGGAATGTCGAAATCGGCAGCGCTGACGGAATCTTTTTTAATCGACATGATCGTGGTCACGACCTTGTTGTCGCCGACGGATATGACCGTCTTAAGCGGCAATCCGGGGAAATCGGTGTAGTCGGGCATGCCCATGTTGCTCGGTTTCCAGGCTCCGGAGATGGGCGCCTGCATCTGTTTGAGGATACCGGCCGCGTCCGGATATTTGGTCGTGACCCAAAACGAGGCTTTGAATTGCGGCGTCTCGTAAGCGTATTCCTCGGTTTCGTAGCCATTAATCGTTTCCTTTTTGCCGGTAGGAATAAGCTTTGGCGCAGCCGGTTTTTCGTCACCATCGAACTTGTTAATTGTTTCGGCGGCAGCTTTTATCTGAGCTGCCGAAATCCGGACGAAACTTTTTTTATTATTCATCAAATCGGTCAGTTCACCGGTTTTGCCATCAATGATTCGCGTGGGTTGCGAAGGGGCATCGATCCGTTCCTTGTCCCCTTTTATTTTCACAGTCACGTCCCCATTCTGGCCGGTGCCTTCAACTCGTTGGACAATGGTGAGATCGCCACGCGCGGAAACCAGTAGGCCAAAAATAATTATCGGAAAAAGAGCGGCCAAGTTTCTCATGCGAGTAGCTAGACCTCAGTGGCAGAAATATCAAGCGCCGGCGTTCGCAGGAAAAACCGCTTGGCAGTCTCGCAGGCCCGCGGCAATTTACGTGTCCGCGCGGGCATAGCTTAATGGTAAAGTTCCAGCCTTCCAAGCTGGCCATGCGGGTTCGATTCCCGTTGCCCGCTCATCCCCTATTTCCCTAGTAAAACGGACTTCCCAAAACATCGTTGACATGGCTCCCAAGTTTCTTTGGAGATTTTGCGCTGACTCATGTTCAGACGAACATTTATGCTGTTTTCTGACAAACGCAAAGCCGAACACCGTGACTCTAATCGAAATCAGACCTTTTCGGAATGGTTGGAAAGTCTTTGAAGCTCCAGGCGTCGAGCCTGTTTTCACTGAAAAGCGTCAGGCAATCAACTATTAGCGGCTGAATCTTTCGCGATGGTCTACCCCCGCGCCGTAAATGACCGGCGCGCCTCCTCCTTTTTTGGCTTTCCGAATTTTCAAATAGCCAAAGTCGCTTCACGCGAGGTACAACAAAGCGGACGTTCATCGCTGAACGTCCGCTCAAACTGAAATCGGCCAGGCAGGCTGATTTAGAAACCGTAAATGATGGCGAACTGGGCGTTGTGCTCTCTCAGATCAACGCTGCGATGACTCTCGAAGCCCAGGCCGAAATTATCCTCCCTGCTGAAGCCTTCGCTACCGAGATCGACGTACTGATACTGTGCGCGAAGCCGCCAGTGATTCGTGAGCCTGTACTCCAGGCCGCCGCCGACAAACCAGCCGGCCCGGCTCTGGGTGTTGTTGTGCTGGAAGCGGAGAGCTTCCTCATTTTCGGGTATTGATAGGTTTTCTGCGAAATCTGGTACGACGACCTTCCCATTAAAGTCGGTGTCGCCAACTGCAAGACCACCGGTCACGTAAGGCAGCCAGTTGCATAAAGCATAGCCGAGTTTGCCACCAAAGGTGAACAGGTAATGCGTCTTGAAGGAGCCGGAAATTTTGACGTCTCTCTCAAGCTCGCTGTCCTCAAACTCCACCGAATTTGAATTCCGCTCCCAGAGATAGCCGCCGGCTGCTTCCGCGCCGATGACCCAGTTACCACCAAACTGGTAGTTGTAACCGATTAAGCCGCCGGCTTCCCCGCCGCCCGTGCTGAAGCTGCGCTCGCCACGACTCTGGAGATTGCGCTCAGCTTCCGGGAAATGTTCCCAGGTGCCTGTGAGGTCGAGGTGGGTATCGACCA
>WNFO01003102.1_pt1 | contig 13968 bp, 9 predicted proteins | sample 5400251 | NCBI WGS metagenome assembly WNFO01 (sample SAMN13153354, study PRJNA577476) | soil metagenome | isolation source: 100 cm saprolite under Madrone tree | place: USA:California | collected 2016-06-14 | reverse complement strand
CTGTTCGTGTGCATCGACCTTGCCTACAATGTCTTCGAGCGCGAAATATTGACCTGCGCGGATGCCACGAGGGTGTCCGCGCGTACGCGGCGCATGGCGAGGCGCCGATCACTCGTTGTCCTTGCCAGCTTCACGACCGCTATGCTGGTTGCGCTCGTCGCGCCGCGACTCGGGTTCGGTCTGATATCCGGCGCCCTGATCCTCCACTTGCAGCCAGAGGCCGCCCCCGGCAGTGGGCTCGTACGCTCCTTTATGGACTCCACGCGAGCTATTGTGAAGGATCGAGTCCACCGCGTCAGAAATCGATTCCGGTCAGGCTTCACAAATCGATGACGACGTCGTGAACCGGTTGTGAGCAGCAAACGAGAAGGTTGCCATCGGCGGGCTTTTCGAGTGGCTCCGGTCCGTAGACGAGCGCCCCCGAAACCAAACCGCTCTCACAGCTGTGACAAACACCGGTCCGGCACGACCAACGGACCGGGACGTCGCACGCCTCGGCCAGCTCCAAAATGCTCTGGTAGGCCGACGCCTTCCAGTGTGCGGCGATGCCACTACGCGCGAACGATACCAGTGGGCCGGTGTTGGCGTCATCCATGGGCAGATGCGGAGTTCGTGTCGCTGCGCCGACGACACCAGGGGTCATCGACTCGCTGCCGTTGAAGAGTTCGATGTGAATCCGCTCCGGCGACACGCCCAGGGTTGCGAGCGCCTCTTTCATTTCTGCCATGAAGCGAGTCGGCCCGCAGAGGTAGACATCCGCGTCTCGTGGGACGCCGACCTGATCGAAGACCGCTCGCGACAGGTGACCGGTAGCGTCGAAATCCTCGCCCATCTTGTCGCGCGAGCCGGGTCTGCTGTAACAAACATAGCTGCGGCCGTGCGGGAGCGCGACCATAAGGCCGCGGACTTCGGCCGCGAATGGATGATGCTGCCGATCGCGAGCGGCGTGGAGCCACAGGACCTGCCGCGTCGAGCGGGCCGCCGCCAGCGCATGCAGCATCGCCAGAACAGGCGTCGCCCCGATTCCCGCGCTGAGCAGCACCATCGGCCGATCTCCGGACTGCAGAATGAAACTTCCGCGCGGCGAGCTGACGTCGAGAGCGTCGCCGACGCGGACATGGTCCCGCAGGTAGGTTCCAGCCGCCCCATTCGGCTCGACCTTCACGCTGATTCGATAGTGCTCCGTCGAGGAGGGGCCCGAGAGCGAATAGCTGCGAAAAAGTGGCGGGCTGCCGGCGGCGGTCGGCTGAAGACGCAAGACCACGTACTGGCCTGGCAGAGCCGTTCGCAGCGGCTGACCGTCGGGGTTCTGCATCGTCAGCGAGAGGACGTCCGCGGACTCCTGATCGATCGCCATCACCGCGAGCGGCCGAAATCCCGGTGCGGCTGGATGCGCAGCTTCTGCCGGTGCAAGCCCCGGGTTGCCACGCCCCGCGCCAGTTTGGTTCTGCAGCAACAGCTCGAAGGACGACCGCCATCCTGGCGAAAGCGCCTCGATCCGCAATGCGCGCTCCAGTTGATCGCGCGGATGGTTGGGCGAATAGAGGAGCGCGTTGATCTCTGCGACGGTCATTCGCTCCTTCGCCTCTCCCACCTTCACGATTTCGTCGCCGGCGCCCACCTCGCCTTCCTGCAGGACGCGGAAGTAGAACCCAGGCCGTCCGCTGGATGTCAGCAATGCCGGCATCCGGGGCTCGTTCATCCGAATGCCGACGCGATAGCAGGTCACGCGAGGTTGAGTGACCTCGAACAGTGCGCTGCCGATCTGATAACGGTCGCCGATGCAAACGGCATCGTCTGGCAATCCTTCGATCGTGAAGTTCTCGCCGAATTGTCCGTGGACGAAGTCGGTCCTCTTCAGCTGCTCCAGCCAATGGCGATACGATTCGATCTGGTATACGAAGACGGCGCGTTGCTCACCCCCGTGCCCGGCCAGATCGCCTTGACCGTCTCCGTCTAGATTCAACCGGCCGGCACGACAACGGCCGCGCACCGGATCCTTCCAGATCCCGGTGTGCACAGTGCGACCCTTCCACTCAATGTCGCGCGGAAGTCCGGCGTTCACCGATAGTAGTCGGGCCATCATGGCTGTTTGCCACGGGGACGCGCCTCGTCGACGGTGAGGTTGCGATCCGGGCCGTGCGGAATCACCGCCTGACCGGGCTCGAGACGGAGTTGGGTGTCATCGAGCTGTACCGACACTACGTCCGGCTCGAACGACACCAGATCGGAGATGCGACCGACCTCGGGATAGGCTTCACGATATGACCATGCCGCCCGGCGTGCGTCACCGATGTCGTAGTAGCTGCACATCCCTTTGTATGGGCAGAATGTCTGCTGTTCTACGAGGACAAGCGCGGACTCATCGATGTCGGCGCGTGCAACGTACCAGCGCGGCGCGAAGCCGGATTCGTAGAGGACTAGCGGCCGCCTGGTATCGCCGATGATGCGATCACGATGACGGACCACGAGGCTGCGGGAGGTCTGTCGGATGTCGATGCGGTGGTAGCTATCAGCGGCATGGCCCAGGATCCGTTCGTCTTCTTCGTAGAAGGCGTCCATGGCCGTCCAGGCGAACGCGACCCGCGCCTGCAACTCGCTCGCGTACACGGGCAGCTCTATGTGCTGCCATGCCCCTCGCGGCGCCCTCTGCTCGCCTGCTCGGACGGTGTACCAGGACGTGAGTCCGAGGTCGGGGTGCCGCGTGGTGTGTTCGGTGCCCTGGAGGCTGTCTGGAGAGATATCGGTCTTCGGAAAGTAGGCCACCGGATAGCGCCCGGGCTCGAAGAGCAGGAGTACGTTCTCGCTATCGGCGATCCAGGTTCCTTCGAAGCGCACGCGCATGCGGCGGCGCAAAAGCTCGGCGTACAGTAGTCTCCTGGGAAGCGATTCGGGCACGAGGAACCGGCCGATTGCTCCCGGTGAAAGCGGACCTTGTTGCCAGGACAGTCCCATTGCTCTCCCTCCATACTACGCGAGTTTCTTCTTTGGACGATCTCGCTCTTGTCGTTGATCAGCCAATCGCATCGACTGATCTGGCGCGGAAGGTACGGTCGCAAACAAGAAGTTAAGCCCCTCTATAAGTGTCGGATGAGTCAGAATGGCCTCGCGCAGCACGGTGTAAGGCAGCCCGGCAATCATTGCAATCTGAACCGAGCCCATGATCTCTCCTGCGTTGACCGCGAAGCCAGCGAACCCAAGAATGCGATCGCCATCCATCTCAACCAGCGCCTTGAGGAATCCCCTTGTTTCAGAAAGCGTGCGCGCCCGAAGCACTTCTTCCATTGGGATTTTGAACAACCTGTATGGAATGTCTCGCTTTTTCGCTTCCGTTTCGCTTAACCCGACGCGGGCAAATTCCGGATCCGTGAACACGCAGAAAGGAACTTGCCTGCCAGTCGTCACGTGGTTACCGCCACTGAGGTCGTCACGGAATACTCGGAAATCGTCAAAAGAGATGTGCGTAAACTGGGGGCTGCCTGCAACCTCGCCGAGCGCCCAAACACCTTGCGCCGTCGTTTCAAGCCGCTCATTGACCTTTATGTATCCACGATCTGTCAGTTCGACACCGGCCAATTCCACTCCGATATTCGCTGTGTTCGGAGTGCGTCCCGCCGCGACAAGCAGATGACTGCCCTCCAACATGTTTTCCACGCCATTCTGCTCAATAACCACTTGGACTGCCCGGCCGGACTTCCCCGATATACTTTTGAGCCGTGCATTCAGAACAAGATCGATACCTTCGTCGTCGAAGAGACCACGGAGGCCCTCACTGACGTCCTCGTCTTCTCGATGCAGCAGCCGATTGTTGCGATCGATGACAGATACTTTGCTGCCGAAACGACGCATCGCTTGCGATAGTTCTAACCCAACGTAGCCTCCGCCGATCACAATGAGATGCTCGGGAATCACATCCAATTCGAGTGCTTCGACATGCGTGAGCGGCTGCGCCTCAGCCAGACCGGGAATCGCTTCTAACGTCGCGCGCGTACCCGTACTGATAATCACCTTGTCCCCACGGACTCGGCGAGCTGTTCCATCCGGCAGTGTGATCTCCAATGTTCTGGGACCGATGAAGCGGCCGGACCCCAGGATGAGTTCCACTCCACTCTTCTTGAAAATGTCGAGATGAATATCGACCGAGTGGGATACCATCCTGCGCTTGCGGTCACGTACAGCCGACATATCGATTCGGAACTCGTCAATCGTGATGCCGAACTCCCTACCCCTGCGCACGTACGAGGCGACCTTCGCACTATGTATGATGTTTTTACTGGGCAGGCAGGCGATGTTGTGGCATGAGCCTCCAATATATTTGCGCTCGATCAGGGCGACTCGCTTTCCTTGCTGAGCCGTCGTCCAGGCAGCGATTTTCGATCCCGTGCCGCTGCCGAGCACTACCAAATCGTACTCTTCCGGATCTGTCTTCTTCGGCAACTGCGCCGAACGAAGCCTTTCCATGCCCATCTGATTTCTCCCTTCTGACAGAGATGTATAAGTATTCAGGCAAGCCGACAATCCGGAAATTTACCAGCTATTCCGGATGACTCGCGGAAAGTCGGCGAGTGTTTACGCATTCGACAGCAATGGATGCGTCGCCACTAACGCGAATATTCAAACTGCTGGTAAGAACGTGCGCGCTCCGAGGCGGCGCGGCGATCACGTCCAACCCAGAACGGTTTCAGGAATTCTGGCCAGGAGATTTTATCTCTTCTTTCCGGATTCCCCCGGATTTAGAAACAACACCGTGGGATGCACTGTTTAAACAATCCTGAATCGCGGATGTCCGATTCGTGACGGGAATGTCTATGCAACAACAAAAACAACGAACGATCGCCTTCGGTCACCCGGGTCTCGAACCCCGCTGGACACATGGCAATAAAGAGGGTGTTGGAACCGCCTATTCTGGTGGGAGCAGAATCTGGTTCACAATTTTCCGGGGCGTCATTACTGAAACGTATTTCCCGACGGTTGACCGCCCGCAATTGCGAGACCTGCAGTACCTCATCACCGACGGCAAGACGTTCTTTCACGAAGAAAAGAGACACCTGGAAAGCAGGGTTGATCGTGGATCCGACCACGCCCTCTATTTCACAGTTACCAACTCGGATCCCGCAGGACGTTATTCGATAGTTAAAGAAATAATCACCGATCCTCATTATCCATGCCTGCTGTTGAAGACCCGCATCACTGGCGCTGACGACTTCCTCGATACGCTTAAGCTCCATGTCCTCTGTGCGCCGCACCTGGAAGCCGGCGGTTGGAACAATAACGGACACGTCATGGAGATTGGCGGCCGCCGCGTTCTCGTCGCCGAAAAGCAAGGAGTCTGCCTTGTTCTTGCAGCAACGGTTCCGTTCTCCAGACTGTCATGCGGCTATGTTGCCGCCAGTGACGGCTGGACCGACCTTGCAGACAATTTTCAGATGGATTGGGAATTTGACGAGGCGCCGGACGGGAATATTGCGTTAACCGGCGAGTTGGATTTGCGACGCCGACGTGAATTCACTTTAGGTCTGGCCTTCGGCCAGAGCCTTTCCAGCGCCGCGACCACGCTATTCGACAGTCTCGCCATCCGCTTCGAAGAACACAAAAAGCGATACATTGAGCAATGGGAAAGGCCTGGTGTGCACCGCCTTCCGCTGGACAAGTTTTCCGGCGACGGCGGACATCTCTACCGTAGCAGCTACAGTCTGCTGCTGGCACATGAGGATAAAACCTATCCTGGGGCTTTCATTGCATCGTTATCGATACCTTGGGGAGAGTCGCGTGGAGATAACGATGAAGGCGGTTACCACTACGTCTGGACAAGAGACATGGTGAATACCGCGATGGGATTGCTGGCAGCGGGTAACACGCTTGCCGCTTTGCGGGCGCTGATCTATCTCGCAACTATCCAACACGACGATGGCCGCTTTCCGCAAAATTTCTGGATCGATGGAACAGCATACTGGGGAGGCAATCAGCTCGATGAAGTTGCGTATCCTATATTGCTCGCCTGGCGCCTCCACCGGGAAAACGCCTTAGCCGACTTTGATCCTTGCCATCTCATTAAACGAGGAGCCGGTTATCTCGTTCGGCACGCCCCGCTGACGGCGCAAGAGCGATGGGAGGATACCAGCGGATACTCTCCGTCGACACTTGCCGCATGTGTTGCCGCGCTGATCTGCGCAGCAGGTTTTCTGCGGGAAGGTGGAAATTGCGACACTGCACAATTCCTGGAAGCGTATGCCGACTTCCTCGTGAGTCATCTGACCGCATGGACAGTAACCAACGCAGGAGAACTCGTTTCCGGCACTCCGCGCCACTTCATACGAATTCTCCCGGTGAATGTAGATGATGTCGCGCCTGATGAAGATCCGGACAACACTTTACTTCAAATTCCGAATCGTCCTTCCGACGCTCCGTTGAAGCTTCCCGCACGGAATGTCGTGGATGCCGGATTTCTGGAGCTTGTTCGTTATGGCGTGATGGCGCCCGACGATCCCCTGATTCTCGATTCGTTACGCGTCGTCGATGCTGTCCTGAAAGTGGATACTCCGGTGGGCCCCAGTTGGCGGCGATACAATCACGATGGGTACGGCCAGCGCGACGATGGCGGCGCTTACATAGGATGGGGAAAAGGCCGCGCCTGGCCGCTACTGACCGGAGAGCGTGCGCATTATGAACTGGCCGCGGGCAAGGATATCGGCGACTTGATCCGAGCCATGGAAGGTTTTGCGTGCACCGCCGGACTACTTCCGGAGCAGGTCTGGGACGCGCCGGATTACCCTGAAAAGCACATGTTTCTAGGCGGACCGACGACTGCCGTGATGCCATTGATGTGGGCGCATGCCGAATACATCAAGTTGCTTCGCTCGGTCCGTGACAACAAGGTCTTTGATTTGATTCCAGAAGTCGCTGATCGCTACCAGCGTGGTTCATTCCGACGCGATCTCGAAATCTGGAAACCGAATGGACAGATTCACGAAATCAGCAGAGGCATGGTGTTCCGCATTCAAGCACCTGGTAATTTTACGGTGCGTTGGTCGCAGGATGAATGGCACACTACGACGGATTCGGTCGCCTGTTCTACGGATCTCGGAGTTTCCTTCGTTGATATCTCCATTCGTTCGTCAGAAGCTACCTCAATCGAGTTCACATTGTTATGGGAAGACGGGCAGTGGGAGGGCAGAAACTATCGCGTCCGCGTCTTATGAAGGGTTCGCGCAGATCGCGGACTCCATGCTGACTCAGCATTGCAAAATGGCTCAAGGAGAACGACTACGACGGCCTTCGACATGGTCGTGGTAAATGAGATCGATCGCTTCCACATTGCTTCTCTCTTTATCAGCCGTTGGGACGTCGCAGTCATGAACAAAGTGCCGGAGACGTTACGCGATCAACTCGGGATCGCTATCGCCAAACGAACGTATAAGTTTGCCTGTGTAACGCCGTAGCGACGAGGAATCCGTCTCAGTTTCAGCGTTTCGGACCTTTCGAAGTACGACTTAGTGAAGGTGGAGTGTCAGAGTTTGGAGTGATCCCAAATCAGTCGGCTGCTGACTTGTAGGAATGAGCGGTGCGTGCGGGGAAAAGTGACGCGGAAAGAACAGACACACAGACGCGCCCGGCTTCATTCGATTGGCAGGCCCGCCTTGGAAAACCGATTGCACTGGGCTAATCAGGGGCTGAAGACTTTCCACGGACATGGAGATCTTCTGATGACCCAACAATCCCGGCGGTTCCAGGGCGATCGTTATGTTCGGATGCTGTTTCGGCAATTGCCCGGAGCGGTATGGACGACCGATCGCGACCTGCGCCTGACATATGTAGCTGGAAGGCTGGCGCAGAACGTGAGCGTTCACGCCAAACCCGGCATGTCGGTCTTTGACGTCCTGGGCACGCGCGAGCCGACTAATCCGGTCATTGCGTGTCACCGCGCTGCAATCGCGGGAGAACCGCAGTCCTTCGAATACGAGTTCAACGGACGCTGGTATAAGGTTTTTGTCGAGCAGCTGACCGAAGACAACGGAGACGCTGCCGGGTGCATCGCTTCTGCGTTCGACATTACAGAGCAGCGTGCCACCCAGGAACGTTTGGCCCGGAGCGAGGCGCTGGTGGCGCAGGCTCAGCGCGTAGCGCACATCGGCAGTTTCGAATGGGACATCGCGAAGAACTCCCTGGTCTGGACGGATGAACTCCACCGCATTTATGGGCTCGAGCCCGGCCAGTTCGGCGGGACATATGAGGCGTTTCTCGAGCGCGTGCACCCGGACGATCTCGAACGAACAAAAAGCTGCGTCTTCGATGCGTTGCGCAACGGCTTGCCGTTTGTTTATGACCACCGGATCATTCGAGCCGACGGCAGAGTGGGCGTGCTGCACACTCGCGGCGACGTAATCGCCGACAAAGACGGCCAGGCAGTGCGCGTGGCGGGTTGTTGCTGGGATGTGACCAAACTCCGCGAAACCATGGACAATCTGGAACGCGCCCGTTCCCTGCTGGAAGCCACGATCGAAGCCACGGCAGACGGCCTGCTTGTCGTGAATCGCGAGGGCAGAGTGACCACCAGGAACCAGCGGTTTCTTTCGTTATGGCGGATTCCGCCCGATCTTGCCGCGGAGAACGACGATGAGAAGCTGCTGGCATACGTCTTCGATCAACTCGAGAATCCCGACCAGTTCATGTCCAGCACCCGCGAGCTATACGATCATCCGGAACGGGAAAGCGTTGACGTGCTGTATTTCAACGACGGCCGCGTATTTGAGCGTTATTCCAGACCGCAGCGTATCGGCATGCTGATCGTCGGGCGAGTCTGGAGTTTCCGCGACGTGACCGAACGCGAAAAGCTTCTCCGGCGGGCGCTGTTTCTGGCGGATGCCACACGATTGCTCAGCTCGCTGGACGTCGAACCGGCCCTGGACAGCGTTGCACATCTCGCGGTCCCATTCATGGGTGATGGATGCGCGATCGATCTGCTCGGAAATGGGCAGCCCCGACGCCTTCTGGTCGTCTCGCGTGAGGGAATGGAGTCATTCAGCCCGGAGCTTCACAGCTCCGTGATGGCCGGGCATTCGACTATCTATACGATGGGCGCCCGCTCCTGTATGGCTGTGCCGCTCGTTGTGAAGGGCGCCGTTGCCGGAGCAATGACGTTCATTGGATCGCGCATGCGCCGTTATAACGAACAGGACCTGGAATTTGCGGAAACTCTTGCCCGCCGGGCTGCGCTGGCCGTCGAAAACGCGCGACTGTACCGGGGAGTCCAGGAAGCACTCCAGTCGCGGGACGAATTTCTGGCCATCGCCGCGCATGAGATCCGCGGTCCGATCACATCCGTGCACATGGCCGTCCAGGGCTTGCAAAAAGGCAAAGTGTCCGCTGCCGCGGCGCCCCGCATTCTGGAAATCATTGAACGCGAAGACCGCCGGCTGGCCCGATTTGTGGACGAGCTACTGGATCTGGGCAGGATGCAGAGCGGCGAGATGCACTTCAACTTTGAAGAAGTCGATCTCGGCGATGTCGTGCGTGAAGCTGCAGGCACCCTTTCCTCTGATCTGGCCCGGAGCGGCTCCGCGTTTTCGATCTCGACGGAAGGGCGTCCGGTGGGGCAATGGGATAGGTTCAGGCTCGAGCAGGTAGCAACCAACCTCTTGTCCAACGCCATTAAGTTCGGCGCCGGAAAACCAATCGCTGTCGCCGTCAGGGAGCATCGGGGGCTCACGACGCTGGAAGTTCAGGACCACGGCATCGGAATTCCTCCTGGGATGCTGAACCGCATTTTCGATCCTTTTGAACGCGCGGTTTCCGTCCGGAACTATGGAGGGCTGGGCCTCGGCCTGTTTATCGTCCGTACCATCGTCGAGGGCCTGGGTGGAACCGTGCGGGTAGAGAGCAAGCCAAACGCGGGCTCGACATTCACCGTCGAATTGCAGGCCGAGAGGACCTCATGAGGCAAAACAACGAACTGGTCCTGGTCGTGGACGACGATGAGGACATTCGCGAACTGCTGAGAGTTGTTCTCGAAGCGGACGGCTACCGCGTGAAGGTAGCCGTCGACGGACTGGATGCCTGGGAACAGATCCATGCGGGCGAGCTCCCGGCGCTAATCCTCCTCGATTTGATGATGCCTCGAATGGACGGTGAACATTTCCTGAAGAAACTGCGCCGCCGGTGTCCTGAGGCAGTCGTAATCATCCTGTCGGGCCACGACGCGGCGCAAAAGAAGGCCGGCGAGCTCAAGGCGGCACGCTGCCTTACGAAGCCCGTCGAATTGGACGACCTGTTGAATGCGGTGAAACGATTCGCGCCCGCTCATTCGAAGAGAGATGTGGCATGACGGCCTAAACTAACACCCCGTGGCAGAAGGCTTATGTCACCTCGGGGCAGTTTCCTGGACTTGGTTTTGGCCGGGTGCGCGGCCCGGGGCGTGCGGTTCAACGCCCGCTGCGCTTCCATTGCCTCGACTCGCATCAATACAACGGCACATTTGCCGTCCGAGTCGAGATTGGAGTTCAACCCGTTGTTGTGGGTCGGCACCAAAGTCTTCTGCGACGGGCGCCCGCCCGGGCCCTGTTGTGTTGCACACCGCCGCCTAAGCAGGCCGATGCGCCTTGAGGAAGGAATGAATTTGGCGCACCGCCAGGGGGATTCGCTCCTTGGGTTCTTTCCAAGGGAACATGCTCACTTCGGCCTTTGGCGCGAGCATCGCGCACTCCATGGCGACGGCGTATGGGTGCGCGGGGACCTCGTCCGGCAGGACCAGGATGGGGTTTTGGCAATTACGCACGAAATCGCGTGTCACGGTGAAGACGAAGTCGGGGTTGGTTTCGAACATCTTGGTCACAAATTGGTCGGCGGTCTGCATCGTGATCTCCGGCCGCTTACCAATCAGCGCCGGACCCCAGCTCTTCCAAAATGTGCCTGGGTACTTAGGGTCGCGCATCTCCGGACGCCAGCCCACGGGCTGCGCCAGCACGGCTGCGGAAATACGATTGGGTGCGCGCTTCAAGAGACTCCAGATGAAGGGGCCGCCGATGCAGAAACCCATCACCATGAACTTGTCGATCCGCAAATGATCCATCAGGCCGAGCTGGTCGTCGGCGTAGGATTCCCACGGCCGATCGACCTCTACAGGGCCGGTGGACTGGCCGCTGGGGGCGTTGCGCAGGTCTGCCGTGATGCAGCGATACTGTCCCTTGAACTCCTCGATCGCATTAAAGGGCGAGTTGCCGGTGAAGAAGGAAATGGTCGAGTTCAACCCTCCGCCCGGAAGCAGTAACAGCGGGAAGCCGGAACCGGCCTCCTCATAGTAGATGCGAACAGAGCCCTTTTCATAGAACTTGCCAGTTCCTGTTTTGCCCGATTGCTGAGCAAATAGGCGCGGCACGGCGGTCGTTGCGGCTGCCGCAGCTCCCGCTGCCAGTATCGTGCGTCTGGTCAAACCCATAATCGGCGTCCTCCTTGATAATTGATCTTAATCGCGGGTGCGGCGGCTCGAAGCTTCAGCGTGCCACGCGGATGACAGTGATCCGTTAGCGCGAAAGCATCATAGCACAGGCTCTTTTTGCGCTGAAGGGTCGACTGCCCGCTGGCGGTCCATCGGAGAAAATTCCTGACCGCGTCAAATGCCACCCCCGTTAACGTCGTCGTATGATCCTCGTCTCTCGGCGGCGCAAAAGAAGGCCGGCGGCTCGAGCAGGTAGCAACCAACCTTTTGTCCAACGCCATTAAGCTCGACATTCACCGTCGAAACTAACAACCCGTGGCAGAAGTGCGGGCGGCACACCCTTCGGGTTGCGCCCCTCCAGACGTCTGCCACGGGGTTGGCGGGCATGGAGCGCGTGGAGCTTGAGAGTCATCCTAAGGAGAAGTCATATGTCAGCGGGAGCTGACATTGGATGTGGGAAATCTCCTCTAATGACGGAAGGACGGCCATAGACGTCGAATACAGTAGATACAGAAGATCTCCAGGTGGGAAACGCGCTGGTGATCGCATGAACAGAAGGTTGATCATTGCCGGGCTTGCCGCGCGGCCTGTTAGAACGACGGTAAGCATCATGGCTGTCGCTCTCGAAGTGATCCTGATCCTGACGATTATCGGTCTGGCCAATGGCATTACCAATGAGACAGGAAGACGAACCGAGGGTGTTGGCGCCGACATCATGTTCCAGGCGCCGGGTTCGTCCCTGTTGCTGGCGTTGAACAATTCGACGCTACCCATTGCCCTCGGCAACAAGATCCGCGACGTTGAGGGCATTAAGGCCGTGGCGCCGGTCCAACTCCAGGTCAACGCGTCAAACGGGCTCGAGGTTGTTTACGGCATTGAACCCAAAACCTTTGACGAGATCACGGGGGGCTTCATCTGGCACGGGGGCCGAAGCTTTTCGGGCCCGGATGAGGTTCTGGTGGACGACCTTTACGCGCGCTCCAAAGGCCTCAGCACGGGAGATTCTGTTGACATCCTGGGTCATAAGTTCAAGGTTGCCGGCGTCGTAGAGCATGGCAAAGGTGCTCGGCTGTACATACCGTTGAAAACCGCTCAGGCAATGGCCGGCACGGCGAACCGAGCGTCGCTTTTCTATATAAAACTGAACAACCCGGACCGGCTCAACGACGTAATCGATCGCATGAAAAAAGAATTCCCTGCCTACAGGATGTTGCCCCTGAAGGAATACACAATGCTGATGATGTCGAACAATATGCCTGCGCTGGAGGCTTTCATTAAGATCGTGGTCTTCATTGCGGTCTTTATCGGCGTGCTGGTGATCTTCCTTTCAATGTACATGACGATTACCGAGAGGACGCGGGAGATCGGCATTCTGCGTTCGCTGGGCGCTTCGAAATGGTTTATTGTCACCTTGATTTTTCAAGAGACGGCGGTGGTGTGCGTCGTAGGCATTGTGCTCGGAATCGTTGCCAGTTTCCTCATTGCCCGCGGGGTGACTGCCATGTTTCCAACGCTACTGGTTATGATCACGGCCACCTGGGTAACGAAGGCATCGATTTTTGCCCTGCTGAGTGGCCTGATCGGAACGCTGTATCCATCTTTGAAAGCGGCGGCGCAAGATCCTGTGGAAGCGATCGCGTACGAATAATGATTTTGGAAACGATCGATCTCCGAAAAACTTACAAGCTCGGGAAGGTCGATGTCGAGGCTCTGCGCGGAGTGAACCTCAGAATCCGCGAAGGTGAGCTTGTTGCCATCAAGGGGCCATCGGGCTGCGGAAAATCCACGCTCATGCACATTCTGGGCGCTATGGCCAGGCCGACGTATGGAAAAGCGCTGATCTCCGGCCAGAGCATCGGCGACATGAACGATCGCCAGTTGACCCAGGTTCGCCGCCGAAATATCGGCTTTGTCTTTCAGAAATCCAATCTCCTCCCCACCCTCACGGTCCGCGACAATATTGAAATAGCACGGCACATTCACGGTGCTGCGGGCGACAGCAAGGATCAAGACTCGTCCGGCATCGCGCAGCTTCTGATGATCCAGGACAAAATGGGCCGCAAGCCCTCGGAGCTTTCCGGCGGCGAGCAGCAGCGTGTCGCGATCGCACGCGCTGTGGTGAACAGGCCGAGCATTCTTCTGGCCGACGAACCGACTGGAAATCTGGATTCCCGAAATTCCGAAATCGTCCTGGACATGTTCCGCGAACTGAACCGAAAGCTGCGGCAGACGATCGTGCTGGTCACACACAATCCCGATCTCATTGCTTATGCCGGCAGACTCATCGAAATGCGAGACGGAATGATCGTCGCCGATTCGGTCTGTCGACAGACCTTTACTGACGAGTGACCCAGGGCAGACAGGCGATTGTGGGTGACCGGGACATTTTTCGTGCGATGGCGTACACGAACGAGCCTGGCGACGATGATTGCTGGTGCACGCCAGCCGGGCCAGAGGGCCCGGGCTGGTTCTGGTCCTGTGCGATTCCTAGAACGTGTACCTGAAACCTATCTGAGCCTGACGCGGGAACCCGCCGC
>WNFO01006052.1_pt1 | contig 13971 bp, 15 predicted proteins | sample 5400251 | NCBI WGS metagenome assembly WNFO01 (sample SAMN13153354, study PRJNA577476) | soil metagenome | isolation source: 100 cm saprolite under Madrone tree | place: USA:California | collected 2016-06-14 | reverse complement strand
CACGGGTCTGAGAGCCCAACGACGTCAACTGGGACGAGCGCCCCGCTGGGGAGCCCAGAATCTGAAACATGGAACTCAAACGGCCTCTCTCTGTCGGACCAGTGGCTGGTGGACGACCCTGCTAGTTACCCCCAGACCCCGCAGTCGGTAGCCAACCCTCCTCCTCCACCGCCTCCGTCGAGCCCAACGCCGTCAAAAGGGTCGAATGGCGGCCATCCTCCACCAAGCCCAGGGCCGGACGTGAATCCGCCGCCGACCTCGGCGGTACAGCACGAGGCAGAGAGTTTTCTCGACATGCTATTAAAAGGCAAAATCAGGCGTCGCCTTTCTGGTTCCGTTGCTGTGGATACTGCCCAGAATGAGTTGCAGGGTGATATTGACCCTAGCGTGTACGTCTCTGCCTCTTCCCTGGCCCCCCCACCAGCTCTCGGCTGACCCAAGTCACAAACATTCTGACGATATGACCTTCTTTGGTTCAGTAGTTAGGGCTCTTACCGAAAATTTGAACCCTCCTGCCACCTCCGCACTTGGCTGTGGTGTTTGAAAAATGGGTGTTGTGCAGCCTTGCTAATTTGGGGGACGAGGATTTCCGATTGCTAGGTGTCCTAGTACGTAGGGTGCTTGAGAGCGTCGATTAGGCGGAGGGGGCCTCTGGGAGGAACGCGGCAGGTTTAGTTGATAACCAAGTTGGTCTTCGTTACCTAGTTTGTACGACCCATGGTGCTGGAATCATCAATGGGAACTAGACGCGATTTTAGCCATTATTTACGTGGATGATCTCTCCAGTGACAGACGGCTCCACGCTCCTAAAAGAGTCTAGCTACGATGTTGAGGACCCGGAGAGTTGTTCAGGCCGTCTCGAATGTCATCTTGGAGGACTCTCCCAATGCCCCAGAGTCTGGTTTCTGAATCAGAGAAGGTCTCTACACGCCGTACCAGTCAGTATCAGTTTCACCTACACCGATGACATACAGAATACACTCGGCTCTTTGCAGAAAATGATCGGCCAACTTGAAGATCCTTACAGCTGCCAGCCTAACGCAGTATCCGAGTCCTCCATTCACGACAGGCAGGAGCGGATAAAAGCCCGCTTATGGTCGACTAAGGGATCAAATAATGTCCAAATTAAGTTCCTCACTAAGTAGACTGTACTTACTTGAAGTTTGCAACGTAATATTAGTTGTCAACTTATTGGACATTATTTAATCCCTTAGTTAACTATAAGTGGACTCTCCCTTGCGCCATGAGTGAAGAATTGAATTGAAACATAAATTAGACCATATTTATTTAAAAATTTCAACCTAATATTGGTTATCAACTTATTGGACATCATTTGATCCCTTAGTCGACCATAAGCGGGCTCGTTTATCTGCTCCTGCCCGTCGTGACTGGGCTGGGCAGGCCTTCGCCCAGCAAGAGGGCGACCCACCAATACGTTGGGGCACGGAATTATAGGGCAGTGCCAGTCCCGAGGCCTGAGGAGGTACTGTTTCCGATAGTCCGATGAACGTCACATGTTCAACCTGACGGTTCTGCGAGATACCGTCACAGACAGGACACATTAATGTTCCTGCAGAGTCAAGGGCCGCCAGAAACTGCAATTCTTTCGTACTACTCGGGCCTGCTCGTATGTATTATCATGATATATTCTTTAATTCTATCGGAGACATTGCAGAGCCCAGCGATACCATGGTGCAACGACCGGGGTACAGCAGAGGTTAATGGTGTGATGCTCCTTCACCGTCCTCATGACGCCCAAGTGCATGTCCCTCCCATGGGTGCTTCAAACCCTGTGTGGTATACGATGAGCTGAGTCCTTTCGACGAAACGACGATAACGTACAAGAAGTTTTGGTCCGTCCTCTCTGAAGAAGGACGTTATTCAGAAAATGTTACAAAAGAAAATAAGACGAACCTGGCACGGTAGAATATGAAGAACCACATGGTAGCCCCGAGGGCTTTAGCGAGAAACTTGTGTTTGAAGCCAGGCAAGTGAGGATGGAATCCAGGACCTGTATGGAAAGCCATCAACACTCATGACAACAACACAGAGTAATTACGTTCAGAGCTCGTACCAGTTGGACCCGCCATTTGGGGAGAATAATAGCGCAAACGGACTGTCGGTGGAAGAGTTGCGTTTGGCGCCTGTTCGGTAACTGCCGTGGGAGCTGAAGACGGCCCGCGGGATGAACAGATACTGAACAGATGCCAGTGATACCCCCCCGAGTGATGACATGACCGAGTACCCAAGGATCACCTACCAATGCTCGGAAAGGACCTTCGACCGTCTGTTCAAAGGTACAAAACTTTTCGATTAATCAGACTGGGCTGGTACTGAATGTAATTTTTTTGGCGAATGAAGAGCAATCTCTAGATGAAACGAAAAACGTGGTCCGTAAGAAGCTTGGACTTGGTCATGATGCTGTGGTAGAGCTAGCGCAACTGCGTGACGGGAAAAGAGTAGACTTAGACGATGGTGTGTCTATTCCACAATATTCCACAAAGAAACTCAATTCGCTTTAGACGATGACTTTGAAGCCTTCAAGGCTCTTACAAATACGTCGTCGCACGCGACTGTGGCCGTGGTCACTCGGAGAAACGGCCACTCGTCATCGGACCCTGTTGTATGTGACCGTATTCCCCGTCGCCTGACTCTGCTAACTATGAAGCATAGAGGAAGAATGCCTCAGGGGAAAGGAGGAGAAATCTCAATCGTTCTGAAGTCGCGGACTCTCCCTCTGTGCAGCAACCTACTACGCATGTCACTGACACACCCCGTCCCCAGAAAAAGAGAAAGGTCGCACTCAATGGCGACCTCGTAACATCCACGGCCCCTCAACCGTCTCAACAATCAGCTTTGGAGGATGTCAGACCTTCATTGCCCCGAGAAGGACCTCCAATCTCCGTTCACAAATCCACCTCTGAGGCCGTGACCTTGCCATTGTCAGGTCCAACCACGTTACATCCAACTTCTCAAGCAGAAAACATGGAAGTTGACCCTACTGCGGACCCCGCTGGAACTTTGCGCAAAAAAAGGAAGAAGAGAGATAGTGTCCCTTTAGGAAAAGGTTCACCCGAACCTGGGGCTTCGAATTCTGGGGATGTGATTATATCACACCACACCCGAAAGAAACATCGTAAGGGTCAAACACTTCTCTCAGTGGTTCCTGTCGGTACGTGGCTATCCTAGATCGCGAACGTCCGACACTCATAGTGCGTTTCAAGACAAGAGTGTAACCCCTACGGGGATACCTACAGGTACGATGACATTGCGTTTTTTTGTTCCGTTGCTCACATTGTGCAGAAGACGCGGAATGCTCACGGGTCCTACCAGTAGCGCCCACCACCAGAGGTGCGTCTCTACAAGTAGGTATTAAAGTCACCAAACAATCCAAGACCCGGAAGCAAAAATCTGGACTGGTGGATCCTGGTGAGCTGTCATCGCCACGCCAAATTATTCGTCATCATTTCATATCCTAAGATGGGTTCAGCAGAAAGTAGCGTGACTAAGTCCAAAATTGGCCCTGTGGATCTGACCGAAGATGGGACACCTGGTTAGTCTCAAAAGTCAGCGGACCTTGGACACCTGTACGGCAGCTGACCGAGTTTCTAGACCTTACGAAGGCCTTCAAGGGAAAGGCCTCGAAAAAGAAAGCACAACCTGGGGTGTCAAAAGCTGGTTTTGAGGATGATGTCGACAAGACAATTGCTGCTGCTGTTATCATGAAAAGACTGCAATCTGACCTCAGTGCTTTTTCGGACCCTGCTACTGTTGGCGAACTTGCCATCCCTTTTGATGATCCCCCCCCCAAGACAAAGCGGAAGGGTGATAGGGTGAAATCGGGTACAGGAATGAACGGCACAATACCCACTGTTGCTCGACGAACTCCACCGAATCGCCTGGAGAGTATGGAAACGAGCGGTGCTGAAGCGAGCATCGTAGGAGAGGTGGATGAGAGAGCCATAGAAAGCAGACAGGACCCGGCTCCCGAGCTCAACTTCGCTTCTGGGGAACGACATGGGTCTCAGTCCGGCTCCAAGCCAAGCTCCGCAATGCTGACCTCCTGCCTTGCATGTTTAGGGACCGTAATACATCCTTTGGAAGTCTGTCCTGTCGTTCAAGGAGGACCTGACTCGGTCGAGGAGCGCGTCGCGCAAATGGAGAAAAACCCTGGGCTCGCACCCTCTTCGGAAATCATCGCAGCCCTCCGCAAATTCACGGAGAAAGCTCGGCCAATATCTTCGGGTTCGAGAAATGATTCTTTGGACATGGAACCTTCCCGGGTGTTCATCCCATCTGTCACACTTTATAACGGAGGTTCGAGTACTGGGGCAATTCCCACGATCCCGAAAGGTCATGAGATCTCGGAGGTGTCCGTCGAAGCTCACGGCGAAGGGAGCAGTAGTGAAAGTTCTACCGAGGACGAGAATGAGGAGGACAATGTAACTCAAAAGAGAACACCGGTTAATGCTTCTTTTATGAATCTACATCTGGAGGATCAGCTAGTCCCGTTGCTTCACAATTCCGCGAAACGTGGCCCACGTAGAAGTGTCTTGGACGAGATCCCATCAAGCAGCGAGACAGAAAGCAAGTCAACTTCAGAGGATCTCATGCTCGACGAGGAGGAAGATCTATCGATACAACCGTCGCATAAACATACAAGAAAACTTTCGATGACTCGCCAATCCTTGATTGAGCCCGATCTCACATCGGAGGATGAGGAAGATCCGTCGGTGCCTATTTACATGGATATTTCACACAAGGCCGTCAATCACTCACAGGTATGTATCGTTCACTTCGTGGATCAACTCACACGAAGGTTAACGAACGCTTGTATAAGGTTCCTGCTATCAGTGGGATTGGGGATCGTGAATCCATAAATGCCGAAGTAGAAGCATCGGGTCGATCAGAAGTCGACACGTATCCACGCGGAGCTGGGAACCAAGATCACCCAGTTTCTCCACAAACTGGGCCCAGCAAGATCGACGCCACAGCCCCACAATCACATACTAGTACGAAGATCTTCAGGCCAGCATCGCCAAAGTCGGATGCCACCGAACAGCAAACCGGTAGGGTACTTGTACCACCATCCCCGCCCATCATAGATGGAAGTACTGCGAACACCGAGACGAATGCGCAATCACAAGACGCAAATGATGACGTGGAGTCCGCAGTGGGGCCTCCTGGTCGCGACGAAGAAAGTGACCCCATCGAACCAGAACCAACTCAACCTCCCGCTAATCGACCTAGCCGGAGCACCGACCCTGTCCCACGTGGTCATCAAAGACGCGCCTCTCGCACGGTGTTGAACCCTCCACCTGTTTCTCATCAGTCGTCTCGTCGGTCTGGCAGACTAGCGAACCGTCGGTCTACTGTGAGCAATTCGGGGGACGAACTCGTCTCACTTTCGCAGGTCCGCCGTAAAATGACCTCAGCGCTTGAAAAATCCGTACAATCGGTGGAGGAGAGCGGAGTGATACACAACGACGCGGAGAAAACTCTTCAAGAGAAAAGTGTTCTGGAACGAGTTGGGAAGTCTGGGAACAAACCCATACGCTCAATCGCGCAGCAGTCTGATGGCTCTGGGGATGACACCTCCCCATCGGTGGCTCGGGAAGATGGCTCGCCCACTTCTCATGGGAAGCGGACAACCATACCTCCATCAGAACAGACAAATTTGAATACCTCATCCGTCATTGATGAACCGCGGACAAGTAGGCAGGGTCTTTTGGGGATGTTAACCCAAGGCACATCTGGCGCCGGCGTTACTTTGATTCCCTCACGGAGAAAAAAGAGTAACACCCAGCCGCTCTTCATCCCCGGAAGTAGCCAGGTCCCCAGGGCTCCGTCGCCATCCCCTTCCGGATCAGAAAACGAATTCGAGACGGCCGCTTCCTTACTGGCAAGGAAGACGCCAACCAAATCAACGCCCCGCAGTAGTTCCCATTTCAGACGACTTCAGGATCTCACGAGCAACGATATATTCTTTTCCAAATCGAAAGCTGCACAGAGAGAATACAAAAATACACCAAGCGTCAAAGTGCAGCCACAGTTTGACGCAAGTGATGATGGGGAAGAGGACGAAGGAAGTTCGAGTTCGAGTGATGATAGAGTATCGGACTCTCATATCCCCAGAGATAGGTGTGCGGGTGCTACTACGAGAAGGAAAGGGCGCGGATTGTCGTCATTGGGTGATACGTAGAGAATATAATCATCAGACGAGTGGATGTCACACGTCGCGTGACAGTGTCATGTGATGCATCTTGAGGGCGACTCCTCATTGCCCTAATGTGGCACCTTTTTTATCATCTCCAACCATGTCGAGTATTGAACTCATCAATCCTAAAGCGGAGAGCGTCCGGAGAGCCGCAGCGCTCCAGGTATCATTTCTCCACCACTGCTGTATGCGGTAATCTGATTGCGATGCGGATGTCAAGGTCAACACGACTGGCGCAATGGGCTTAGCGAATGTCGTGAGAGGAAATCTGGGTGAGTGCACGGAAATATCGGCCCCTGTTTAATCACTAATGCCGTTTCAGGTCCACGGGGTACATTAAAGATGCTCGTAGACGGCGCCGGACAAATCAAAATGACAAAGGATGGGAAAGTTTTGCTTTCAGAGATGCAAATACAAAATCCCACCGCCTCTATGATTGCACGAACGGCTGTCGCGCAGGATGATCAAGTCGGAGATGGGACTACATCAGTGGTTTTACTCGTTGGGGAGCTACTAAAGCAGGCAGATCGCTACATCTCTGAGGGTGTACACCCATCAGTCATCGCAGCAGGATTTGACATTGCTAAAAAAGAGGCACTCACAGTGAGTTCTACATAGATTGTTTCTACGCAGATTGTTCTACCGGTCTCGGCTGACACGGTCATACCCTAGTTTTTGGACACGTTCAAGCAACCGTCGAGTCTAGACCGTCCCACTCTCGTCAGCCTGGCAAAAACGTCTCTCGCCACAAAACTCAATGCCGCCCTTGCGCGGCAGCTTTCCGAGTCTGTGGTCGATGCCGTGATGACTATCCGGCCGCCGCCCCCATCTAAAGGTACGCGACTTACCTGATGGCTTTCCAGGGGGAGCTACCTTACTAGAGCAATCGCAGACGCCGAGGACCAGTGGCGGGAACCAATCGACCTTCATATGGTTGAGATCATGAAAATGCAGCATCGTACCGCCTCAGAGACCCAGCTGGTTCGTGGGTTGGTTCTCGACCACGGGGCGCGGCATCCGGACATGCCCAAACGCGTCGAGAACGCATACATATTGACGCTTAACGTCAGCCTGGAGTACGAGAAGACGTGAGTGGGACAGTTCTATTGTGCCTTGGCATTAACAAAGTGGATATGACAGCGAAGTGAATTCAGGGTTCTTCTATTCTTCAGCAGAACAACGTGAGAAACTTGTCGAGTCTGAACGAAAATTTACCGACGAGAGGGTGAAGAAAATTGTGGAACTCAAAAACTTGGTCTGCGATCAGGCCGTTGACTCCAAAGAGAAGCGGAAGAGCTTTGTTGTCATTAACCAAAAGGGAATTGATCCCCTGTCTCTCGACATTCTTGCAAAGAATGGCATTCTCGCTCTGCGCCGTGCGAAGCGGCGTAATATGGAACGGTGCGCACTTGCCCCCTGGGGTTTCAGCCACCGTCCCACTGACATGTCGCCCCTGCACGTGTATCGGTGACACCTTGTAGGCTGCAATTAATTTGTGGAGGTATCGCGCAAAACTCGGTCGAAGAGCTTACTCCGGACGTGCTTGGATGGGCTGGGCTTGTTTACGAACACACACTTGGCGAAGAGAAGTTTACGTTCGTAGACGAGGTGACGGACGCGAAGAGCGTGACATTGCTCATCAAGGGCCCAAATCCGCATACGATCCAGCAAATTCAAGATGCGCTGCGCGATGGTCTGCGTGCGGTCAAAAATGCTCTCGAAGATGAAGCACTCGTACCTGGCGCGGGCGCATTCGAGGTCGCGTGCGCCGCACATCTTGTCGATAATGCCAAGAAGGCTGCGAAAGGGCGTGTCAAAATGGGCGTGCAAGCCTTCGCGGACGCGCTTCTTGTAATCCCCAAGACGCTTGCTGCGAACGGCGGGTTCGATGTGCAGGATGCGGTCGTTGCTCTGCAAGACGAGTACGCGGACGGGAACGTCGTGGGACTCGATCTCCAATCTGGCGAGCCGTTTGATCCAACGGTCGAGGGCGTGTGGGATAATTATCGGGTCAAGCGGCAAATGCTGCACTCGAGGTTCGTGTGCCCCATTCTGATCTTCTTTCTCATCCAATTCGGCTGGTTGACATTGTTACAAAATGCGTTTTTCCTGCCATGCGTGATGCCCTTAGCTCTGTGATCGCCATCAATCTATTATCTACAGACGAGATCCTGCGTGCCGGAAGAAGCTCACTGAAACCGGAAGGCGAGCAATAGAAAGCGTACGTCAATTCGTGAGTGATCGGTGACAATATTGTCACCTGGGACGGACGCGAGGCATGTAGGGGTCGCGGGGGGCACATGTTACGCATAGCTCTTTCTTAGCGCTGTGGAAAGAGCGGGAGTTGTCGAGAAGTCTGTATGTAGTAGCCATTTGGCAAGTCCGGATGCAAGTGGCTGCTGTAAACATCCAGGCAGGCAGGATCAATCGATCCAGGTTCAAGAAACGTCTCGAAGGTGTAATATTTGCACACATGACCGCTGACGTGCGGGTGCGTCCTGCCTCGCAGCATGATGTATTGTATATCGCCAAAGTTCGGGGAGAGGGCATCCCCACATGGGTTTGTCATCCATCCTTGATCTCTTTATCACCCCACTTCACATCCCGCACCACGAGCCGGGGAGTGGGGAAAGAGTGATAGGGAGTGTGAGGGAAGGGACGATGGAAAATTTTGATGGAGACATGTTCAAGGGTTGTCACCAGACCTCAGACCCAGCCTGAACCACATACACAGGCTATAAGCTCGCTACAAATTAGACCCAATTGGAGCGGAGGATGTGCTGTCTTTGTCTCGGGGGTCCCAGGCGACCGACCCCTTGCCACGAACGAACGAACGAAATCAAATGCTGTATGACCATAAAAAAACATAAAATTGCATTTGATTTGGACAAAAATAAATATCACCCCCAAATCCTATCGTAGAAGTAAGAAAGTCTGAGGTTGAGACTCGGAGACTCGGAGTTGTTGGAGGAGCCACCACCAACACCCAACCACCAGCAGCACACGACTAAAAGAGCAGGTGGGCCCGTTCCTTCTTTCAAGTTCGAAGTTCGCGTCCCTCGCACTCGGCCAGCGCCCGCGCTTAGTAGGGGAGAAAAAGGGAAAAGCAGAAAGAGGGTGGTGTGTGGTGTGTGGTGTGTGGTGTATGTACAGTAGTGTTCTCCCGTAAAGGCGTTATACATACAGTCGTGTCACTGGCACGGTACCCCCTTTGAATTCGGTTTCCGGTTCTATGCGTGCCTACTGTAGTAGTAACAGTAACATAGACTTGAAATCCAGAACACTGGCAAACACGTGCCGCACTTTCCAAAAGGAAAAAGATGAATATACAAGGACACCCTTGCCCGCACACTTGTCAACAATACACAGCAGGCACAGTCAAGGAGGCAAGGAGGCAGCAGCACGGCCTCCGAATAACCAAAGGAAACGTGATTCGCCTCGGTTGGTGTGGCGAATCGCTCGCGTGTGGTTTGTATGTAGAAATTCCTTTCCTGTGTGTGCGCGTGTACGTTCTAATTCTATGGTGCACCACGAGGGATCCATCGTGATGCACGCATGCGTTTATGGGTAAAACAACACATGGCGGGCGTCTTGCCCTATCAGACACTGGTATAGTAATACGTAAGAAATAATGTGATGGAGATACACATGCAAGCGTAGGCTATGCGAGGAAGAGAAATGTAGGCCACTGTGTCGTGAATGGTGCCTGAAGTGATAGCCGTAGTGGGCACCATAATCGGACTGGCCCATCCATCACCATCACGGATCCAGTGAGGGAGGACCTTCTGGAACCTGTGTGGGTATAGGGGTTGGAGTGGCGGGTGAGGAATGGCGCCGAGGCTTGAAGATGAGCACTAGGACAAGTCCAAAAATAATTAGCAGAAGAAGGAAGATGCACTTCCGCCTGCCAGTGTTCTTCTGGTACCTGTCGAGCACGGTACCAAAAAGAGACGAGAGGAGATCAGACTTTAATCGTTATCAAGCACAACACGTGACGGCACAAACCGGGTGGCGATTTGAAGCTCCTTTACCGACTCGTTCATGTGGACGGCCGTCTGCTCGATGTTGTATTCGACACTGTCGAGGAGTGTGCCTTGGTCTATGACGAGTGACGACAAGTCTTTGAAAAGCTCCGCCAGTGTGGCGATTGACTTTGCAATTTCAGTGAGCTCCCGGTCACGCGCTCGAAGACCGGGCTCGAGGAGTTGTTGGTCAACCAGCTGACTCCGAGACTAGATCAAGGGTGGAGAGTGAGCACATGGTCTTGGACGACAGAGTGAAAGCAAGGCTGCACCCGTACGGGAGAAGAAGGCATGTTAGACGCCGAGATCGTGACCCGCGGAGGACGGGGCTGTGGGGTGTGAAGAGCAGGAAGGAGCTTACTTTCCATATAGACTCGCTGTTTTTTGCGGAAGGTCGCGCTGAGCTCTTGCACCTTGGCCGCGAGACCACGTTGGGTGTTTCGAGCGGCGAGCGCGTGATGATGTGCGGCGTCGGGCCGGGGTGGTGGAAACGAATGATCGAGAGAGGATGCAATCGCGCCGATGCGCTGGATTAGGGCCTGACATTGACGGAAGTCCTGTGAGATGGGATGGGGACTGATGAGACCTTCAGCGGAGATGAAGATAAGGCAATTTCACTTCACTTTGGTAATCTCGCTCGTTGCGGCTTCAATATCTCGTTCCTCCGAAGATCGGTCCGCAAAGCCCGGAAGGACATGCTTTGCGTGAAGTTTATCCAACGCGACGACTGCAAAGAAGAATGAACAAGGTTCAGCCATGGGGCTGACACAGCGATCAACTGACGCAGACATCTTGGGACGTCCGAATAGACGCGCACCTTTGGCTTGGGTGGCGGCGAGTATTTCCTCTACCTGTTCGACGTAGTCGACCCTGGGTTGTTTTTTTTTTTAATAAAGCAAACAAATGGGAAATGTTCGGGATTATGCCCTCTCGGATCTTACGAACCATTTTGGGGGCAGCTCCACGTCTAGCGAGGTGTGGGGCATGGCCTGGTGGTCGATGAGACCCTCATTCTCGTCGCTGGGTTGATAGTATGCTTCTTCGTATTGGCGACCGGCACGGGACCTGCGTGGCGCCCGTGCACTAGAGTCACGGTAGGAGATGAAGAGGAGGGTGCGGGAGCGAGTTGTAGGGGCGAGTGTAGAGGACGACGGGGAGGTGGTGGATGGGGCCGGGAGAGAGCTCATTGTGGTCGTCGTTGTTGGCCGCTGGTGGCTCACTTTGACACGGGCGGGGTAAGCGCGTGACAGCGGGTGTGTGACGTGTGACGTCAGTGTGACCTGAAATCGGAGTGGATGTGCGTCTGTCGAATTTTATCGGAAGGAAAGGAAGGGGAATGGCCCCGCCTCGAGGTTGTCGCGATTGATTTGTTATCCGATCGTTCCTGTTTGGTGCGGGGGTGCGGCATGGCAGTGTGCAAATGTGTTTGAAAGCCCCGGGTAACAAGTGACCACTAAACGCGACAGACAGACAACTCGCCCAACACTCTATTCCTTATATATTCCCTTTATAATCCCCCCCCTACCCATCCTGCTAATCCCATCCCCCGTCTCTCCATCCCTTCAATTCCTAAACTACTTCGCCCTATCCAGCGAGCCCCTCTTCCCCCTGTACCGTTGACGCCCGCCCCTCCGCTATGTGTAACCTCGAGACGTATGTGACCTCCCCCTCATCGAACGCCCCTCTCTCGCCGCTAACATGACTCGTTCTTCTGAACCCGCAGTGAAGGCACAAAGTACGGATGTGGTGTGAGTGGCCGTTCCGACATTCGTTCGCCTAAATTTATGTACCTAACACACGTCACCAGCACTATGTTATCGTAAGATCCGTTCCTTTCCCGAATCAGGTGGCACCTTTGCGCGTGTTTCCCTGTCCCCATCTTTCTTTCAATCAGACAGACGCTCAGCCAACTAATCATCCTCTACTTTCCTTTTCCCGCTTGCAGACCAAGAAGCTACGAAGGATCGATTGCAACAATCGATATTGTGTGTGGTCCATTGCCCACCCACAACCCGTGAACCTCTGCCAACCGTGTTACTGTGACAAGGTACGCCAATCTCATCTCGGTCCGCTCAAACTTCAATTCAATTCAACCCCACTCCACTCCCTTCCCTTCCCTGCCCCGCGCTGACGCAATCTCCATTCTTTCTTTCTTCTCTCCGCGCTTCTTCCCTTCTTTTCCTTCCCTCTTCTTCTTACATTCCTCTCCTCTAACTCGAACACATCCTCATAGTTCTTCGGCCCCGACGCAAAGGAGACCGTCACCGCGAGCACGCCCGAGTACTGCTCGGATTGCCACTATTGGTACCGCGGACCCGGTCAGCAGCGCCGGCGCTAGCATTTCGTCGCCAGTCGAGTCATCTCCCGCCCATGGCCTTTTGTTAGCTCCAAATTAGTCCTCACGCCCGACAAATAGCATCTCGATCTCCATCCTATTTCACACACACGCACACGCAGCATCCACCCATCCATCTCAACTTTACTTGCAGCACGTACACGTGTGGGAGACCCCATCATCTCTTCTAGTTGTATCTCGCGCCTACATCAATCAAACCGAATATCCTGTGTAGCACTGCCCATTTACTTAAATTTCCTCTTAGTTAGTAGGTTTACGAATACACGCCTCATTTCGCTTATACAGTACATGACTTGTTTCAACCTGCCTGATGAGTGATGTGGAGCGCCGGCAAGTGGAGTGGATGGTTTTCAAAGTGGAACCGAAATGTGGTTACCGTGTGATGCACTGAGTTACATCGTCATCGCCTTGGCCACTATCGATATCGATTGTATCAGATCGCCAAGCGAAAAAATTAGCCGTTGCTCATCATCCCATTACCGTACGATCCGCGCCTCTGCCAATTCCGCACCTCCGAGAAACTGAGCAAAATGGAGGTCATCATCTATCCTTTTTGTGCTGTAGACGGTAACTGCAAGCATTACTACATCCGCGTCTACTGTACTATCCCCAAACTGAGAAGACAATGAATTTTTACCACTTGACACCAAGTCCGACAACTTCGCTCTCCACAGCACGATACTGTGTCCGAAACAACTCCCTTCGGCGTACTTCGGCCATCCCATCATCCACGCCCGTGCCCTTCCGTACAAAGCTCCCTAAGCACACGCTCAACAAGCAAACCCACGACAACGCTCACGCCCTCCGACTCTAATTCAGGCTCACGGGCATGGTCATCCGCCCCACTCGCAAACCAAGATGAAAACGGCAGTTGAGGAATGACGGCTGCGCCTGTTCCTCTTTTCTTGGCAACGCCGTGATCTCCGTGTCCGTAAGCTCTGGGTTCTTCTGGAGCTGGCAGCTCAGCGCCCACACAGCCCTCACCACCGTCAACGCCACCACTACCGCGAGGTGGCTTGGGTGACGCCGGTGGGGTAGGTAGCGCTAGTGCCGGTGCTAGTGCCGATGCAGGAGCTAGTTCATACTTAGGCTTTTCGGGCCCGGCGGGCGTAAGAGGATCATGGGCAGTGTCCCAATAGGCGCGCTCTACCTCACGTGTCCATGCGCGTGAACCCCATGGCGCTTCCAGTTCGGCAGTGGTCCCTGTATGACGACTTTTTGTATTGTTTGGGCCCTCCTGAGATTGAGACGATGAACCACTGCTTGCACTTGCACCACTAGGCGGTCGCACTACGCCGTCTGCTGCCCAGTCACGTACAAAACCTTCTGCATCGCGGTTCGCGCTGCCGCCGCCGCCATTTACTGCTTTCCTTTCA
>WNFO01004527.1_pt1 | contig 13974 bp, 19 predicted proteins | sample 5400251 | NCBI WGS metagenome assembly WNFO01 (sample SAMN13153354, study PRJNA577476) | soil metagenome | isolation source: 100 cm saprolite under Madrone tree | place: USA:California | collected 2016-06-14 | reverse complement strand
CAGGCCAACCACCTACAGTGAAAGCTGTCCGATGTCGACCATACCCACCGAGGAGCTCGTCAGCGCCAAGGCCATTTAGTAACACACGAGCGGGGCTCGTATACAGTTCTGGCTCAGCTTCTGGGTCACTCTTCACTTTTCCGACACCACGGGCTGCAAAATACAGTGCCATCGCAAGGCTCTAACTCGAGTGCACGTCGATAAGTGGAGGGTTAGTTAAACTACCACAATACTGACCAAGTCCATGACCGTATGGCAAGGCCACATGATTGATTTCACAGCTGGTTGAGCAACTTGATATTCCACATACGGTACATCAATCTCGACCTGAGATCCCTGAATCAAAACCAATTTATCCGCACACTAGTGAGGGAGCTTACAAAGTTCCACTGCCGACCTGGACACAGCCTCCTTAGCTCCTCTAGTTCACGCAGACCACTGGATCTATCTGGAACGAGATAATCTGGGTTACATTGTCCTGACACCCGCCCTTCCGTGGGTTGGTCGCCCCCAGAGACGTTTAACTTTTTCTTCTGCTTTTTAATGCCGCCAACGTTGCCATCTACCTGGGCGCGTATCTTGCGAGGGTTCTCAAATGCAATGTTAAGCAAGTCTATTGGCTCATCGACTGCCATGTGCCTATCACTGTAAGGATGTTATGGCGCGCAAGTTGGCACTGCTGACTTACTTATCTACCAAAAATGCGCAGATAGTGGAATCGATCCCGCCGCTGAACAAAACAGCCACGCGAGCGGAAGATGATTCTGCACTCCGACGAGGTATGTTACTGACGCGGAGCGCAACGCTACGGTCCAGGTGAGATATCAAATCTTCTACCGCTGACAAAAGGTATTCGGGAGCATTGTCTAGTGATTGTAACCGTGAAGGCTCAATGTCTGTAGGAGGTAGTTCTCGGTTCACCCTCCAGGGTCGGGTCTATGAGCACAGAGTGCTTCTTAATTATACGAGGAAGGACTTGGTAGGAGAAACACGCACAAATGGTACGTGCATGGCGTTATCTACCACGCGGGGAAGACACTCCAGACAAGGATCAAGGAACATGTGTGGATTTTTGTTGAGACTATCAAGACTAAGAGCATAGATGTGCTCAGTAGAGAGCTCTGTGAAGTCATGACAATCGCTCATCCCAGTGGATACCGAAGCGACGACCAAATGCGGCAATTCGCCGCTAGGCCAGTGTACAAGAAGAGACCTACGACCGAGAGGATCCCGTGAAAAATAAACTTTTCTTGACTGACGCTAATGAATACCATTGAGAGGGCACTCCCGTCTCCTCGACAAGACTCACGTGGTAGTAAACAAAAGCGTACCTGCGAATGACGGGGTCGGTGAGGTATGGCGTATTGAGCTCAAATGTCTTACGGTCCCTCAAGAGTTCCGAGAAGTTGCACGATACCAGCGGTATCCTCGAGGCCGTTCATAGCCGTAAATAACCTTACACCGTCATTTTCTTCGGGATGCACCTTGATCGAGACGTCTAATTCGTTCTGTAAGTAGAGAAGGACGGGTACATACATCCAGTCCATCGAAAATCTTCTCAACGAGTGAGATGAGCACTACACGGAGAAGTTTCAGAAGAATAAATGGACCTCGCCGTTCCAGCAAAGAACGTTCCCGCTCTCATTTACATGAGGCTGGACCACGGGTGGGTCTCCACGGAGCTGAAGCTCCGACACAAAAAGGTCGAGGTGGACAGTCACCCCGTGGCCGCTGTTCAAGGTCGTCTGGTGCCTGCCTTGTGCGTCTGGACCTGCACATTTCCCCGATACTGATTATTTTTTTTGGTGCAAAAATAGGTGAAGTAGGTGGACTAGCCTCTTACCGCGTTCGCAGCTCGAAGTCGACCTATGAGTTCCATGGACGCATCATCCTGTACACAGCTACAATGGCTGGGAGTGTCCGCGTGCCATCTCGCTACGAAGACAATACCGCACATCGATAACACCACCCGATGAAGTTCTTCCCCACGTTCCTCCTTCCCCTTATCTCCCTCACCCTGGGTATTCGCGTGGCTGCAGCCGCGGACCAGATCGTTTTCCCTAACACGCCGATGGACGACAATCGACCCGCCTCCAATGTCCGCCCGACACTTTTCGACCTCCTCACAATAGAGTCTAGCACTTCCATATTCTTCTCATATGCAAGGGAACTCGAACTCAGTCGCTCATTCGTGAATGTGGACTCAAAACTCACTTTATTGGTCCCCACGAACAAAGCTGTGATGGCACTGGCGAGGAAACCGTGAGTGTTTCTCAGTCAAATCTACCGTCTTCAAAATGATGCCAAGCCATTAATTATGCACGTATGGGATTCCAAAGTCACCAAGCGCCTGTCCCAGTCGATGACACCATCAAACTATCCGAACAAGAGTTTGAGGAGCGGTCAAGCAAGAACGTCGAGCGCTGGGTGTCCCTCCACATTATCCCTGTCTGTGGACTTTACTTTCATCCACGAAAAACTCGACTCACGCGGCCCAATTTCTAGGAATCTCATATCTCGCTTCCATCTCGCACGTACCCGACTCTGTTAGAGGGAAAGACGATCACTTTTAAGGAGATTAACGAAGACCCTAAAGTACCGGAATGGAAACGGGTTTCGGTTAATGGCAACGTTGAGATCGTTAGTAAGAAAGAAGTACGTCCTCCATCTAGTACTAGTATCCCAATCAATGCTGACCCTACTGATTTGAAGGCGACCAATGGAGTTCTCTATGTTATTGACGGCACCATCCAAGACGATTAGCTTGAGCCCTTCGACCCTGATTCTCTTCTCAACTTGGTCTCCCATTTGTTGTACAGTAATCTCAGACTCTTCACACTTTCGACGAGTGACCAATGCTCACGCCCATTGCGTGATTACCCGGCTGTGTCCGTGACACTCATGCATCGGCATTGTTCACACATTCTCGGATCGATATGTATTTCGGTATCGTTTGCAAGGTCTGTGCACATGCTCACCACGCTTCTGATAAACCTCGGACTAATGCCAGCGCGACCAATGAGCTTATATTGTCTACTACCTTTTCTCTTCCGGCCTTCACAATAGGGCCAATTGATTTCGGAAATCTGAATCCTGTGTGCATGTAAATAAGGTTGAAGTGATTGCTGTATGGCCGGATGGCCATCCTTGCAGTTTAGTTTCATTACAAGTCTCGCCCGGAAAACAAGTCACAGACTCGCAAAAACAAACAAGACCTCGTGCTTTATCTTTTGAAAGAAAACAGTTACAAGTTACATGGGTTCAAGGTACATATAAAGTCTACCACACTCTTTTCTTTTGCGCCCACCATGATGAGGCCGTTGCGCGGAAAGAACATTAGACGGAATGTGCCAACGCAGCGCTTACAGTTTCTCCCCGCATGCAGGAACATCACGCGTTGTAGCTGGAGGCAGAGACATTGCCACCACGCCCAGTCCAATTGACGTCTACGAGTGGCCGATAAGGTGAGAAATGTGGTCTGTTGTACTATGGGGGAACACTCACGAATATCCTCGCCAGCTTTGAGCCTCGCGTTCTCCTTCCCTGGAAGGACACGGAAAGTATGCGCGCCAAAGTAATCGCGTTGCCCCTGAATAAGATTGGCTGGGAGAAGGTCACTGCGGTAGCCGTCGAAGAAGGCAAGGGCTGTGCTGAATGCAGGGAGGGGTATGCCCCAGAGCGTGGCCTGAGCAATGATGCGTCGCCAGCCTGGCTGTGCTTTGTGGATAGCTGAGAAACCAGTTCAGCGGGCAGATCAACCAAAGCAAGTGCCATTAAACGTTACCCTTGTTGAAGAAGCTGTCGAAGAGCAGAGACTCGAGGTTCGGGTTTCTCTCGTACGCGGATGTAATGTCACCAAGGAAAACAGACTACAATGCAATAAGCAAGTCGGGACCAAACGGATGTACTGCTGTCCTCACCTTGATGATGCAACCTCCACGCCAGATGCGGGCAATACCTGCGTAGTTCAGGTGCCAATCGAGCTCTTTGGCAGTCTCACGCATGAGCATGAAACCTTGTGTGTAAGAGATGATCTTGGAGGCATAGAGGGCCTGCTCCAAGTCATCGATAAACTGCTTCTTGTCGCCACGGAATGCCTCCTTCTCTGGTCCGACAATAACCTTGCTAGCACGGATACGCTCGGACTTGATGGCGGATAATGTACGGGCAAATACGGCCTCCCCGATAAGGGTTACTAAAAGGGGTCCATCAGCATGGCCAAAAAGGGAAACATTACCAAGAGCATGATACCTGGCACCCCAGCGTCGAGAGCGTTGACAGCTGTCCACTTGCCAGTACCCTTCTGGCCAGCTTGATCGAGGATCTTGGTGACGAGGGGTTCTCCATCATCGTCCTTGAAGCGGAGAATATTGTAGGTGATTTCGATCAAGAAAGAATCGAGGACACCCTTATTCCACCTCTCAAAAATGTCGGCAATCTCGTCCTCAGGAAGTCCGAGACCACGTTTCAAGATATCGTACGCCTCGGCAATAAGTTGCATGTCGCCATACTCGATACCTTAAAAGGCAATCATATAGGCACTCAAGTGAAACAGTGAATGGATGGGATGTATACAAACCATTGTGCACCATCTTCACGTAATGACCAGCGCCGGACTCACCCATCCAGTCAGCACAAGGGTCGCCCTGAACCTGGGCAGAAGTCTTCTGGAAAATCTCCTTGATCGCTGGCCATGCATCAGGAGAACCACCGGGCATAAGTGAGGGGCCATGACGGGCGCCCTCCTCGCCACCGGAGACACCGGAACCGACGTAAAGGAACCCATTGGCTTCAAGCTCCTGGACACGGCGGATGGTATCCGGGTAATGAGAGTTACCACCGTCAATGATGATATCGCCCTTTTCGAGATGAGGGGTCAGCTGATTGATGAAGTCATCAACGGCGGAGCCTGCTTTGACGAGAAGAATGATCTTGCGAGGACGCTTGAGTTTAGCGATAAGTTCTTTAATGGAGTGAGCCCCCTGGACGTTAGTGCCTACACAAGAGTGAGCATGAATAAAGGACAGTGGACCAAGTGATAGGTGAATGTTACCCTTTGCTTCATTCGCCAGGAAGTGATCAACCTTGGAGGTTGTACGATTGTAGGCGACGACATTGAACCCTTTGTCGTTCATATTAAGAATGAGATTTTGGCCCTAACATCGGTGTAAGAAAGATCGGAGAAAAAGGGGGGGTGAAATGAGAGTACCATGACGGCCAAGCCGATGAGGCCGATATCTCCACTAGGTGTGATGATGTTAGTGAGATGGTGATACAGGGACTTGAAGAGGATACCGACGTTGCCATTGCTGAACTCGAGAGGATGCTGGGTGTGTGGGAGGGAAGAGTGAATCTTAGTCCGACTTTATCCACTGATCACTGAAGGATCTCCGGTCCGCTCCCACGATCGCTTACTGTACCCATGTCTCTGTCTCGGTTCACCTTACTGTATTTATCGTCCAGCGCTCTGCTAACGGCGGGCCTTCCCTCTCCGAACAATGCATGCAAATAACTCGAACCGCCGTCCTACCATCTCACCGCACCTCATGTCCCTCGGACCAGGAGATATCGTGCACCAGGGTTGGGTGTTGAAGAAGAGGCGGAAAAAGATGCAGGGTATGGTTTCCCATCATTTAATGACCCATTGTCTGACAAGGCCAAAGGCTTTGCCCGGAGATATTTTGTACTATTTAAGGATGGCCTTCTCTCCTACTCCCTCGGGCCTGGGAAGCCCGTCAGAGACGAACTGTCGATGTTACAAGCCGCTATATCCTCCGCCCGTAGATCGAAAGACATTCATATTGACACAGACAAGACAACGTTCCATATAAAATGCTTTAATACCGAGGAATTTGATGTATGGATGACTGCGTTTCGGTGAGGGGACTCCTCTGCTCTGGCAACTGACGTTAAGTGAATAAAGTACTTTTACTATTCCCTATCTGGACCCCCGTACGTTGCAACGGACATCCTCAATTAAACGAGTTGCGTCGAGAGTGGGTTTCGCTCAGGCCAGCAAGACTTCGGAGTTGTTAAGCGAAATGGGTATCGTAAGTATAGTCCGGTCCGTGCTACGTTGGCATCCAACTTATCCACCATATATAGACCATTGATGAGCTGGAAAATGCAGTACAAGCCTGGCAGCAAACGGAAGCTAAAAAACGCATTCCGAGCTCTTCCAAACCAAAGCCTGAAAAAGAAAAGGAAAGGCCAAAGGATGGGTCAAAGGAGGGCATGTTTGGTATCTTTAAGAAGAGTGCGTATATTGCTGTCCTCCTCCATACCCTTGAATACGTCAGTCTAACGCCTCAAAGGTCATAGCTCCTCACATACACTAGTGGAGGCGAGCTCCCCCACCGATGAGAAGTCATCGTCAATAGATGTAGGAACCCCCTACGATCGCTTGCAATCGGCAATGGCCGCGTTGAAGGCCCAGTACGAAACCCTGAGTGGCTTGATACCACATCTAGACAACAACCCTCCTAGCGTTCTTGGGTCACCGCTTCCAGCGACCGTCGAAGAGCAGTCCGATGGGAGCCAAACTCCAGCACGATTCGCGAGCCCTATCGCGCGGAAGACTTGGGCGTCTACGGTCACTTCTCTGAGTGACGGGGGTAGCATCTGGTTTGATGCAGTGGACGAACCTGATGGTGCTGAGGAGTTTATCCTTGATCCTCCCCAATCGGAGGCAGGTGCAACCGAAGACCGGATACCAGTATTAGATGTGCAGAGTAACTCAAACGCCTCTGAAGAATCAGACACAGACGATGAGGAAGAATTGTCGCGCCTTTCGCTGGCAGTCAGCGAACGTGTAGTGAAAGCTGGCGCCCAACAGCTGGCACATCGGACATCGTTACCAAGCGGCCCAGTTGCCGACGAGGGTAGTCTATTCGCTGTCTTCAAGAAGAATGTCGGCAAGGTGCATTCCACTGATTGTTCTTTGTGTTGAGCTCTTCCTTATTATCTTCACGGAAAGGACCTTGCCAGTATTGCATTCCCCGTGACATTTAACGAACCTCTCACACTCCTTCAACGAAAATCAGAGGAAGTCGAATATTATCATCTCCTTCATGAAGCCTCACAAACTCACGATCCCGTCGAGCGTATGTGTTACGTCACAGCTTTCGCTGTCTCTGGTTATGCGCATACACGACACCGGTCTAGCCGGAAAGGCTTGTGGGTTCTTATACATTCATTCGCATTGTATGTGTGTTCACCTAAACTTAACCAGTAACCCTTTACTTGCGGAAACATTTGAAATTCCGGAGCTGAGATTCATTGCTGAAAAAGTCAGCCACAACCCGGTAATTATGGCTTATCATGCGGAAGGGGAAGGTTGGGAACTGTATGCCACGTCTTCCGGAAAAACGAAGTTTTGGGGTACGTGGGGATCATTAACTGAGGGTGATCACTCACGTCACATCCACTTGCCAGGCAAAAGCTTAGAAATCATTCCTGTCGGCACAACACACGTCAAGATCGGAAATGATCATTACCAGTGGTGAGCACAGACCTGCCATCGTAAATCAAAGGGGTGACACACTGTTACCTTTAGGACAAAGCCTCATTCCTTCATGCGGAATTTGATGATGGGTACCAAGTATTTCGAGCATACTGGGAACATGACGATCGACAATGTCTCAACCGGGGCTCGATGCGTGATTGAGTTCAAAGAAGCCGGTTACTGGGGAGTACCCAATCAAGTTAATGGAGCCGTGTACTCTCCTACAGGGGAGCTCGAGACTACCCTTGAGGGGAAATGGGATGAAGCATTGGCACGCAAACTGAGCCCTAACCACCTTCAAGTCCTGTGGAGAGTGACGCCGTTCCCAAAGAATGCTCTCGATTTCTATGGGTTCACTGCTTGGGGCATCACACTCAACGAGATCACTGCGGATCTGAAAGACAAACTCCCGCCGACGGATTCGCGAAATCGCCCAGACGTACGCGCCCTGGAAGAGGGCAACCTCGACCGCGCGGAGGCGGAAAAAGAGCGTTTGGAAGAGATACAAAGAGAGCGTCGGAGACAGGGGAAAGATCGCGAGCCTCAGTGGTTCAGGAACGAGGGTGATGAATGGGTTTATGCTGGAGGATACTGGGAGCAGCGGGCCAAGGGCTGGAAACCCTTGGAACCCTTATGGTGATGTCGGACAGCCGCCCACCTATGTAATTTTTACAGGAACCAGTTCACTCATTCCATTGAAGAATACGAAGTCCAGGACTCAGGCTTGTGGCAACTTGTAACGTAGTCGCATAGTCGGTAGATACCATATTTGCCGGATGCTATTTTTCGAAGCCGTGTCATTGCCATCGCCATCATATGTTGGGATGTTAGGATTTCAAGTTGAGACTGGGCTGAAAACCCCGGGCTCGGCCCGCAAAAAAAGTGCAGGAGCAGACAAGACAAACCAAACCAGATACAGTGGACCTTTTCCCGGCGCGAAAGGATAGAAAGAGCGTGTAAATGAATCGAGCACGCCTAGCGCACGCCTCCACTGACAGCTGCGTCGGGTAGTGCGTCGGGTACGTCCGAGTGGCCAGCCAACCAGATAGGCTCAAATTGAGGAGGGTGCCTATTTGTTGCCATGTCCATCCGAGCGATTTTACGGCGCTGGCCACCTTCTCCACTTTCGCGATCGCTGGCAACCTATGCATCTGCCCCAGAAAAACCATGCTCGTCCATAACACCACCTTATGCCGCACTTCTGGACAACCTGGCTAAAGTACGGAAGCGCCTCAACAGGCCTCTCACGCTCGCCGAGAAGATACTCTATAGTCATCTTTACGATCCCGAAAATGGGATTGGTAGTGGTGGTATCCAGCGAGGAACAACTTACCTTCAACTCCAACCGGAAAGGGTAGCCATGCAAGATGCCTCGGCCCAGTGAGAGAACTGTTGCATTGGATTATATGCGCTGAATTTGTGCCGTTTCGATCGTCTTAGGATGGCTTTGTGAGGGTCCCACTGGCCATGACTTCTTTCTTCGCCATTACACGTATTTACGTTCGTCGTACAGGTTGCAGTTCATGAGTGCTGGGCTCGACAGGACAGCTGTTCCCACTAGCATCCATTGCGACCATTTGATTCAGGCTTCAACGGGTGCCGATGCCGACCTCCAGGTATGGTGCTTAATCTGGTAGCATCGTTGAGGTGAATGCAAGCATCTGTACTTTTGTATGCAGCGTTCGATTGCCTCCAACCAGGAAGTCTTCGACTTTCTAGAGAGCGCAGCCAAAAAGTACGGGATTGAATTTTGGAGACCGGGCTCCGGAATTATCCATCAAATCGTCCTCGAGAACTATGCTGCCCCTGGGATGCTCATGTAAGACTGGTCCTGTTATCGTCGACCTCTGTTTACAGTCCCATCTCTTCCAGGCTTGGTACCGGTGATTAGGAATCTATTATTTTATCGGCCCCTCACTTAAACTCCTAGTCCGTAGACTCGCATACACCGAACGCCGGTGGCCTTGGAATGCTCGCAATCGGTGTTGGTGGGGCCGATGCAGTTGATGCCATGACCGGAACGCCTTGGGAACTCAAGGCTCCCCAAGTTGTTGGTTCGTCCTCGTTCATGGTCGCCCTTCTTCACATTGATTAGCTGGACAGGCATACATGTCACGGGTAAACTTAACGATTGGGCTACACCAAAGGATTTAATACTCTATCTTGCCGGAAAGCTCACGGTTAAAGTCAGTTGTTGAGTCTTTATTCTCGGTATTTCTTGTGTTCACTGACTCTCATAAAGGGTGGTACCGGCCGTATTCTTGAGTATTTTGGTCCTGGAATCGTTGACCAATCATGCACCGGTAAGAGAGTTTTGTTGCTTTCGGGAGTTTGGTACTCATAAGCATGTAGGCCTTGCAACAATCGCTAATATGGGGGCGGAAGTAGGTGCAACGACATCAACCTTCCCATACACGCCTCATATGCAAGCTTATCTTCACGCGACGCGACGCGGACCAGTAGCTCGTGCTGCTGATGAAGCCGCTGCTGAAGGATTTTTGAGTGCTGATGCTGGTGCCGAGTATGACGAGTTGATTGAGATCGTGAGTCGTCGAAATTGGTTTTCGAACAAATAATGTTACGCCAACAGGATTTGTCGAGCGTCGAACCTACAATCAATGGCCCTTTCACCCCGGATTTAGCAACACCTTTGTCCAAATTTGCATCGTTTGTACAGGAAAATGGCTGGGAGGATAAAATATCCGCGAGCCTGATTGGCTCTTGCACAAATAGCTCATACGAAGATATGGTAAGTCTTAGGTGCGAATGTCCTACGTGATGTCGGCTGGATCAGTTGTCCTCTAGACTCGAGTAGCAAATTTAGCACAACAAGCACGAGCAGCTGGACTATCGTCCAAGGTACGGGCAATCTCAAGTTGTGAAACATTTCTGAACGAAGTGTTAGGTTCCCTTTCTCTGTACCCCCGGATCGGAACAAATTCGAGCAACGATGGAGCGCGACCGAATTACCGGGGTTCTTGAGGATGTTGGGGCTGTTGTTCTGGCGAATGCTTGCGGACCTTGCATTGGGCAGGTACATTGCAGTTCGTTGGATAAAGTGTGTCACAGTCTTATATGCTCATCTCGGCAGTGGAATCGTGAAGACACAAAAGAGGGTGCAAATGGTGCGCCATATTTTGCTCCCTGAAGCACATATTTGTTGACCTTTTCAAAGCGATTTTGACCTCATTCAACCGGTAAGGGTCGTTAATCTCTGAGCACGACTTCCTGACATTTTGTTTCGAGTAACTTCAAGTCGCGCAATGATGGCAATAGCCTCACAATGAACTTTCTTGCTTCACCTACAATAGTGACCGCCATGGCATTCTCTGGGAAGCTCTCCTTCAATCCTGTGACCGATTCGTTGAAACTGCCTTCCGGAGAGTCGTTCAAGTTCAATCCGCCTTCGGGACAGGACCTTCCGTCGTCAGGTTTCGCACTCGGTGATATCTCGTACCAACCAACACCAGTGCCTGACCCCAAACCTGAGACTGAGGTTATAATTCGGAAAGAGTCGCAACGACTAGAAGTGCTGGAGCCTTTCCCTTCTCATTTTAAGGATGATTCCATCCTGGAGCTACCGCAGATGAAGGTCCTAATGAGGGTAAGAGGGAAGTGCACTACGGACCATATATCCGCAGCGGTGAGCCTTACTCCTCGGTTAATATCCCCCCAGCTCAGCGTCTCTTAAACTAGGGTCCTTGGCTCAAGTACAAGGGCCACCTGTCTAATATCTCAGAGAATCTCCGTGAGCAATTTCGCTAGATGTGGTGTGCGGGAAATCTAACTTTCACGGTCTGCCCCAGTAATCACTGTGAGTCCAAATGAGTGCTATGCGTATGTCCCAGTACCCATTAGTGGTCAGGCCGTCAACGACGAGAATGGAGATGTAAATTCTGCCTTTGATCACGATCACGAGCCAACGAAACCGGCCGTGGGTACGATACCAGGAGTGGCCAAGAAGTTCAAGACGCGAGGCCAACCTTGGGCCCTCATCGTGGATGAGAATTACGGTGAAGGCAGTGCTCGTGAGCACGCTGCCTTGCAGCCTCGTTTCTATGGTTGGATTGTATGCTCCATTGCTCTGGGCTGGTCACTGACTGTTAGATAGGTTGCGCAATGATTATCGCGCGTTCGTTTGCCCGTATCCACGAAACCAATTTGAAGGTATGAATTTCGACGCACATTACCCTGTCACGTATGAAAGGTATCTTGGCAATTTTCAGAAGCAGGGAGTCCTGCCCTTGTGGTTTGCTGATAAGAACGACTACGGCCGGATTGGGTCTGGGGCCGTTATAGAAACAATCGGAGTCCATAACCTCGTTTCAGGAAACCCCGACGCAACTGTCCGTGTCAAAGTTACAACGCCTACTGGAGAGTCGTTCGAGATCACGACGAAGCACACCATGTCGAGTGATCAGATCAAGTGGTTGCGAGCGGGCTCTGCATTGAACTACATTCGATCTCGACTTGGCAAAAGATAGTAGCTACCTAAAAGATTTTGGACCACAGCCAGAGTACTGTGGCGCAGATAGGAATATATCAAATTTTTTACATCGACGAGATGAAATGAAAGGACGAAGTTGATGGGCCGTTTCAATTAGTACCCTTTCTTTACGCCAACCATGCTATTCCCACGTCAACATTTCCTTTCTCAATTCCACGCCCCGACTAACTTGTCTCGATTCATGATTACAGAGTAGGGTTATCCACCCCAACCTCCGCTGTGCTGGGGCCCGGTACTAACCATGCTAGTACAGGTACAACTGGAGCGACGATGGGTCATGAGACGAGTTCGTGTGTTGTCGCCGGAAGTTGCCGCAGAGGTTATTGTCAGTTGGCTACAGGTTGGACGTCCACCACTAACTTATGCTCGTCCTTGCAACCCTTCACAGCCTTCTTTCTCAAGTCATCAGCTCTCCAGGTCTACACACTGCTGTCCTCTTGACCCCCAATGGCCAACTCGTTTCCTACGCCTGTGACTCCACCCGGTCAAAGGATGACGTCAGGCTCGTCGTTGGTCTGAGCAGCGAGATCTGGCTCGAGGTCGCTGATCAGGGTATTGGCATGGTGGACAGCGAGGTCGGTACAAGTCCGTCGTTGATGCCGTATTTCGGCGCTGACATCGACGTCATCACTCACGCACCAGCTCGGGCGCATCCTCGTCATGGGCATTCAAGATGCGGTCACGATGACGCACCCGCACCCTGGCACCGACTCGTCACCCGCGAATAGCGCCAACACAGATCATGCGTCCGATAAGCCTCTGATGTTGGTAGCGCTCTGCGCCACCGAAGCCGTCGGTTGGGAGGATCTCGAAGCCAAAGTAAGCAAGGTACCTCAACTCAGCCGACCGTTTAGAGTTAACGACCATTCGTCGCTCCCAGGGAAGAGAGTTGACAGAACACTTGTCCCGCCCTGTCAGCAGGCTTCGTAAGCCGCTGGCGGCGGCTTCCACGTCGACGCCCAGCCCTCCTGCAACCCGACACGGTCGTTGAGATTTCTTGTCTTGCTCTTGTTGACTTGACTTTGGCAAAAAGTACTATGCCGTGCTAATTAATCGTTCCGAGTTACCTGATACATATAGATCTTTCTACGAGCACCTTATTCCGATTCCCCCTTTACTTTCTCTCCCAACAAGGGCACCGCTGTATTCTAGAATGGCTAGGACAGTATCATTATACCGTATATAATTATAGTACTATCTACTGATGAGTTTTTTGGGGATGTCGGGAGTTGCGAGCCGGCCGAGGAAGAGGGTAACGTCATCCCATCCGCCCCAACGCGTATCTCCTTCTCTCTCCAACCGAGTATGAGACGATGCTCAGTATCTCGTAGCATCTCGCTTTTTCGTTCGTTGCCTCAACGCAGACCTTACAGCACTCCCAGAGTTGCGCAGAAGCCTATACATGTGACGCGTCCATCGTCTGCGGAGGCAATATTTCCTGGGCTAACGCTCAAGTCGCGTCCGGACCCTTATTTATTGCTAAAACCTCAACTAGATCGTCTCCGAGAGAGACTCTTAAAATTACTTGGGTCTGCCCACCCCACCCTCACCGACATTGCCAAATACTATTTCTTGCACCCGTCCAAGCAACTCCGTCCATTACTCATACTCCTCTTCTCGCGCGCCTCCAACGGTCTTGGCACCGACTGGGACCTGAAGAAATGGGCTGCCGAATGCGAGGGCGCTGGTGGGCGCGCAGAAGAACTCGACCGCCCGCTGTCGCGTCCTGATGTACTGAACGACTGGAACCCGAGCATGCCGGACCATACTGCCTCCTTCGCCTCCGTCTTCTCCCTCGTCCCCCCTCGTCCACCACCATGTCCACCGTCTCCACCACCACGATGCCTCGCCTCTTCCGAACCTCTGGCGATGGTCGCCCACAATACAGATCCTCTACCCACCCAAACGCGGCTCGCGCAAATCGTCGAGATGATACATGTCGCGTCGCTGTTGCACGACGACG